>Ga0316613_10000280_pt1 | contig 50682 bp, 61 predicted proteins | sample OWC_soil_day10_C_2_FD_207647 | JGI IMG/M metagenome (GOLD analysis project Ga0316613, IMG submission 207647) | Wetland soil microbial communities from Old Woman Creek delta, Ohio, United States - OWC_soil_day10_CT_b | ecosystem: Environmental > Terrestrial > Soil > Wetlands | place: USA: Ohio...
TTCGTAAGAAGTAAGACCCCTTGTAGATGACAAGGTTGATAGGCCAGGTGTGTAAGTTCAGTAATGGACTCAGCTGACTGGTACTAATAGGTCGAGGGCTTGACTTAAATGATAGCACTGCGTGCTAGCAGCATTAATCCTAAATGCAGTCTTTCTTCTGTGAGGTTTTGAGAGAGCATATGTTGTCTCAAATATGAACTGCGTAGAGTTCGAATGATGTTAGCATTTCGATGCTAACGGAGCGACTCACGAAAAACTTTTATCAAAGTTTTGGTTCGCTGCATCCAGTGACGATAGCTAAGGGGTTCCACCTGTTCCCATACCGAACACAGTAGTTAAGCCCTTATACGCCGAAAGTACTTGGTTGGAAACGACCTGGGAGGATAGGTAGTTGCTGGTTAAGGCACTCATTATTTTGTGAGTGTCTTTTGTTTTCGCTAAATACAGATACACTTGAACATATATCTTTGACTTTAATGGGTGTATAGGATGTATTTAAAATTAAGGTTAAGATGAAATTTATTAAAGCTAGTTGACGTAATTTGTGAAAAGTATTATAATATTTGACTCCGTAGCCCAGCTGGATAGAGCGTTTGACTACGAATCAAAAGGTCGCAGGTTCGAATCCTGCCGGGGTCACCATTCTATTTGCCACGATAGCTCAGCTGATAGAACAGAGGTCTGAAAATTCTCGTGCTGATAGCCTAATTCTGTCTTACATTATTATGCTGGCGTAGCTCAATTGGTAGAGCAGCTGACTTGTAATCAGCAGGTTGGGGGTTCAAGTCCTCTCGCCAGCTCCATAAAAATACGGAGGGATTCCCGAGTGGCTAAAGGGAGCAGACTGTAAATCTGCCGTCATTGACTTCGGTGGTTCGAATCCACCTCCCTCCACCATTACTACTATATGATCCACTAGCTCAGTTGGTAGAGCACCTGACTTTTAATCAGGGTGTCGATGGTTCGAGCCCATCGTGGGTCACCATTCATTACGGGTGATTAGCTCAGCTGGGAGAGCGCCTGCCTTACAAGCAGGATGTCGGCAGTTCGATCCTGTCATCGCCCACCATATCTAATCTGTAGTTTATATGGCCCAGTAGTTTAGCGGTTAGAATGCCGCCCTGTCACGGCGGAGGTCGTCGGTTCAAATCCGATCTGGGTCGCCATTTCTAAATCACTTGCCTCGGTAGCTCAGTCGGTAGAGCAGAGGACTGAAAATCCTCGTGTCGGCAGTTCGATTCTGCCCTGAGGCACCATTTATTATGCGGGAATAGCTCAGCGGTAGAGCATCGCCTTGCCAAGGCGAGGGTCGGGAGTTCGAATCTCCTTTCCCGCTCCACAGGGGTATAGCTCAATTGGTAGAGTAGCGGTCTCCAAAACCGTTGGTTGAGGGTTCAAGTCCTTCTGCCCCTGCCACACAACCATACGGAATCTCTCATGTCGAGGGGTTCTTTTTTTATTTGGGAGTGGTCGGAGATTTCTTAGCTTTTGTAAGGAACAAGGGCTGAGGGAAGACAGCCTTCGCAGTCATCAATATGCCTACATTTCTTTAGTCAGCATGAAATTCTATTGCCTTATGTTGTAGGATAGACAGGATGACTACTGTAACAAGCAACTTAATAAACCGTCATATTTCTACGTAAATTCTTTACCATGCGTAAACATATGCTTGTGTTGAATAATTTTCTCAAATTAAGGAAGGACCTCATTTTAAAGATAATATTCACTTGTTTGGATTTATGGGGCTTTCCAAAGTGATAAGAGGATATTAAGGTGTATCACGCATAAAGATTATGAATAATTCGGATGTTCTTTTGTTTTAAAGCTTTATTAATGTTAAAATATCCATAAGGTGGTGTAAAGGGAGTTGTTTAAATGGATAAGGTTAAAGATATTTTGGAAAATTCTAATAGTAATTATGAATTTATATTTCATGAGAAACAAATTTACTCAGCAACTGAGGGGGCTGAATACTTTGGCATTGAAGCTGGACAGACTGCACCGACTTTAATTATTAAAACTGACAAGGGATATTTCGCAATCATTTTCTCAGGTTGCCGCAATTGTATTGATTTTGAATTCATAGCAAAAATACTAGGCGTTTCTCGGGCTAAACTTGCAAATAAGGATAAGGTACTTGAAATTACAGGATTCAATCCCGGTGATACGCCTATGGTTGGCCTTACTCTTCCGACTATATTTGATAAGAAACTTTTACAATATCCTTTTGTATACGGAGGGTCTGGGCAACAGAATCGAACACTGAAAATATCTCCTATTGTATTAAGGAAGCTAATTCAACCTGTAGCATTTTTAGAATGTGACTAACATCAGAAATCCGTCATTAGGCGGATTATTTTATTGGCTAGAGAATTCATTAGTCATTTACTTTTTATTGATTATAGCTACCCGAATTGAAAGATGCAAACTAACTCCCTGGGGGCTTACTTTTCTTATTTTAGGAGTTGGATAAAATACAATTAAAGAGTTGAGATAGGATGACAGAAATAGTCTATTCAATCAATGGAAATAAAAGGACGCAGTAAACTGATAAGCGGTGATAAAATCTGCAGTTGGTATACCAGTAAATATCCTTTATACAATTATAATCTCTCTTTTCAATATCTTATTATGGGGATATAGTATAGATAGGGTGGTAATGTTGTGAAATGGATTTTCCAGAAATACTCAAATTTGTATTAAGAATTTCAATAGAAAGGAATAAAGTAATGGATAATTTTATAATTTTTGATTTTGATGGAACAATTATAGATTCAAGAGATTTAATAATACAACTATATAATGAAATAGCCGAGAGAGATAATTATAAAAAAATAGATAAATTGGATGTTGTAAAATTAAGTAATTTATCAATTACGGAAAGATGTAGATCGTTAAATATTCCAATGTATAAAATACCGTCCATAGTACTTGAAGTAGGAAAGCACTATAAAAGAAATTTATCTAATTTAAGAATTAAAGATCGGGTTTCAGAATTGTTATGCAGTTTGGAAAAAGAAGGGTTTAGACTTGGTATTATATCTTCTAATGAAAAGAGTAATATAATTGAATTTTTAAAAATAAACCATGTTGATATCTTTGAGATTATTTTTTCAGAGAAGAATATATTTGGTAAACATCATGCAATAAACAAATTTATAAAAAAACTTAATTTAGAAATAAAAAATACAATATATATTGGTGATGAGGTTAGAGATATAATTTCTTGTAAAAAAGTTGGTATTAAAGTTATAGCTGTAACTTGGGGATATGATTCACCTAATTTTTTATTAGAAAATAAGCCAGACTTTATTGCAAATGATCCTAGCGAAATATTAAATATTGTAATCAATCATTTTGGAAAAAAATAGGTGGATTTATAAGATAGCGGATCGTTTTTTTTATTTGACTAAAAATACAATGTATATAAAAATAATTAATGATATAATAATATAGGGGTTTATTCATGTTAAACGTATTGATAATTATTATAAGGCAGTACTGATAGATGGATATCTAAGCAACAGTGCATGGATGGGGATGAAGTTTTGCCATTAAAGTAAATAATAGAATTTTAAATAAATGATTTTATTTAACGGATACTAGCGATTAAAGTGAGGAGTATATTATGGAATATTTAAATCACATCGCATTGAATTCTGGCCATCATAGCAAAATTTATCCTGAGGAGATAAGCAAGGATTCATATTTTACTTTGCGTGGCCTCTTTAAAAAGTCGTTGTGCCGTGATGGTATTGGTATTATGGATGGCTACATAATGAAAAGTACTGAAAGTGGTATTGGATACTTAATTACGCTGTTCGGCATACTTAATGGCAGTAAGGCTCCAATTTTCACGATTGGCTGCAGTAAAAATGACACTGGCGAATTGTGGCGCTTATTACACGAAGACAGTCCATTGCCTTTAAATTCAAAGGCGACAGATCAAATAATGTTGCCGTATGTGGCAGATAAGTTAGAAATTGCCATGCCCTTATTTGTAGATGCATTAAAGTGGACTGATGATTTCTCACGGTATATGGGATGGATTTGTTTAGCTCCTGATAAGGTGAGATAAAATATTAACTATCTGACAAACTGATAATAATTGAACTGTAACCCGGAAAATGCATATTGTAAAAAAGTACCCCCTCTTGTAAAATTTCAGCTATGAAATAAACAAGAGGGGGACTTGTATGTCCAACAACAATGAGGTTGTACACATATTCAAGAAGTAGTAATCGATATATTGGAAATGTTGACTAATCGGGAAGCGCAGGGAGAAGTAAGTGAGTATTATGGTTTCAATGGCAAATATATAGTTAAATCAATTTTCCAACAGTACTGAATATTATCCCGCCAATAATAAGGAGTGTACCAAAAACAAAGCTTGTATTGATACTTTCACCTAAGAACAACCAACCAAGCAATACGGCTATCATCGGTTGTACAGGATAAAATAATGAACACGTGCCTGCTTCTATCATAGATAGACTTTTATTCCAACATACATAGGCTAAAGCTGTGCAAATAAGTCCCATATAGAGAAATGAAGGCATGATTGTCCAATCATATTGAATATTAGGAGTTATTATAAGTTCGTAGATTGAAAATGGTAATGTACATATTAACGCGATAATAATCCCATACGTGGTAATTTGAAGTGGATCATACTTTTGAGTGATTTGTCTTACAATGACTGATACAAATGACCATAAAAATACCGATAATATAGAAATCAACCCTCCTAATACTTGCCCGCTGCCATTGACATCACCAATAATAGTATAGACTCCAATGATCGCTAAAATAATACATACTACTTTTCTGGTCGTTATTTTCTCTTTTAAAATAACTATAGCAAAAAGCATAATAGTGACTGGGTTCATCGAATTAATCAACGAGGCTATAGATGCATTTGATAACTTTGTACCCCAAAGTTGTGCTACAGTTGACAGAAAATAGCCAATGAAACCTATCAAAAAAACATATTTATAATCTCTTCTTTCTATTTTTGCTGTATTTCTTGTTTTGAGTATGATGAACAGGGCAATTGCCGCAATAATATATCGCATAAGGGAAGTCGTAAATACTGGGATTTTGCCCAATACAGATTTACTGACTACATATAAGCTCCCCCATGCACAAAATGTTATAGTAAGATATAAATACGCCATTCTTTTGTTTGTCATTTTTGTCCTTAGTGAAGATGTTAATATAAGTAAAAATCCTTCACTAAAACTCACCACCTTCTACGATTTACTAAATAAGTATACGATTCGATTATTATAAACCTATAACATGATTGAGGTAAAGACTATTTTATGGGTAGGTTGGACTGATGGCTACATCACATAATATGTAGAACCGAAAAAACGATTGGTATGGCGTTATTCAGCAGAAATAAGCTGATTGCTGGTTTTATGGTAAATTCATATAAGTGTCAGGAACTTCTGAATTTATATGTTTTACTTTTCTTGTTGAGTACGATATAATCAATATAAGGAAGATCGTGATATAAGGTTATGATATAGAATTAATACGGCAAAGACGCTCGTAAAAAAAGAAATTTTTTACGAGCGCTTTTTATTCTTTAAGGGGTGAGCGGAATGAATAGAGGGACAAATCAGTTATGTGACCAAAGCAACTATCTGTTTCCATTATACGAAACAATGCTGGGATTGATTAACCGCTTAGAAATGAATGATTTGCTTACAGCTATTATCAATCGGGCCGCGGGATTGGTAGCGACTGAACACGCATTTATTTATTTGGTTAAACCTCAGGAAAATATGATGGAATTAATACTTGGTATCGGTAACTTTCAAACCTTTCATTTCACTGTTCGCAAGGGGGAAGGAATGGTTGGTATGGTTTGGGAACAGGGGAAACCGATGTTGCTGAATCGTTATTGTGACTGGGAAAGCAGAGTCAGATTACCGTTTTTCGATGTCATTAAGGCGGCCATGGTAGTGCCTATGTTACACCATGGCGAAGTTATCGGTGTAATTGGTTTAGATTATATTGAAGAAGACCGATTTTTTGATGATGGTCAGGTGGAGATGCTTAGCCGTTTTGCAGAGCTAGCATCGTTGGTTTTGGTTAATGCTCAACAGTATAGGGATGTTAAGCAAGAGCTGGTCATGTGCGAACAAGAATTATCGCAAACGCAGCAGATGCTGGCACAGGCTATGGGGATTGCAAGAATAGGCATTTTCTCTGATGCGATGCGGCAAATTAATACTTTGGCACAGAAGTATTATGAAAACCGTGATTTGCCGGTTTTAATAGAGGGGGAAACAGGGACCGGCAAGGAACTAGTTGCAAAAACGATTCACTTCGGCGATCGTCGCCAGGATTCAAGACCCTTTGTGGATCTCAATTGTGCGGCTATTCCAGCCAATTTATTTGAAAGTGAGTTATTTGGTTATGAGGCAGGAGCTTTTACTGGTGCATTACAGAAAGGACAAAAAGGTAAGTTTGATTTAGCGAAGGGTGGAACACTTTTTCTTGATGAAATTACCGAGTTGCCGTTGGAATTACAGTCAAAGCTCTTGCGGGTTATTCAAGAAAAGGAATATTTTCGAGTTGGTGGACTAAAAAAAATTAAGACAGATGTGCGCATTGTTTGTGCTACAAACGTGGATTTAATTCAGCGAGTAGAAGCGGGAACCTTTCGGAAAGATCTTTATTATCGTTTGAAGGTTGGTCATGTATTTGTACCGCCTCTAAGAGCGCGGCAAGAGGAAATCGTTCCATTGGCAAGACTATTTCTGCAGGAATTTGCTAGTGTTAAAGGAAAAAAATTCTGCGAGATTAATGAAAAGGCGCAAGATATGTTAATCCAGTATGATTGGCCAGGAAATATCAGAGAGTTACGTAATGTGATTGAGTGGATTGTTGCCCTTCATGATGAGCGAGAATTGACAACGAAGCATCTTTCTTTAATTGGGCCATTTAGAGACAGAGTGCTTATTGCTAATCTGCATGAATCAACAACTCTAAAACTTGACAATTTTGTTTTGCCGCCAGACAAGTTTCCACTTGAAAATTTTGTCGATCATATTATCCAAGCAGCAGTACAGATGCATAATGGGAATAAAACGTTAGCAGCTGATTATCTAGGGATTTCTCGTCGAACAGTATATTATCGCTTAGAGAAACTGGCTAAAAAGTAAGAGTAGTGCAATTTTTGCATGGATTACAAATTGCATTTTACAATAATCGTAACTATACAAAGAAATAGACAATATGTCTAGTGTTGAAAGACATATACATAGCAAAATAACGACATATATTAGGAAATGGGCGTGCCAGTTATTGGCACGCTTCTTGCATAGTATGTAAATTGTAATTACTATACTTTATGGGAGGTTAAAAGATGTTAATCAAAAATGCAAACATTGTGGATGTAAAATCAGGAAATCTGCTTTTTCAAGCTCATCTGCTCATTGAAGAAGGAAAGGTAGCTGCCATTTATCAGGGGGAATGCCCTACCATAGAATCAGGAACTGTAATTGACGCGCAGGGTAGATATATATTGCCAGGATTAATTGACTGTCATGTACATCTTGTTTGGGACGGAAGTGACGATCCCAATGAAGCGATTATGAATATGGATGATGAATTAATTGCCTTGCAGATGGCTAAACATGCGAAGGAAACATTAGAACTTGGCATTACTACAGTTCGCGACACCGGTTCTCCACGGAATGTGGGGTTTGCAGTCCGTGAGGCTATTCGGAGTGGTCTTATTGCCGGACCTAACTTGTTAATTTCTGGACCGCCTATTTGTATGACTGGTGGGCATGTTTATACGATTGGCATGGAATCAGATGGTGTAGACGAAGTGAGAAAATCAGTAAGAACGCTATTGAAAAAAGGTGCCGATGTAATAAAAGTCATGGCCTCCGGCGGTGTCTATACAGAAGGAGAAGAACCAGCATCTCCTCAGATGACAGTGGAAGAGATGGCAGTGGCTGTGGAAGAAGCTCATAAAAGAAATGTAAAAGTTGCAGCTCATGCTGAAGGGCTTACAGGGATCATGAATGCACTCAAGGCCGGAGTGGATACCATTGAACACGGCAATCTTGCCGATGAATCAGCTTGGGATGTTTTTCTAGAACAGGGGACATATCTTGTGCCAACTCTGATGGTTTTTAAGAGATTGGCAGAGGCTGGGAATACTGGAACTCCTGAATATGCTGTGGCAAAAGCAAAGCAACTTCATCAGGCACACTTTGAAAATTTTCGTCACGCTGTGGCTAAAGGTGTTAAAATTGCTGCTGGTACGGATGGCTATTCACCTCGGCTGCCTGAAGCGATGTATTTTGATGAACTTATTGTAATGCATGAGCTTGGAATGAGTAAACTGGCTGTATTGCAAGCGGCGACGGTCAATGCAGCCGAGGCATTAGGGTTGAATGCTGTTGGAAGCATTGAAATAGGCATGAAGGCTGATTTATTGTTGTTATCAGTCAATCCAATGGAAGATTTGAATTTTGCAGATAAGATTATTACGGTCATAAAAGATGGAGTGATTGTACGCTAAGAGTGAATAATAATATTTTAGTTGTAAAGGAGAAGTTTTTATGAAACTATCGTCTATTCAATCGCCTCAGGTACAGAAAGGTCAGTCCATGGCGAGGGCCATACTCGCCGGATCCATTGGCAATGCATTGGAGTGGTTTGACTATGGATTGTATGGTTATTTTTCTGCAGTGATATCTACCCTATTTTTCCCTTCGAAAGATGCACTTACATCTTTAATGTTGACTTTTATTATATTTGGCGTTGGTTTTATCATGCGTCCGATCGGAGGAATGATTTTTGGTCATTACGCTGATAAAGCTGGCAGAAGTAAGGCATTATCAGCTACAGTAGTTCTGATGGGAATTAGCACATTTGCCATTGGCTGCTTACCAACATATTCACAAATTGGTGTAGCTGCTCCGGTATTGCTAGCTCTTTGCCGTCTAATTCAAGGGGTTTCAACTGGTGGAGAGTGGGGAAGTTGTATGTCCTTCTTGGCGGAATATGGAAGGGCTGATAATCGTGGTTTTATTGTTAGCTGGTCTCAGTTTAGTATTGCAGTGGGTTTATTGATGGGGTCTGGCCTAGGAACGATTATTACTGCCGTATTATCAGAGGAAAGTCTTTATGCTTGGGGCTGGCGGATTCCTTTTTGGACAGGATTGCTTATAGCTATCTTTGGCATGTATGTTAGAAGAAAGGTTGAAGAAACTCCCAAGTATAAGGAAGTGGAGCTTTCTAAAAATGTAGTGAATATGCCATTGGTAGAGCTTTTTAGAAAATATCGGTATGAGACTTTGGTCAATATAGGGGTTGTAATCGGATGGACTATTTCCTATTGGATTATCATGGCCTATATGCCAACATATATTTCTAAAGTACTGCAATATCCCTTATGGGTGGGAATGTCATTTAATTCAGTACTTCTGATTATTTTTATGATCGCCATTCCTTTTGCGGGAATGCTGGCTGATCGGATTGGACGTAGACCAGTTATGTTGATTGCCACAGCAGGATTTATATTGTTTTCGTATCCCTTATTTTACTTAATGAGTACGGTGAAGACCGCAGGTGTTTTATTCTTCGTAATGTTGGTACTTGCATTGCTTCAGGCGCTGCTTTGTGGCGGGGCGACAGTATACATTCCAGAGATATTTCCGACTCATGTTCGCTGCAGTGCTATCGGTATAGGTTATAATTTTGCTGTGGCTGCATTTGGTGGAACGGCTCCTTTTGTAGCGACCTGGCTGATATCGGCAACTGGTAATCAATTAGCACCCATCTTTTATTTAATTGCTGGATCGGTGTTAACCTTTTTGGTGGTCCTGTTTATGGCCAAGGAAACCTATCGGGATCCGTTACGCTGATGTAACTCTTTTCTGAGAAATGATCGTGATGCGTAAGGAGTAAGAAAAGGGATAGGTAATGAACATAAATACAGATACAATGGTGGCTCCAGAATAAAATTAGAAACCATGCCTAGGAAGATTAATCCTAGGACATGGTTTTTTGTCAAGAAGACTTTCTACCTGTCTCCGTCAGGAATATTTTGTATAAAAATAGGGCAAAAGACCCAATAAATTAAGACTTTGGCATGTATCCCCCAATTCCATTTATTGAGATAATATTAGTAATAGTATCTGGTCAGATTCTCAGAAAGGAGATGATGTTATGATTATTATTGAGCCTTGGTTATCAGACTTATTCTACATCGTTTTGTCTGCTGGATTTCTATTATATTCGTATCGTCTAATAAAACATTAAATGACTAAGACTGTGGAATTTTCTTTTATATAAAAACCTCGTTCAGTTTGAATGTACGGGGTTTTTATTTGTCTAAAAATATTAACCTCCAGGCTAACTGGTCATGTTATCCCAAAAGTGTTAATTATGGTGTATCAATGTAAGTATAAATGCAATTATGCAGGAAAATATGTTAAGCATCAGACGACGGCTGATTTTTTAGCAAACATCTGGGGTATCTTTAGTTAGATAAATAATATGCATGTAGAGGACCGAGAATTACTTGACAGTGGTACAATATAGAAATCTTAAACAGGGAAGAGCATTCTAGCTAGGTAAATGGCTAATGTCAGTGTCACAGCACTAAAAATAGTCGAGACCATGACAGCTTGAGAGGCAAAATCCTGGCAACTATCGCATTCTACAGCGATTAATGCCGTATTAACTGCTGTTGGGACAGAATATGCGATAAGTATGGTCTGTGCTACAACTCCGTGAAAATCCATAATGTATATAAAAAGCATTGCTAGTATTGGTCCGATGATAAGCCGTGTAAATACAGAGAGATGAACATCTACACTTCGAAAATCAAAAGTAGTCTTTTCCAGTTGTGCTCCTAGTGTTAATAATGAGATTGGAACGAGTCCGTTTTTAAGATATACGAGGGCAGGCCAGAGGGTGGTTTGGGTCATATCAAATTCAAAATTTTTTAATAACAATACAATAGGGATTGAATAGATGGATGGCATCGTAAAAACTTTCAGGAGTGAATCCTTAGCTGTCATTGTTGCTCGTCCTGCATTAAAAAACCCGATAGTATTACTTGAGATATTTTGTAGTACTAGTATCATAAGCTGTGTAGTAATTGCCTCGTCAAGATAAGGGGTTTTTCCTTCTATAACAAATGGGGGACTTGAAAAAATGAGTATGACCAAAGACAATCCGATATTACCTGAATTGTTAAACATAATTGAATTTTTAAAGGCATTTGTCAGTCCTATATCATAGTTGCGAATCATTGAAACCGTTCGTCCTAAAAGATCATTAGCAATCAGCAATAATACTCCACAAAAGAAAATTTTAAGCATATCAATTTTAAGAATTGCTTCGTAAAGATTAACAAATATAAAAGAAGGTACAACTAAATAAAAAAGCAATTTGCTAAGAGTTGGTATATCTAAGGTGAATTTTTTGCTTAAAATAAAACCTAAACCGATTAATATAAATATTGGTGTGATATTATGACTAAGTATATGAAAAAAGATAGACATATAAAGTCCTTTCCGCGTATAAATTAATTTCTATATGTATTTTGTCAGTATTTACATCAGAAGTCAAACTATATTTTCCGTGGATATGGAATTTCTTCAACCTGATCATTCCAATTATATGCATATTTTCAATTTTACAAATTGCTTTTTCAGCAGTTTTAAAACTGTCAAATCCAAGCAAAGTCTTGACAATTTGTTTGATGATGAAGATCGGAGTTTGGGTGAGAAAGAATAATATCGATCATTATTGGCCGTCTTGCTTTTCGGGGTGAAGTGGCTTTATTTATTTATTGGAGTAAGTAGCACTCATTTATACCAATTTACATAGTATATAGCAAAAAGGAATTCAAATGAGGAGGATTTTTTATGGAACGTTGTCCGTATTGTGGAAAAACCATGTATCGTGACTCTTCTCGCCAAATATTCCTTGGATTTGGAGGCTGGGGAGGCCCTTTTGGTTGGGGCCATCATGGTTGGGGTGGCTGGGGCCATCACGGTTGGGGTGGCTGGGGCGGTCATGGCGGTTGGGGCCACCACGGCTGGGGTGGTTGGGGCGGCCACTGGCGTAATGGATACTAGATAAATTATTTCATGCCCCGTCTGATTTGGTGGGCTGTTGACAAATTCATTATTTCTTTGAAAAAGAACATGATTTTAAATACTATGTAGGATTAAACAGAACCCCTTGTATTGGACTTTTTCTAAAATGTCCAATACAGGGGGTTCTGTTCAATCATTGACTTTACAATCTTTTTACAGCAGAATCGAAATTTCTTTCGCGTGGAGTATGGATGGAACTAATCTTGTAAAGTATTACAATTGATAGTAGTATAAATAATATGGTGACACATGGGCGAGGGGCGTGATGAAAATTTATTATCACAGTAATCTAATAACTTCTGTAAAAAAGAAAGCAGGCGGCTTGATGAAGTCGCAGAGTGTGTTATTAAGTACTGCTTATGAAGAGATTGGTATAGTACAGATGGACTTGGAAAGTTCACGCATCAATGATGCTATGTGGCAGGTTTACCGTTCACCGGGTTCGCTGCGAGACTTCCGAATGTCTTTTGAGTTTTGAGGGAAAGGTCGTTGTTGCTCTGACTAGACAGGAAATAGACCATCGTTGTGGCGGGGCGGAAGGTTGCGCCCATTTGGCCGAACTAATGATTCATGCTATACAAACTTTACGCGATTTTCATGATTTAAAGGGTCAGATTTGGATTATTTGGTGCTCGGCATTACGATTTACCTCAAAAGTTTGAATTTCATCATAGTGGCAAGGTTAGCTACAAAACAGAATATAATGAAAACTATCTGCTTAGTGTGACGCTGACCGAATCATTTTATGTTAAACATGCAACCCATCCCATGATATATTTACGATAAATACTAAGACCGGTGAAATTTATAAGCTTAAAGAGCTTTTTAAGCAAGATACTGGGTATACGGAAAAGAAAAACTTACTTATCGAGCAGCAAATTGTCAAACAAAACATACTATTACTCAAACCGTTTACGGGCATAGGTGATAACCAGGAATTTTATCTTTCAGCAGACTGATTCGTTATTTATTATCAGCTTTATGAGTATACCCCATATTTCTATGGCTTTCTCAAGTTTACTATTCCTTATACGAAATTTAGTGATATGCTGAAAGATGATGTCAAAGTCAATTCTAATTGAATCACTCTTGTCACCTATATGTTATTTTACATATTATATAGTAAATTAACATATAGGAGGATACAGTGTGGATATATTTTGCCGTGAAGTAAAGCCTTATGAGTGTCTAATTCTAAGACGTGTTCAGTTCTGGATCAGAATTATGAAAGAACACTCCTTGTTCATGAAGGTAGGATTTGCATGTTCTGATGTTGAACTTATTTGTCAGGCGGAAGAATTTTATAATGTATTTGAAGATCTTGAAAGAAAATCACGTAATATAAGGTGCGATGAAGAATTTAGAGATTTCGTGGATCGGCTTATGGTTGCCGTTAAGAATATTTTTTCTTTTAAACGTCACGTATTACATCTAATTATCGAATGTAAAATTGGAGGCTCTAATTATCCCCTATTAATAGATCATATTTCCCGGGAGGCTATGTATTTTTTAAAACTACTGCAAAAATTTCAGGATGGCGATATGAAATGCCCTGTTGATTCCATAGTGAGCGACAATGTCTTTTGGCTGAGACATATGGCTGACCATGCAAGATTTATTGCGGGGCTACTTGATCCCTCTGAACGAGGTTTTGTCGAGAAAGCTAACGCTTTCGCAGTTCAGTTTGAACAGTTACAACTTCAAGCCCGCGACCTTGATACTATGTTATGGCATTTCCATCCTAATAATGATCTCATTCGATTTGAAAAAGATGTAACCGATGCTACAGTTCAAATTCGCAACTTTAAAGAAGCCGCGAGAGATTTAATCCAATCTTGTAAGGTAGTCTCATTAATTCCACCATTACTAGCTGATCATGTTCTTCGAGAAGCTGAATATTTCTTAGAAATTCTCGAAGAAATACGAGATGATATTCAGAATATGGACGAAACAATAATTACATGTGATTATTAATTATAAAGTCCTCTATCAGCCTGATAGAGGACTTTATAGCATTATTTAAAAAGTGAAAAAGTGCGGTTTATATTTCCTCTGATTTTAATTGAGGATATGGCAATAATACTATTGGAGGTGAAAAATATGAAAGAAAAAGAATGTAAGCAAGAATGTAACCAAAAGCAAAATAAGAACGTTGAATTCGCAAAAGAAATTTTTAACAATGAAAATAAGAAAAACGAGAAGCAGTGTAAAGAAAAACAGTGCTAAAATGACTAAGGTGGCGGCAGCCACCTTTTTAGATTGAAAAATTAGCGTCTTTATTGAATAAATGTGGGAAGTCTTTGATGGGCGATGTTTTAATTTTATGCCAAATTAAAATTATTTTATTGGGAACACTATTATTAGGAGGAGATAAAAAATGCTTTGGACTTTATTAATTGGATTGGTTTCTGGTTGGCTAGCCGGCATGATTTCACGCGGTGGAGGTTTTGGCATCTTGGGGGATTTAGTAGTAGGTGTCATAGGTTCCTTCATTGGTGGGTTTGTATTTAATCTTATAGGTCTTTCTGCGTATGGCACAATAGGATCGATAATTTCAAGTACTATAGGAGCGATTATACTTCTATGGGTTATACGGATGTTTCACGTAGCGTCTCCAGCGTATAAGAAAAAATGAATGTTACATTTAGTCGTCTCGCCTTCCGAGGTGTGGCGGCTTTTTTATTATTCTATATTGTTAAATTAGGGGGTGCTATGTCTCTTTTTTTATCAATATACAATGTATTTTGAGGAGTTAACATGGCTAATGTTACATCTTCTACCTTATTTACACCTTGAGCTTGTAGTTGATTTATTAACCACTCAATAGTAACTCCGCATTCATTTAAATTCTTCTCTAGAACTTTTCCACTAATCACTAATTCTTTGCCGATAAATTCGGCTGCTGTTGGATTTCCGTTACTATTTGATATATTTAAATCTTTAGTTGTAACAGGCTGAAATTGTGTTTTTTTCAACACACTCAATCGACCATCTGTTTCTGCGATCGCGACTTCTATTTCATTAGGATCAAAAATTCCCTGCTCTCGAAGCTGCTCTAGGATATCATTAACATTATAATGATTTTTTTTCAAATTTCCCTCAAGCATTTGACCTTTATAGATGACTATTATAGGTGTAGCATCGATTAATTTCCTAGCTAACAGATTATAGCGCGTTAAAACACTTATAAGTAATACCCAAAGGGTAGAGACACCAAGACTGACTGCGCCTTGACGTACGCTAACTTGGCTTACGGCCATTGAAGCAGCAATAGAGCCAATTGTAATTCCTATAACATAGTCAAAATAGGTCAATTGCGCAACAGATCTTCTGCCCATTAACCGGGCTGCTATTAATAATATCAGTAATGCTAAAGATGTGTTTACTACAGTTGTAAGATCTTCTCTCATAGATATAACCTCCTTTTGGGGTTAGTCATATTAGTTCGCTATCATAATTAGCATATTTAAGTTTATAATCACCAATTTTTTGGTGTTTTTATCAAGGAAAAGATTGGTAAGGAAACTTTTGCAGGGCAGGGGACTATGATTAGAGTGCGTTATGCTTCTAAGAAGATAAAAACTTAGGTAGTCGTACACCGATAGAGATCAAGAAGACTCGGCTATTTGATTTGCATCTAGCTGAAGCCATTTGTGTATGTTATTTTTCCAAAGTATAAAAAAAGAGGAGGAGAGTTTGATCTTTGCAACAATGACCATGAAGCAGGCAGTTGTCATGTTCGTAAATAGTTGCAAGGCATGAATACATTCATAATTATCATTAGAAATCAACATACTAGATAATGGAGGTGTTATGATGCTATTAAGTTGGATGATGATGAAATTGATGGATCCTACAATTGATGAAGCAATGGTGAAGATGCTGACTGAAGATTATCCGGATAATCCTTTTCTTATGGTAACAGTAGCAGAAAAACTATCACCACGAGCTATGATGGAAGCAGCCATGCGTGCGGAAGTTGGCAAGGAATTGACCCGCCCCCTTGGCAGTCCGGTGGTATTATCACCTTGGGATAAAGTGTTACTTAATCCAAAACAATTGTTCCAATTGCCAACTGCGGATTATACTCAAATTAATACTCAGACAGTGATCGGTCCAAAGGCTAAAAAACCACTACAGTTACAAATTCCGATTATGATAACAGGGATGTCTTATGGGGGATCCTTGAGTTTGCCTATGAAAATAGCGGTGGCCAAAGGAGCGGCTCTAGCTGGGACCTCGACAAATACAGGAGAGTCAGCTGTTACTAACGAAGAACGGGATGCAGCTAAGTTTTTAGTAGGCCAATATCATCGTGGCGGTCATTTATCAGGGGCAGAACAATTAAGTCGTTTGGATGCCATTGAAATTCAATTAGGGCAAGGTGCTTGGGGTGGTGCCGTAGATTCAACGATGAAAGCCGAGCAGATTGGTGAGCATCTACGTGAGGCATGGCATTTAGAGGAAGGAGAAGATGCCACAGTATATGCTCGCATGCCAGGAAAGAATACAATCCAAGATTATATTAAAATGATCAATGAGATGAAAGCCCAATATGATGTGCCAGTGGGAGTGAAAATAGCGGGTACTGACTATATTGAATACGAATTGGCAGTGATTGCTCAAACGAATGCAGACTACATTGTAGTTGATGGCTCTGAAGGGGGTACAGCAGTCGCTAATCCAACTTTACAAGATAATGTGGGATTACCTACATTTCATACATTGGTTAGGACGGTAGATTGGTTAGTTAAAAATAAATTACGTGACCGATTTAGCGTTATTATTGCTGGTGGATTAACTACACCAGGACATTTCTTGAAGGCTATGGCTTTGGGGGCGGATGCTATTTATATTGGAACAATTGCTCTCTTGGCAGCTATGCATACACAAATAACTAAAACATTGCCCCAGACGCCGCCTTCTCAGTTGGCAACATATACTGGTCAATTGAATGATAAGCTGGATGTCGATTTAGCTGCTGATCATTTAGCAAAGTTTCTGGCCTCTTGTATTATTGAAATGCAGTTGGCAGTGCAGGCTGTTGGCAAAAAATCCATTAAAGAATTAGACCGTACTGACTTAGTAACCGTGGAAAGAGACTTAGCTCAATTTGCTGCGATTCGTTATGCTGGTAGTCATCGAGATGATCAATAACCAACTAAATGCTAATAGTACGCTGTAAGGAATAAAACCTCTCCAATAGGGGAGGTTTTTTCAATTGTAAGATAAAAGAGGCATTTTATTTTATCATCTAAAATAGTTTATTAGTAGTAAAAGAATGGTGGTGATTATTGTTAATGGGGATACCTAAAATACAGGCTGTAGGTATAGCAGTGCCGACCTATGCTTTAGAACAGAGGGAGATAAAGCAATTTGTTGCCGCTCTGTTTCATTCACACATTAATAATCTTGATCGATTGCTTTCAATATTCGAGAATAGCTATATTAATGTTAGGAATTTTTCCCAGCCATTGGAGTGGTATGGTACTACCCACTCTTTTTCCGAAGCGAATAAGATATTTGAGCAGGTAGCTCTTGAACTATCTGAAAAGGCAGCGCTAGAGGCAATGATGAAGGCGAATGTGCTGCCAGAGGATATTGGGATGGTTATTTTTGTTTCATCAACTGGTATTGTCACACCTACCTTAGATGCCAAACGTATTAGAAGGTGCCTGTGCTAAATGGAAAATTGATCGAGAAGACATTATACATTATGTTGTCCATCCTGGTGGTGCCAAAGTCCTTAGCGCATATAATGAAAGCCTTGGTTTAGTTAAGGATAAACTAACATATGCATATGATATCTTAGCTGCTTATGGTAATATGTCAAGCTCATCTGTTTTGTTTGTATTGGAGAAGTTTATAGCGGAAACACCGCCGACAGGTGATTACGGTGTAATGCTTGCGCTGGGACCAGGGTTTAGCGCTGAGCAAGTGCTGTTTCAATGGTAGGCTGGTGGATTGTGGTTATGGTCACATTGATTATTAGCCAACGCATATCTGAGTTATACATAGCTCAAAGCAATCGCGCATGGGCACTGGCAGCAGGGGCGCAAGAATTTGGTGCCCTGGCATTATCCCTTGTTTTTTTTATTACATATGGGATGGTTAGTAAGCTGGGTAGAAGAATCCAGTTTGAGTGGTGGCTCGGTAAGTGAGTTTTGGTATTTATGGTTAAGTCTATTTATTATCGCCCAAGGCTTACGCTACTGGTGTATAGCTAGTCTTGGAAGATTATGGAATACACGTATTTTAGTCATTCCTGGTTCGGAGGTTATTTATAAGGGACCTTACCGATATGTAACACATCCTAATTATTTAGCGGTAGCGATTGAATTGGTAAGTATACCAATGATTTTCGGAGCTATAATAACAGCTATAATTGTTACTTTATTGAATGCCATGCTCATCTTGGGGGCTCGTATTCCAGAAAATAGACGTGCTTTACGGTTGCTGAAGCTAAAGAATCGTAACTTCTACAGGAAGAGCCTATGGTGAAGCACGCTAGAATGCTGAATAAGTAAAAACGATAGCCTGTGGTTATTAATGTAATTTCGGGTTATCGTCTTTTTATTTTTATAAAATAATTGTTATAGTGATTATCTCTATTCAATAAAGATTGTTCAGGGAATAATTATTATAAGGAGTACTACTCACATCCGTCGAGGGATGTGCTGCTAGGCTTTTGGAGATTTTCTGAAGCTTATTGAAGTAAAAATAGAAAAGAACGATGCAATGGTTGACTGCCTCAAAAATGTTGAGTAGAAAGTTTTGGTGGTTCGATTATATGCATTTCGTTATTTTCAGGTGGTGCATCAGGATTAAATTGAACTCCGTTTTGAGCTGTAATATATCTAGGCTCATCTTCTGCAATCGCTTGATAGTAGGAGTCCAAAACCTTTGCATGCTCGTTTTGTATAAATACTTTGTCATAGGAATCCAAAATCTCGCTGTTAATAGAATTTTGCAAGTAAGTCACCTCACGATATTTGAATGTAGTTAAAATGTTTAGTACATGCATGATCATAGTAAGGACTTTTTATCATTAGAGTTAAAAGTAACAATAAGGAATTAACCTGACAGTATTTGTTTTTTGTCCAGTAAAGTATAACCGACCAATACATCTACTAGCAAATATAAGCATCAATAACCTTAGCCACATAATCATCCATTCCAGATACAGCTAAAATACCGATATTAAGTCTATCATCTCGGGTAATTTTGGCGCTATAGCCTCGCGCTCCATTCTTATCTAGCATATGATTTCTACTAACGGTTATTTCAGTCCTATTTGCGATTTCATGATCCTTAAGAATTCCTTTAATCCGGTTCTTAATATCACCTGTAGGGCATTCAAGTACTTTAATTTTCGCAATTGCATCTTCTAGATTTCCCATTTTCATTTCCTCCCCCAATAGTTATTTTAGTAGTATCTCATTTTAGCGTTCTTCCATTCTCGGGGATAAATTTGTATATATAATTCGGAGAATGATATTTGAATTACTGTTTATCGATAGTTATCTTTTTATTTTTTTATTGTAATTAACGATATCTCTAATGAGTTTTTAAATTAGGATCTTGGGTTTATTATGTCCACTATGGATTTACTAACTGCTAGGCGTAGCCTAGTTTTAGAGCAAAAGATAGTAGCCAGATTAATATCTGGCTACGCTTTTTTAAGCTTAGCCGTAACTTTTGTTATAGGGTTTATGGGCATATTTAATCGTACGTCAGCAATTGGTTTTTACTTGTCATTATTATACTCAATTATTGGAATTTTTCTTGCTGATTGCTGGTAGTAGCATTAGTGGTGCTGCTAGATACTGAATTTAATTGGTTTTGTGCTGTAACACCAAGACGACTATTGAGTTGGCTTATATGACGATCCATATCCTGGGACATATTTCGGAACATTTGTTGAGCGCTTTTGTCATCTGTAGATGTTTCAAATGTGGCATAAGTGCCTTTAGCCGATTCTGCCGCCGCTAGAGCCTTCTCCAAATCTTTTTTGACTGTCATTGCAGTTCCTCCTTAAAGTTAATCCTCTACTAGTATTTACAGTTTAATATGCTTTATGTTGTACTTATATTGGTTAATCATCGAGCAATTTTTTCATTAAAATCCTTAACAGATAAATTTATAATATTAAATATAAAGATTGCATAATGGTTTGGGAGGTTATGCACTAAATTACTAATGTCTGTATACTATATACTAATATTTAGTAAAAGAGAGGGAATCCCCATGATTAAAAAGCTCTACATTAAAAGTCCTATGGAATATGGAAATGACTACGACAATACGGGATCTTATCAAGAGCGTCTTTGTGAAGAAGAAATAAATTTAAGAGATTATATGCGCTTGCTTTGGGAGCAACATGTATATTGGACAAGAATGACAATTATAAGCATTATAAATGGTTTACCTGATGAAGAACCTACTACTAGGCGACTCCTCCGTAATGCTAAGGATTTTGAAAGGGCGTTTAAACCTTTTTATGGTTCTAAAGTGGCTAATAAATTTGGTCGCTTGATAACAGACCATCTAGTTATCGCGGCTGAACTTGTGAAAGCCGCTAAAGCTGGCAATAAGAATGCGGTAGTAAATGCAGAGAAGCGTTGGTATGCAAATGCAGATGAAATTGTATCTTTCCTAGCTGAAATCAACCCTTATTGGTCAGAGGAACATATGAGACAAATGTGGTACAAACATTTATCATTAACCAAATCAGAAGCCGTTGCGATCCTTACCGGAAATTATGCTAAAGGCATTTCTATATTTGATCAGATTGAAGAACAGGCATTATTAATGGCAGATGACTTCGCTGATGGCATTGTAAAACAGTTTCCGCCAACATCTGAGTAGTGGGAATATTGTTTTTAAAAATTCTTCTATATAAATAAAATAAATCATTTATTGTTTAGATTTTTGCTCTAGAAACGAATGTGGTGCTCCTGTTAATAGCGAAACGGTCAGCATTATGCTGACCGTTGAGTTCGTAGCGTATTTTTCTGTCAAATTGCTTGCCCTACACCTAAATTAGCTTTTCTTGAAACTTCCACAGTCTGTACATTCAATAGTATTTGCTTTTTGGGTATGTTTTACTACTTGAATTTTTTCTAAAGTACAGTAGTTATCATCTTTGCAATGAAATGTACACTCTGTTACTGTGCAACCTATGCTTGAATTATGGTTCATATTTATGTCCTCCTTGAATATTAATAGAAACATGATTATTTTATGCTTATTAATATTAATTATACATGGAGATTTATTAAGGTGATTTTCTGTTGATAATTGGGAAATAAAGTTTATCAAGAGGTCTATTGCAACACAAATTGCGCATATTTTACACATAGTGGGAAATGTATAAAATACGGAATGGTGGAAGGGGTTTGTCGTGGAAAGATTATTGGATAAGATAGAGTACTTACGGCAAGAAATGCACATAACAGCACTCGAAAAAGGAATATCACATCTAGATGTTTTAATGATTAGTCAGAGGGTAGATGAAATGGTAAATGAATTTCAGAACATGTCTTTGGTTAAAAAGCTGTCAGATATGACAATCGGTCAGGACCCCAACTAGGATATAAGCTGCGTATCTGTGCACTTGCCTGCAAATATCGAAAATTTGGAAACTATCGAATGGTTAGACAAGCAGAATCAAATGTATAAAATAGTTAAAGAGATATTCGTCGATAATTTCTACGCAATAAAATCGAAGAAATAGTTCACAGGTGATACTATGAAACTAAGATAACAAGTCATCCTCGGCTTCATCTGCGACTGCTCTCGTCAATATCCATCGAACTTCCGTGAGATTGGACAGGGGTAGGTCTTAGGGGTAGTTCATCATTCTTTCGATATGCCGTTCCCTGATAAACTGCAATTAAATCATTCTCTTGGTCGGTAATATTGACGATATAATTACCCAACTTAGAATTCAGTGAAATTTCCTTTGCCTCTGCAATTAACACTCCTGCAGTTGCTGCTTTGATAAAGGATATCGAAGCATTAATAGACACCGCAATCTTACCATGAGAATTTGCTGCCGCAGCAAAAGCAAAATCAGCTAAAGTAAAAATAGCTCCGCCGTGGACAATCTTCGCTCCATTAAAATGGTGACCCATTATTAGCATACTTACCTTAGCATATCCGGTTGCCACCTCTAGCAACTCCATCCCAGAGTGCCTGGCAAATTGATCACTATCACTAACGAATTGTTTAATATTTTCCATTGCGCTCTCCTTAATTTTGTTAGCATTGAATATTATGGTCATCTTTCTCTACTAAGCTTTAGATATCCTGCTAAATTATGTATATTTTGATGTTTAGCTGTCAACTTAGCAAATTTAGATACTTTATGGCGAGATGACATGTCCTTTATGCTGAAAATATCTTCTTTATCGAATGAGATTAAGATAAAGAAGATATAATTAATTTTTGCCCATTCGATAAGAATATACTTACAAACTAGAGCGAGAGGACAATTTATTTGCCCTCTCGTTCTAAATCCCGGCTATTGAAAATCAACTAGTCGATAATTTTACATCAATATATTTTTCTCTTTCTTATAGTTATTTTCCAATCATACTACGATACGCAATTATATCTTCTATCGTTACCACTGGCATATCATTCTTTTTAGCAAAGTTAATGATTTCAGGCAAACGTGCCATTGTGCCATCAGGATTGGTCAATTCACATAATACGCCATATGGTTTTAGTCCTGCAAGGCGCATCAAGTCAACATTGGCTTCTGTATGCCCTGGACGTTCGAATACACCACGCGGCTTGGCTCTTAATGGAAAGACATGTCCTGGAATACAAAGATCTTTAAAACTTGCATGATCTGCTGTTGCTGCTTTTATCGTCGTCACACGGTCAGCAGCTGAAACCCCTGTCGTTACACCACTTGCTGCTTCAATAGAAACCGTAAAAGGTGTTTGAAAGCTACTTGTATTTGCTTCTACCATCATCGGTAAGGATAATGATTGAACTCTTTCTTCTGTCAAACATAAACATACAATCCCACTACCTTCACGAATTAGCATAGCCATTTGTTCATTTGTTAAAGATTCTGCTGCAAAGAAGATATCTCCTTCATTTTCCCGTTGCTCATCATCAGTCACTAAGATTCCTCGACCGCTCTGCAATGCACTAAGAGCTTTTTCTACTCTTTCCACCGGGGGACCAAAATGATTTAATAAAGTTTGATTCACAGTAATCTTCCTCCTAAAATTTTAGTAGGACTTACTAGAATCAGGGCAAAAGGCAGTCAACGACTATCAAATATATCAATATAATAATACTTGTCCCTAGTTATACTGAAATAAATGAACGATGCTGACTGTCTTATTCTCTTTCATCCGGACTCTACCGTCGGCACTGGTTTTTCACCAGTTCTGCTGACCTCTTCGCAATGAAAAGCGCTTGCGGGCTTCCCAGCATATCTGGGTTACCGCCGGTGGGGACTTTCACCCCGCCCTGAGAATAAGTCACATACTGTCAGTATACTCCTCTTACTTTATTTGTCAATACACATATTGGATTTAGTGTTAAATTTTACAAAGTGGAAAACCCCTATCTTAAAAATTTATTGGGAAGTAATTTCAAGATGGGGATTTTGTTTAAGATGGTTCAGATAAATAATTCGGGTGGTAGTCAATTAGTAAAATAACACGTAGGAAGGCAAAGTACTAAGTAATCGTGTTTGCTGATACTCATAGTTGATAATTTGTAGAGGATAATTTTTAAGTGGAGAAAGTAAAGACTAAAAATATAAAACTATTAATAAATAAGTTAGTCAGAATAAAATGACGAGAATATAATATCATATAATATATTTCATAAAAGTTCATGCACGCAAGGTAATTTATTGATACTATGACACATGCATATTTTGGCACATAGAAAAGGAGTTGCTGAAAATGGGTAAAGTTATAGATTTCCCCTTGAAAGATATGGTAAGAGTATATATAAAAATTATGCATACAGAGGATTTTTTGCTATTAGCAAAGAACCTGCGCGAGTTTGTCGAAGGTTTGCCAATAGCCAATGACGATAATGAAAAACTTATAAAACTTATGCTGGAGCAAATACAACAGGCTGAAAAGGATTCATTTTTGCAGGGTTTTGAAATGGGTTTGGAATTCGCGGAATATCAGAGAGAATGAGAGACTAGCTAATTATGAAAGGTTTATATTAATGACGGAATAAATTTTTCTAAGTTAGCAAGGGCAAATATTGCTTAATCGAGAGTTAACAGGATTCAAATCTGCTGGGTGGGCGATCTAAGAAATTTGGACAGATTGTAGGCACTTCTCAAGGATTGCTGGACAAACAAATCTGTTGATCCCTGGATTTGATAGTTCTGAAACTGTGGAGAAAACAATTTGCGGAATTAAGATAATGCATATGAAACAAAGGGCAGGTTGAAGAAAAAATTCAATGTGTCCTTTATGAGATTGAGCTCTTTAATAAAATTATGGAGATTTCAGCTTAATATTATCGTAAAGATAGGGATTTGGCTTTGAAAAGATTTCGAACCAGAACCATCTGTATCGGAGCTATTTTGGCAAATGGATAAAATATTGTCACGTTATTAAATAAATGGGGGTAAAAGTGATGAAGCAAATGCGCATCATGGTGATCATCTTGCAAGTACTCTTGTTGTTATCCGCCAATGCATGGGCCAGAGTACCGGTAAATACAGATGAAAGGTTTGTCTTTCTGGGAGAATCCAAGGATTTTTATTACTTTGGCTGGGCGGGTGACACTAACTATCAAAAGGATAATAAACAGCTTTGGATTAAAATCATACCGGAAGATTTAGGCAGGGAGTTGCTAGATGGGCAAGGATGCTTTCCTGATGCTGTTGTGACTGCTAAACAGGAGATTGACAGTATTCTTTGCCGGGTCGATGTGGCTGAAGAAGAAGGTGTTAAGGTAATGCAAGTGGCGGAGCAATATTATTATGATCAATCAGGTACCGTTATTGCTCATGGGATTAGATCAGAGTGGAGCGGACGAATGGAACAATCAGTTAGTAAATTTATTGTAGATAAATGTAACTCGTTTCTAACTGCCTACTTTAACTTTAAATAATGTGTTACCAAATCTTAATATCCGCGCTTAAGTGGAGAGAATATATCAGGAAAACTAAAATTGGGAGAAATCCAAATTGTTTAAGATAAATTCAGGGGATAAATCAGATAATACATTATAATGGAAAATGTGTTATTTATCGGATATAATTAGATATACAGTAAATTATGTATAAAAATGGCCGTTACTTATTTCATATGACTGAGAATGACAGTACTACAAAAAATCTGATGTATTTGAAATCTGTATAATAAATTTGTAATATTATTTGTCCGGCTACATGTGTAATAGTCGGGCCTTCTTTTTATCCGAGCCGAAAGTATCTTGAAAAGGGTTCTTATATTAATTATCCGGTAGGGGGAAATAACTTGGTTCTGGTGCGAAAATTTTACAAGGTGAAAGATCAAGGGACCATTAGATTAAATATTTGGGTATAGGCAAGAGTGAGCGCGTTGGGAAGTGGGGGCGAATAGTTCAGTGATCAAATTCTTAAGTTTCTATCCGTTACTTTTGTTTGTAATTATCGTTAATTTTAGTAATTTGGAATATGGGAGGAAGAGACAATGAAAAAAGCATTGGTATTAGTAAAGGATAGGAGGTTAGACATATGTACAGGCATTTTAACTGGAGATTTGTAATAATACTAATTTGTTTTATGGCGGTATTTACAGTTAATTGCTTTGCGGAAGTCATTGCGCAAAAAGATCAACAGCAGGACTTAAAGAGTGCTTGTTTATCGGCGACGATAACGGCAATCAACTTAGAGATTGATCGTTATCAGCAGTGGATAGACTTACGAAAGCAGCAAGAGGATTCAAAGGATTTACTTGAATTACAGGTAAGGTTAATTTCATTGAAGGCTGATTTAGAAAAGTATCGCAATATGGATAGTAGTGAGTATGTGCTACCTGAGAAGGTCCATTTGAGAGCCTGTGTCCAGGGAAAAGCAGTTGATAACTCGGCTCTAGTTGCAGAGGGTATGAGTAAAAGTGGTCCTTTCTATCATTTAGCTGGTATAGTAAGTGCAAATTATGCTGCATTGCTGCCAAATGAATATTATGAAATGACATTTTATAAAGTCTACCCGAGAAGTTACTGGTATATGGATAGTGATTACATTTATATTGCAGCATTCAGTAGTAGTAATTTTCATTGACGTAAATCACGATGTCCGTGAGGGTAATAATTATTGCGCGCAGGATAAAGACAAGGAGGAGAAATCGTGAAAAAATCAGTTATTTGGCTATGTGTGATATTTTTTGTTTGTTTTGTATTATCGTTAGGGACTGCTTGTATTGCTGAGGCTAATAAGGTTGATTTTGACGGAACGGAGGGACTCGTCCAAGGAACACTTTTTGAGCAAATGAATGATAATGACGCTTTTCAACAGAAAGATTTGAAAAAATTATGTCTATCGGCGACAATAGCAGCAATCCATATGGAAATCGATCGGCATCAGCGGTGGATTGAATTTCGGAATCAACAAGGAAACCAGCAGGGTGTAACTGAATTGCAAGAGTCTTTAACTGAATTGAAAGCGGATTTGCACAAGTATCTTGTCATGGATGCTAAAGATTATATATTTCCGGGAAAAGTTGAGGCAGTTGCCTGGGTTGGAGATAAACCGGAGAAAGATGCCATATTGTATGTAGAGGGAATATCTAAAAGTGGGCCATGGTATCATTTAGCAGGTATAATGGGCGATGATTATGCTATGTTACAGCCAAACACCAAATATCATATGAACTTATATACGGTTTACCCGCGCAGCTATGGGGGGATGAATAGTGCGTACGTCTGCATTATAGAAGTAGACGGGCCAGAAGCCTGCTTGGCTAATACTGGAAGGTGTAATAAGGAGATGGCTCAACAGCAATCACAAGGGAAAAGGATCGTGGGCGAAGTTTTCCTATCTAAATATAGGGGGCCTTTTGATGACTTAGTCGAATGTGAGAATTATCAGGTTTATCTACTGAAAGATATAAAATCAGGCTCTAAAGGGGAGTTAATCCTTGATTCAAAACAATCAAATTTTGATTTTAATCTTTCTGAAGAAAAATTAAAAGAATATTCATACATAGAATTTTCCTCTGCATACGGGAACAAAACCATTAAGCTAAATGAAATAAAAGATGACAGGCTTCAAGTTATTTTAGAACGAGGTGTTATTCTAAAAAAACCGGCGATTTATCTTTATCCTTTACAAAAATCGCAAATATCGATTATTCATAACTTCAAAGGGAAGATATTGAATACCTACCCAACATATACGGATAATTGGACAGTCATTGCAGAGCCAAATGGAAATTTACTAAACGTGAAGGACAATAGATATTACAAATATTTATTCTGGGATGGCGTTTATTCTTTTTCTAATGAACACTACCAATTTAAATCCGGGTTTTATGTGAAGAAAGAGGACTATGTTTCGTTTTTGCAAAGCAAACTGGCAATTATCGGTTTGAATGGGAATGAAATAAATGATTTTATTGTCTATTGGTTACCTATGATGAGTAATTTCAAAAACTGCTTTATTCATTTTAGAATCAACGATAATATAGACGAAAGCTCAGTCCTTGAAACGAAGCCTAAAGCAGAAACAACAATAAGGGTATTTATGGAATTTTCAGGCATTGACAATATAGATAATGCCCCCAAATTACCGGAACAAAATCTTCCTACTTTTATTCGGAAAGGATTTACCTTAGTAGAATGGGGAGGCACTGAATTTGGAAATTGTAAACTTGAATAAAATGAAGGAATGCCTTGAAAACAACCCGAATTGAACTGCAATCGTAATTCATTACAATCAATAAGTCAATTATACTGAGGGCAGCTTTGCAAATTATCTAAAGATAAAAAAGAGACTAAGTATGAGGGATTAAATTCTAAGCAGATTGAAAATGAGAAATTTGTTACAATGTTCGCGGAAGCTGACGGAATGAAAAATGCACGAAAGTTTATTAAAGAGAAAAATAAAAAAAGTAAGATTTTTAGTAAAGAAGCAAATAGAATGTATGAAAAAAGTATCTCATATCGAGGTGCTTTTTTCTATTTAAAAAGATTTTCATAATAAAAGTAGCCAATTGGACAAAATATTGGTTATTTAGGCAAAGGGTATTTAAAAAAATAGCGAATAATGAAGTAAAATGAAGTAATTTGATTTATTAAATACTAAGCAATTGTATGGGTATAGAGAGGAATATAATGGAGCAAGAGATTATAACAACAGATGAACAAGCATGTTTTGGCTGTAATAAGTGTATTGCAAAATGTCCTGTTAATGCTAACATAGCATATGAGTATAATGGGGAGAATAAAGTTAAAGTTGATCAAGTAAAATGCATTCATTGTGGTGAATGTATTGACATATGTGATCATGGTGCTAGAAAGTTTGTGGATGATACAGAAAGATTTTTTGCTGATTTGAAAAATGGAGTGAGCATCTCTGTGATAGTTGCCCCAGCTATTCGATTTAACTTCTCCAATTATAAAAAGTTACATGACTACTTGAAATCATTAGGTGTAAAGCTAATTTATGATGTTTCTTTTGGTGCTGATATAACAACTTGGGCCTGTCTGAAAGCCATTAAGGAATTTAAACTAGATTCTATTATCGCCCAACCATGTCCAGTAGTTGTGAATTTTATTCAGAAATACCGTCCAGGACTTATGAAAAGCTTAGCGCCCATACACAGTCCCATGATGTGCACTGATATTTACTTGGCAAAATATAAGGGAGTCAAGGATAAAATGGCATTTTTATCTCCTTGTATTGGAAAAATTGATGAGATTAACGAAAAAAATACAGATGGATTAATCAATTATAATGTTACATATGCAAAACTGGAACAATACTTATTAGCAAATAAGGTTAACTTGAGCAATTATAAGGAAACTGATTTTGATGATATTGGCTGTGGTATTGGTCTAACTTTTAGTCGTCCAGGTGGTCTTCGTGAGAATGTAGATTTTCATACCAATGGCAGCGCTTGGGTGAGACAGATTGAAGGGCCTTTACATGCCTATCATTATTTAGATGAGTACTCCAAACGTGTAGATGCAGGCAAGGAACGGCCGCTATTGGTGGACATTCTTAATTGTTCCTATGGTTGCAATCTCGGAACTGGTACTAGTAAAGGAATCTCGATTGATGATATTGATTATGAGATGAATAAGCTTAAACAAGAGAAGCTACACCAGCAGAATAAAAGGAAATTATTTAAAAAGGGATATTCTTTATTTGGATTTTTTGATAAACAGCTTAGGCTAAGTGATTTTGCAAGACGGTATGAAGATAAGTCTAAGGAAAAAAATGTTGTTATGGATACTAATCTTGAGGACATATTTAATCAAATGCATAAGACTACCGATGAATCTCGAAAAGTTAATTGTTATGCATGTGGCTTTGGTAATTGCGTAGAATTTGCTAGTGCAGTATCGCAAGGTATAAATCATGTGAACAATTGCATTGATTATAGTCATAAAGTACAAATTATTGAAAAGGGTAATCTGGCAGAAAAAAATGATCAGATTCAACAAGTAATGGATGAAGTAAAATCCATCAGCGAAGAACGTGAACAGTCTACCCAAGTGATGAAAAAGAGTGTCAAGGATATCACCGATGGGATCTATGAGGTATCAGTCGGCAGTTCTGAAAATACAAAGAGTATAGAAAATATCAGTCATGAAATCTATTCCATATTAAATATCGCTGCTATGCTAAAGGAAAGTATGAAAGATGTTGAGATAAAGTTACAAGACTTTTCTCAAGCATCTGATGAAATCGTTAATATAGCAGGTCAAACTAACCTATTAGCATTGAACGCCGCCATTAAAGCAGCTCGTGCAGGAGAACAGGGTAGAGGATTCGCAGTTGTAGCCGAAGAAGTAAGAGTGCTAGCAAATAAATCAAAGGAGACAGTGACATCTACTAAAACCAGTGAGAATGAAATTAAAGAACAGGTAGAAAAAATTAGTCAAATATCTGATGATCTCGGGAAAAAGGTGGATGCAGTAGGTTTGGAAATTACGAGTATTTCTGCGACAGTGGAAGAAGTAACTGCTAAGTGTCAACAAATTTCAGCTACAGCCATGACTCTGGTTCAGAAGAGCAAATAAGTGCATAATTTCATCCGATAGGAAGCCAACTATTAAAAGGACAGATTGAATTTTTTTCAAACTGTCTTTTTCTAGTCATATGTATTACTTCAATTTTATAAATTGTTTTTCAACAGTTTCAAAACAATCGAATTCAAGCATTGGCCTGATCTTTCTTTTAATAAAGCGATGACCAAGGCATTAAATATGAATCTATTTTTTATTGGAATTATTCTTATCCCACTTTTCGGAAATCCCGCAGAACATAGTACTCCTATAGGGATGGCTATAGGCTCTTGCTATGTAAAGAATTTATGTAGGAAGGAGTTTTATTAGAGTATGTTTAATTAATTATTCAAACTACTATTTTCGGAGGCGATATTTTGAAAGAACAATACGTTCAGGCCATAAAAACCATTATCTTGCAGTTTACAACAGTTATAGGAGACGGCGTTTCTTTAACAAAAACAGCAGAAGCTATATTGGATTCTGGATTGCGCCACGTGCAGCATGTTTGCAAAAATCCAGGATCAGCATCCATTCGAAATATGATCACTGAGCTCGGTACAGCAGATGCCTATACTGATAAGGTCATCGCGATAATGAGTCTAGCCTTTGCACTAGGAACTATGAAAATACCAACAGACGTGTCCATCCAATTCTTCGATGAGCTTTTAGCTCTAATTTTTAAAGCTGACTTCTCTGAGCTCACTGCCATGAAAGCCCTGATGGCTAGCATGTATGAGACGGCTACTCATAATTCTCCTTTTTAATGAAGTGGTGAATTATAAAAAATAACCCTCCCAAGGAGAGCAATAAATGGGAGAGAAAATTGATATTAATAATAGTATCAGCAATTTTTCTCTAAATATACGACTGCGTAAAGAAAGGAGCAGCCAACGCTGCTTTTCGGTTGATAATAGTGAGATGAGAGTGGAATTGTCCAAATGAATTAATACAGGCACGTCCATAAAAGCTGAGTTTTGCCTTTGAAAAAGCTTGTTCCCAGATGGAATAAAGTGGTATAATTAGTCATATGGCTGAGGGGTAGGGGGAGTAATAATGTATTATCATGGATATCTATCTACCGCTGTAACCAAGCAAGATAAGGGCCGAATTGAGGCGAAAAGTCTCTTATTGAGTACAGGTTATGAGGCGGTTGGCCGGATGCAGGCAGATGCAGGTAGTTTTTGTGTACAAGATGCTGTATGGCAGGTCCTTCGGTCACCAGATTCGAGGTTCAATGGTGGTGGTCAGATTGGCGAACTTGTAGGGGCGGAAGCCTATCTGAAGGCTGGATCGGCGTTAAGGGGTGTGGGCCAGGCGCATGGCGACCTGCCGCGGCAGCTTATGGCGGAATGTGTCAAAGGAATTATTCAGTCAGAGTCCTACCTGTTTAAAGAGCGGGGTTTTTCTACAATTCAGGAAGCCGATGATTCTTGGATCAAGAATAACGTTAATACTTGCTGGCTTTACAGCAACATGGACCGCAAGAGCTTGCCATGGCTTGAGTATATAGCTGATCGGGCGTGGGGAGAAAACCTATTCAACCGTAGCAAGAACGTGGCTATTCACTACGACGGTGGAGCAGTTAGCGCCGAAGGAATATTTATCGATTCCTTCCATGAACTCCATATTAGCTTAGAAATAGAGGCAGGAGCTATAATTAAGGCTACCAGCGAGTTTGTGAGAGCGCCAGATCCTGTTTGCTACGAAACTCGCGAGCGTCTTTTTGGCTACGAAAATAAAGTGTTTACCGCTCTTAGCCGGCAGGAGATTGGACAAAGTTGCGGCGGCGGTCAAGGTTGCGCCCATTTGGTGGATTTATTGCTTTATATGCAGCAAACAATTCAGGAGATAGAATAAATCAAGGATTATAATAGGTACAAAAAAATATCTCGCAAGCTGGAACTGGGATCATGCCAGAACCAGCTTGTTTTATTTTATTTGCTTATGCGTAAGTTAGTTATAAAAATAAACAACCTTGAAAGTTCAAAAATAAATGTGGGTGCTTTTGTCGTTATTTGCTGCTATATTATTCTAGATTCCCTTTAATCCGACATTCTTTTCTGTGGCATAAACTACATTTTGTATATAAAATTTAAATAGTGGGGAAAATATACTAAATATAGTTTGGGAGGCATACACGTCTATGGATATGGCAGAAATCAATCTGCTTCGCAAGGCAAATCAGATACCCTTCAAGATTTTCAGATGGCTGAAAGTATTAACCCCAGTTGTGGTTCACGATGAGTATGGGACGATGTATAAAGGATGTATTATAGCCGAAGATAGTTTTGGAAAGTATGTTGCAATTATAGGCGTAACCGACCAATTATTACGAGCAACGTCTACTATGGATTGCAACGATACACCATTGAAAATATTAAAGATAGAGAAACGAATTTTAGTATTTGAAAGAAGTGAAAAGAAAAATTGCGAGAATTCGGAAATAGGAGTGGCTAAATACTAAGGGGCTTAGGCCTGGTAGCCGGATAAAAGCTCCTTAACCTTCTCATCAGGAAATATCCACTGCTGGAAGGGCTCAGCCAAAATAGTGCTGGGGTTGGTTTCCAATGCTTTAATGTTATCTTTGCCGATTAGTTGTAAGTAATCTTCATAGGTCTCCCATGAGTATACATATTTATCAATATATTGACGCAGAGTTGTGCCTCGAGAGCTTTTTATGAAACTGCTTATATGCTCCAGGTCTTCCCCATATAGTCCAGGACTATTGGCAGGCCAAGAACCAAGATGCCAAGGGACGACTGCTGAGACGCCTACTCCAGGGATTGTCACCATATTAGGGAAGTGACGGCACATTTCGGTATCAACGATTCGATCGGCGACAAGAATAATGTCTTTACCCGCTCTTCCTGCCCAAAAATCATAATAGAGCGCTCCTAGAATGATTCCATTTCCGTGTGTATCGGCAAAGGGGACATGGACTACTGATACATGGGGGTTGATGGCTTGAAGCAAGGCTACTTTTTCTCCTGATCCATAAGGATCTTCACAGAGAATATTTTTTGGGTAGGTATAGGCGCTATTTCCAAGTCCGGATTTACGAAGATCACCCCATACACCAGAATTCGAAGGGATAAAAGGAAGATTTAAGGAACCTGCCATAATCCTAAAATTTAGGGTCAAGTTAGACTCGTCTTCCCATTTTATTTTGCGCGGTAGTCCTTTCTCCAAAGATTCTCTGATAATTACACTTAAACCGGCTCGTTCATGGCTAGAAAAAGTGGATATTACAGAGTCAACAACGCCTTCAGCTACCAATAAATCACCGCCAAAGCCAATCGAGCCTCCAACCAACACCAAATCGTTGATCTGAATAGTACCAGCTTTTTTTTGGCGTAAGATTTCCTTGCAAAACACAACACCTTGCCTGCTCATGGGAAAACCGCCCATGAGAATCATGGATCGATCCTTAATATATTTTTTTACCGCTTCATTTAATGGCATTAGTTTATTTCGCATAATACGCACCTCTTACCGTCTTTAATCTTTAAACAGTGTGAGTTTATTCCAGCCGGTGAAGTCTCCAGTAGTGTCTAGCTCTTCTCTGATGATCCGAATTTCCTCAGCGGTCGGCAATTCCCCAAACTTGAAATTTTGAGCAACCTGAATATCAAAACCTGTCCGCTTTTTTACCTCTTCGATAGATGTAAAAGGGTAAACTTCGGCAATTTCTAGCTGATAGGTGACTGGGTTAGGTTTTAATACCGCACAATCGGTAAAGATAGCAATAGGGCCTCCTCCGGGAAATCCCCATACATCCCACCTAGACCGACCGCCTTCGCAAAAACCCGGGCTAGTACGATAATCCAGCCTTTCCACAATACGATCCTTTCGATGATTCATAATCACCGCAAAATGGTTTGATCCCACTGCCAGGTCATGGGCACCGCCACTACCAGAGATTCTGGTTAGGGGGCTGGTATGATCCGATCCATACATGGTGGTATTTAAATTTCCGAATTTATCGACTTGTGCTGCTCCTAAATAGGTGAGATCGACTCGTCCAGTCTGAGCAAGCCATCCCAAAGTAGTTAATAAGTCAGTTTGGCACTCAGCATTTGCTTGGATAACAGTATCATCAACCCCCCAAGGCACTCTGCCTATGGCAGTTGAACCCACAGTACCTCCTTCGTAAATAATGGTTATATCAGGGGCAAAGGTTTTTTGTGCTAGTTGTGCCGGTAGCAGGCTTAAACCAACCCCGACAAATACTGTTGTTCCGTTCGTGCAGTATTTGTATGCTGCACAGCAAGCGAATTCCATGGGGGTATACTGCTTAAGAAGTTCTTGGTGATCTCCCTTGTCCATCATCATTTTCTCCTCTCTAAGCCTATCATCGATAATCACTTCCCTACGAGAGTGCTGTTTTCCTTCCTTTTCTCCGATCTTGGCAGGAGTAAATTTGTTACTCAAGATGTCTATTTAGACAGTTAGCATTTCAGGTAATATAATAACTCGATTGGGCTGTTTGGCTGAACGCGGAATCAAACATTATTAGTATTATATTAGATTTTGGAGTTTCTAGAACACCATCAAATCTGAGATAATAAACAATTTGAGTACAGAGGATGATGGTATATGAAAAACCAGTCTATCTTATAGATGATTATTGATCTTAAAAAGTTCTTATAATCATGACTAGGCAGTATAAGCAATAACCATATAAATCAGGAATTTCTTAAAGTGGTAAACCCGCTAGTTATCTACCTATCGAGGAATAATTAGCAGGTTTTTCTTTTTAAACCAAGAGATTGCTCTCCTCTATTGGTTTAAATCCGAATACATGTATAGCTGTTGTTAAATTTCGGCAATATTGGATTTCCAGAGTCTTTAAGGATACTTTAACAACAAAGAAAATGGTCATTCGGTAAGCCAGTTAGCTAGTTTTATAGTTTCTGCCAAAACATGGGTTTGTTTGTAGAGGTCACCGGGCTTATGTGTTCCACCAGCGATAAGGATTTTGTAGGTACTAAAACCAAGAAATAGAAGGTTATTGCCCATATGCTCAAAATAATGGTGGAACAAAGTTGTGTCAGGTCTGCCCTGTGTCACCGCAAGCAGGACCTTTTTGCCTGGAAGTAAATGGCTGGAATAATCAGGCTTTAGAAAAGGATACAGGCGATCGACTACGAGTTTCAATTGTGATGACATCTGCCACATATATACTGGTGTAGCAAAGATGATTCCGTCAGCACTAGCGATTTCATCATATAATTCTTGCATGTCGTCTAGTAAGACGCAACGACCTTGTGCTTTGCAGTTATAACAACTTTGGCAGCCTTTGATATTTATTTCATTTAGATTATAGGACTTGGTTTCGGCCCCTTTTTCACGGGCTGCCTTGAAGATCTCGTTTACTAGGGCAGCGGTGCTGCCTTCCCTTCGGGGACTGCCGTTAAGAGCAATGATCTTTTTCATATTTTTACCTCCCGATATTATAAAGTATTATATCGCGTGATAGCTGTAAGTTTAACATATTGGCATGGATAAACATTACCTTGACCAGCGGGTAATGTATTTTTATGGAAAAGTTAGTATTTATCAAGTATAATCAGAATAGACAGTGATTCATGCATGAAAATGGGGGAGAGATTTGTTATGTCAAAAGAGCGTATATTTATACAAACAATCAAGTTTTAAACATTATGCTACAATTAGTATTATTTAAATAAGTGACAGAGACTAAATGTATTAGGAGAAATTATAGTTATGTATGTATTTTCTATTATAATTATTGTTACATCAAATATTTTATATAATATATGTCAAAAATCAACGCCAGAGGGTGCTAACCCGTTTTCATCTCTACTCGTTACATATCTAACAGCAGCAATTATAACTGTTATTACATTTTTGCTGTTTTATACTGATAAAAGTCTTGTCCAGTCATTTAAAGAACTAAATTGGACAAGCATTGCACTTGGTATTTCAATTGTTGGACTTGAATTTGGATATCTGATGGCGTATAGGTCAGGGTGGAATATAAGTGAGGGGTCTTTAGTAGCAAATATCATACTTGCACTTATGCTCATTCCAGTCGGTATACTGTTTTATAAAGAAGGGTTTGCATTAAGCAAAACACTAGGTGTATTGTTTTGCTTAATAGGATTATTGCTTCTAAATAAGAACTAAAAAGGTTATTCATCTATCATCGGCAAATCAATTTATTAAGGCTGTTATCATGACTAGTAACTCATATGGTTAGGCGTAGATAGCAAAATAATAGGCCATACAGGAAAGTTGAAGGGGGACAGCCCTTGAAAAGGTAAATCGAGAGTAATAGCTATATGAAATTAGAACTAAAAAAGTGCCTAATTCCTAGTAAAAAAAAGAAAGAGGCACTTTTTATTTGTAATTGGAGATATTAAGGGTATTGTGATCTTATTATTTTAGAGCGCATCCAGCGCTCTCGGCAATTGCAAGGAGTTCTGGTTGGCTGTTTATGGCATTCGCCGGCCCTAGTTCCCCACCCATAATATTCTTGACAAGCTGCATCTTAAAAAATCTCCAAACCACTGGTTGAGATAATCTAGTACAGATCGCAATACTTCCGCAGGTGCGCCACTAGCGGTAACGGTGATATATTTTTTATCCTGGTACATGATGCATTTGATAATTTAGATCCATGAATGTATACCAGCGGTCAAAAAAATCTTCATTTGTCCGCTCCTTTGCAAACTGCATTAGCTACAGCTGCTGTATTGCCGTTTTTTCTTGGACTTCCGATAATTCCTAACACTTTCATATGTAATTTCCTCCTGGCATTTTTGGTGATTACAATGAATAAGATAAGGCCTCAGTCTTCCAAATTTTATTTAAAGGAAAAGCTTCTCATCAGCGGAGAATAACCTTGTCCTTAAATTGTACATAGAAACAATAACGTATTTACTAATAGTTTGTAAAGTATTTCCATTTGAATTAAAGATTTTTACTACAAATGACCATTATATAAAAAAAGAGTTTGGTAGTATAAATGCCTTCCTCCTTCTATTAAATAAATGCCAATGATATCAATGGCATTTTTCATTTTGTAGTCCAGTTATAGTTTTCTTACTTTTCCAAAAAATTCCGAATACATGGATCACTAGGCCTAGCATAACCAATAGTGCACCTAAACTTTGCTCAAGCGAGAGAGACTCTCCTAGAAATATTGCCGAGCTACTCATACCTACCAGAGGGACCATAAGGGCTAAGGGAGAGACAATTGCGGCTGGATAACGGGATAATAGTTTGCCCCATAGACCATAACCGACTAGAGTTGCGAGAAAGGCAAGATATATTACTGAGCCAACGGAAATTAAAGTTGGGGAGCGAAAAGCTGTCATCCAGGCATTATATCCTTCCAATACCCAAGACAGCAGTGTCAAGGGTAATATGGCTACCGCGCCAGCCCAGACTACCAATGAGAGCATGGAAAAAATAGGTACCCCAAGGGTAGCACGGCGCATGATGACATTACCAATGCCCCAGCAGGCGGAAGCGGCCAAAGTCAGTCCAAAACCGGTAACGGTCATATCACCTCCTTGCTGTAAGCCAATAATGGTCATACCGCATGCTGACAGAGTAAGTCCTACTAGATGATTCCATTGCCAGCGTTCGTCGAACCACGCAACTGCTATGAATAAAGTGAAGAAGGCTTGAGACTGTAGTACTAAGGAAGCTAAACCGGCAGGCATACCCACTTTCATACCTAAGAATAGAAAAGCAAACTGCCCCACATTGATGGACATGCCTAGGGCTATTAGCCAGGTCCAAGGTATTGGCGGTCGTGGTAGAAACAAAATAGCGGGAAAACAGGCCAGAAGAAATCGTAGTGCTCCGAGTAGAAGTGGAGGCATATCCTGCAGTCCTAATTTGATAGCAATGAAGTTAAGCCCCCACACGATAATGACTAGTAAGCCGATGATTAAATCGCGTCGCTGCATGAAATTACACTCCTAAATAATAAGGAATTATTAATGAACTGCCGTTTTTTTTGCTACTAATTTATTTGATCGTGTTTTATTTTTCTATCAATATATTAAACACATTATATCAGAAAAGTAGGGTTTGATTAAAAACAAATTTATTTTATGACAGTCGTTACTTTTTATTTGCTGCAGCGTTTAAGTTATTAGAAAAATATGGTGGGGAGAGTGGGCTTGGATGAAAAAGATGGGATTTTTTTATTACTACTTGTTATGACTGCAAGTATGGTTACAACGACTTGGGCAGCTTCTGGAAACCTTGAAGAAAAAATTAAGGCTGAGAAAATAGTCAATGAGATTGGGGTAAAAGGATTGCCTTTAGAAGATGTATTGGCACTACTTAGTAAACAAAGTGGTATTCGTATCATAGCAGTTCCGGAGATCGCCGGTCTAAAAGTCGATTTGCAGGAAGATGCTAACCTGACTTTGGAACAAGTGTTGTCAAAGCTCGCTGGCAATTACGGTTTAACCTTTCAAATGAATGATAAACAAAACACGATTGTGATGCTAAAGGGGCTATATGTAAGGGCGGAGGCAACAGATGCTAAAATCAAAATGGGAGGGGTGCCGAACGTAAATTATAGGATGAGTTTGGAAGTTGGCAATCAAGTCATGATGTCGCCAGCCTCCCTAAGTACATATACAAGCATTGTTCAAGGCTTCAATAACCCAACTGGTTTCTTCAATACGGAAGAATATAAACCAATCTATGATAATAATTTCCAGAATCCCGTAAATACTCCACTATCAACTTTCTCCATTGATGTAGATACGGCTTCCTATAGTAATTTGCGTCGATTTATTAATAATGGCAAACTGCCACCAGCAGATGCTGTCAGAACAGAGGAGCTGATTAATTATTTTACGTATGATTACATGCAGCCGCGAGAAGGACATCCTTTTTCCGTAGCAACAGAAATGGGTGACTGCCCATGGGAACCCAATCACAAATTGGTGATGATTGGTCTGCAAGGGGAAAATCTTGCCGCAGAAGAGCTGCCACCAAGCAACCTAGTATTCTTAATTGACGTATCTGGTTCTATGAGTGCACCGAATCGACTGCCCCTTTTAAAAGCCACGTTTAAAATGCTAGTAAAAGAGCTAAGGGAGCAAGATCAGGTATCTATCGTTGTATACGCTGGACAGGCGGGACTGGTACTAGAACCAACTGCTGGTAGTGACAAAAATACAATCATAGCTGCTATTGACAATCTTCATGCCGGTGGCTCCACGGCAGGTGGTGAAGGAATCCAGCTAGCATATAAGATCGCTAAAGAAACATTTATGACAGACGGCAATAACCGAGTCATTTTAGCTACCGACGGTGATTTTAATGTAGGTATGAGCAGTGAAGGCGAATTAACGAGATTGATTGAAAAGCGCCGTGATGATGGGATTTTTCTCAGTGTACTGGGATTCGGTATGGATAACTTGAAAGATAATAAGATGGAAGCGCTGGCTGATAAGGGCAATGGTAACTATGCCTATATCGATAATGCTTTAGAAGCAAAAAAAGTCATGGTCAGTCAGTTGGCTGGTACTCTATATACCATTGCTAAAGATGTTAAGTTACAGGTGGAGTTTAATCCAACCAAGGTGAAGGGATATCGGCTCATCGGTTATGAAAGCCGCGTCTTAGATAAAGCTGACTTTAATAATGATAAAAAAGATGCTGGAGATATGGGTGCAGGTCATTCGGTAACGGCCTTATATGAAATAATTCCCACGGAGTCGAAAGAAGTAAAGGGAACTGTGGATCCCTTGGTTTATCAACAGTCCCAGATTATACCTAGTGATGAATTCTTGCAGGTAAAAATTCGTTACAAAAAACCAACAGAAGATACAAGTATTTTGTTTACTAAGGGTATGAATGACGCCCAAAGTCAAGGCCTTTCATCAGAGAAATTCAGATTTGCTACGGCGGTTGCCGAATATGCCATGCTACTTCGGAACTCAGAATTTAAGGGACAGTCTTCTTATCAGCAGGTATTATCCATAGCTAGGGATGCCAAAGGAAAAGATCAGGACGGATACCGTAACGAGTTTATTAAGCTAGTAGAATTAAGTGAAGTGTTTGATGATAAACAGTGATAATTTCTGGAGTATGTTTGTTTTTGACTGATGACAAGAATGATTTCATAATTGGTCAAAATATTGTTGTTGATGGTGGTATGATTAAAAAAATGATCTATGTTGAATAAGGTACTATGTAAAACAGTATTTCATCAAATTTTGTGATTGAAGGGAGAATATTCATGCGTATTGATATAGAAGATTCCTTGTTACTGTTGATTGATGTTCAAGAGAAACTATACCCACATATGCAAAACAAAGAGGCATTAAGCCAAAAGACGGTTACTTTACTTAATGGGGCAAAAGCCTTAGGACTGCCTATAATGGCAGCTAGGCAGTATCCGCAGGGACTGGGAGATACTATTGAGGAACTACGGCCGTACTTTAACAACTATTATGATAAAATGACTTTTAGCTGTTGCGGTAATGATAACCTTATTGCCAAGCTTCGGGAGACTGGTTGCAAAAATGTTATTATCACAGGCATTGAAGCTCATATTTGTGTATTACAGACAGTTATTGATTTAAAGGAGTTAGGTTATTTGCCGATTGTAGTGTCCGATGCAATTAGTTCTCGCAGACAACAGGATTATGAGATAGCTTTGCGGCGTATGGAATATGAAGGCGCTCTTATTACGACAGTAGAGTCAATCTTATTTGAGTTGTGTCGTCAAGCTGGAACAGATGTATTTAAAACGATCTCACGACTGGTAAAATAGCGAGTCAATTTTTATTCGGACCTTTTGTCGTGGAATGGAACGTCCATATTCTCACAGAAGTGAGGGTATGGACGTTTTTCTACGTTAAGTAGGACTTGAAGATTGTTACCATTCGGGTAAAAACAAAATTGGTAATTTAAGTAAGAAATGAAGAGCTTTTGCAACAATAGCTGGTGTAAATCTGAGAGAAATCACTAAACGCACTGCTTCAGGGATGATACTTGCTATTATTGCCGTTCTGATTGTTTTCTCATCCCAATTATTTACTACAATAGAAAAGGTACAGCAAAGAGATGGACAGGCCGCCATGATTTTCGCTTTGATTTTGATGAAGAAGCTCTTGAGTTTGGGGAAGCACTGATTGGTAGTGTAGTGCAAGGATTATTACAAATTCAATTAAGTGGGATTAGGATATGGGGGACGTTTGTAAATTTACATAATCAGCAGGAAAATAAAATTTTTTATATTTCCCCCTTTCTTTTATGCTCATTATAGTTTATAATAATAACCACGACGGAGATTTGATTTTGATTACATTGTTAAAATTAAATAGGATCTTTTAATCATTATCAAATGTTAAAAGATTACTATAATCTAACAGAATCAAGACTTTGTGTATTAAATTTTATATGCGGGAATGGCGGAATGGCAGACGCACCAGACTTAGGATCTGGCGCCGCAAGGTGTGGAGGTTCAAGTCCTCTTTCCCGCACCAATAATATTGAGCTATTAGCTTCTTAAGCCTTCGGGTATTAAGGGGTTTTTTTGTATTGTCACGCACAAGACTGTTTTTTATATGGGAAGGGGTAATTTTTCCTAGGCTAAAGCTGAAAATCTATGAGTTATGCCGGGACTTAGATCTTGGCACGATTTTGATACTATAATATGAAAGTTTCTCTCTGATTTCTGAAATAATGCTTTGTTATTTATTCAAGAGGGATAAAAACCTTTCTTATTTGGTGAAGACATAAATAGAATAATAGCAAGATCAAATGAAGGCGTTTTTAAATAAATAATTATGTTAAAGGAGAACGGCATAAAAGTTGGAAATGAAAAATCAAGATTGAACCTTTCTAAGATAGCCCCAGTAATACCCAAGTATTTAAGTATATTATTTTGTATTAGAACAACTCAGTTTGGCCGAATTTGGACATATCATGATATTGTACTTTGAGGCAATATAATATATATTAATACTATAGATAGTATACTAGTATACATAATTGTTTTGCAGTTAAAAAACTCTGTCTTAGGGGATTGGGAGAATAGGATGAATCGTAAGGAGGTGGACCTATCTCTCTATTAAGAGAAATAGGGATTTATTGGACCCTGCGTCTATACTGTTAAATTTGTTTATTGTAATATTTCTGGTTGTATTAAATGGTCTTTTCGTTTCCGCTGAATTTGCCATGGTTAAAGTGAGAAGTACTCGTATTGAGATGCTCTTACAAGAAGGGAACACGAGAGCTAGATTTGCAAAAAAACTGGTAGATCATCTCGATGCGTATTTATCGGCTTGCCAGCTAGGAATTACTCTTGCATCTCTTGGCTTGGGGTGGCTTGGCGAACCTGCTGTTGCCGCTATGATTGAGCCTATTATGATGAATTGGGGATTTCCATCACAGGTAATTCACACCGTTTCTTTTGCAGTTGCCTTTTCTATCATTACTGCTTTACACATCATACTAGGAGAATTGGCGCCTAAGTCTTTGGCAATACAAAAAGCAGTTAGTGTAATCCTATGGATATCGGTACCGTTGATTGGCTTTTATAAGCTAATGTATCCGTTTATATGGGTATTAAATACAATTTCCAATTGGATTCTTCGTGGGGTAGGGATTCATGCTGCGAATCAGCATGAATCTGCACATACTGAAGCTGAAATTCGAATTTTGATGGAAGAGAGTCATAAGCAAGGATATATTAATAAGACAGAACTTACTTTTGTCGATAATATTTTTGAATTTTCCGAAAGAGATGCCAGGGATATTATGATTCCTCGTACAGATATGGTTTGTTTAGATGTTCAAGACACTTTTGAGGAAAACTTAGATAAAGCTTTAACAGAGCAGCTAACGCGCTATCCAGTATGTAATCATGATAAAGATAGCATTATTGGTTTTATTCATATCAAGGACGTACTCAAAGCGGTAGCAAAAGGACAAAGCCCTGATATTCGTGAAATGTTGCGGGAGATAACGGCAATCCCTCAGTCAATGCCTATCAGCAATTTGCTCAAGCTCTTACAAAAGAACAGAACGCAAATGGCGATTGTGGTCGATGAGTATGGTGGAACTGCTGGTTTGGTGACGATCGAAGATATATTAGAAGAAATTGTTGGTGAAATTCGGGATGAGTTTGACGAAGAACGCCCTTTAGTAGAAACTCGTGAGGATAATGCATATTCAATTGACGGTCGTTTGCTGATAAATGAAGCAAATGAAATTTTAGGGCTGGAACTCGATTCAGATGATTTTGATACGATTGGTGGTTGGATATGCTCAAAAGTTGAGATGTCGCCTCAGGTGGGGCAAAAAATTGATTACGAAAATTGCGAGTTTGTTATCGAGGAAGTTGACAATGTGCGTATTAATAGAGTCTTGATGCGTAAAATGGGGAAAAATGAAGTTTTCGCAGTGGATTAGTTCAAATTCTTTTATGTTAATTAAGATAGAATGGTTAAGGTCCAAAACGAGCGGAGAAGAGTCCGCTCGTTTTATTTTTGCCTTTGGCCAAAATAATGAATTGAATGCTAGATAAACTTTTAGGAAGTTTGGCGACAGGCTCCATATGGGTTATTGCAGACGCACCAGACTTAGGATCTGGCGCCGCAAGGTGTGGAGGTTCAAGTCCTCTTTCCCGCACCACATCAATTACAAGGCTTTCAGGGGTTTCCTGAAGAACTTTTTTTATTGTCACGATAGGTCTGGCATATACACCAGGGGTAGCAGAACCTTGTATGGAAATTCACCGCGATAAGGATTTATCTTTTGAATATACATGCCGGGGCAATATGGTAGCAGTTATTACTGATGGAACTCGGGTATTGGGATTGGGGGATATTGGCCCAGAGGCAGCAATACCAGTCATGGAAGGGAAAGCCGCTCCAGCTGTAGCGGTTGCTGTAGCCCGTTCAGCAATAGAAACAGCTGTTGTCAGAACGATTGTTGATCCTGAAGAAGTAGGGATTAAGGCTACAGCCAGAATTAAGCTAGCTTAAAGTAAAACGGCCTCCAGAGTTAATTGGAGGCTGTTTTGCTTTATGCCCAGCATGGTCGCTTATTATTCGATTCAAGTCTGACGCAGGGGTTGATAGTGCCATCGATTAGCCAAGGGCATAAGTGTCACCGTCTTCTTGTTTTGACTCTGCCTCCGCCGAAGTAACGAGACTGAGATGTTGTTTCTAAGTTTTTTTGTGTTAAAATTATACTATAGATTGATAGGAGGAAAATTAATGAAAAATACTGAAATTCACGTCATATATGGAAATAATCCGTGTAAAATGGTCTATGATATACTGGTCAAAGCGCAAATAGCTAACGAACTTAATCCCAGTATGCACATTGGTATTAAACCCAATCTTGTTGTCGCAAAACCTGCAGCCCAAGGAGCTACAACTTCTCCATTGGCTGTTGAAGGGGTAATTAAATATTTGCGAGATAATGGGATCGAAAATATTACGATTATGGAAGGATCCTGGGTAGGGGATAGTACTAAACAGGCGTATCAAATATGCGGGTATGAAGAGTTAGCGCGAAAATACAACATTCCGCTGGTAGATTTAAAAGATGATGGATTTAATGTAAAACAGGTGGGCAATCTGGATTTAAAAATATGCAGAAAACCCCTCGAAGTCGATTTTTTGATTAATATGCCAGTACTAAAGGCGCACTGTCAAACATTATTGACTTGTGCCTTGAAAAATATGAAGGGTTGCATTCCCGATAGTGAGAAGCGACGTTTCCATAGCTTGGGACTGCACAAACCAATTGGCTATTTAAATAAGGCGATTACTAAACCAGGAATTATTATTGTCGATGGCATGTGCGGAGATCTTACGTTTGAAGAAGGGGGTAATCCGGTACAAATGGATCGAATTATTATTGGTAAAGATCCTGTATTGGTGGATACTTATGCAGCATCACTCCTAGGATATGCAAAAGAGGAGATTGAATATATAGGCATAGCTGAAAGTATCGGAGTTGGTTCGAGTGATCTTGCTAAGGCCAAGATACATGAGCATGATGTCGAACTGAAAACAAACAGCCAATTTCGACCGTCAAACAGAGCCAGAAAGCTAGCGGCGGGAAGAGTAACTGCTGAGAAGGCTTGTTCAGCTTGCTATGGTAGTTTGATTCATGCCTTGCAACGGATGGATGAAAATCATAAGTTAAAGTCAGTAAAGAAACCGATATATATTGGGCAGGGATTCCGTGATAAAGAATTAAAAGGTCTAGGCATTGGGCAGTGTACAGGTAAATGCAATGAGCATATCGGTGGCTGTCCGCCTGCGGCAAAAGATATAGTTGATTTTTTAGAGAAAGGGTATGTTTAATATAGTATTGGTACATAATTGGTGAAAAATAACCAAATTCAAGTCGAAAACCGCCCTTGTGAGTTCTTTTGCGGAATTATTTCTAATGAAAGCGAGATAGGATATGGACTGGATTGATCGAATAAAAAGATATAATCCTTACAATGAACAAGAAAAAAAGGATAAAGAAATAATATTATATTGTATCGATATATTTGATGATATTTTGAGCAGAAATAATGAGATTGTACATATAACAAGTTCTGCATTTGTAGTTAATAAAACAAAAGATAAAGTATTAGTAGTGCACCATAATATATATAATTCTTGGTCATGGACAGGAGGTCATGCAGACGGTGAGGAAGATTTATTAGCTGTTGCAATGAAAGAATTAACAGAGGAAGCAGGAGTAAAAAGTATTCATCCTATTACTTCGGAGATATTCTCACTAGATATACTGCCTGTGTTAGGGCATATAAAAAGAGGAAAATATGTATCTGCACATTTACATTTATCAGTTGCCTTTGTAGTTGAGGTTGATGAAAATGAATTACTTATTGTTAAAAAGGATGAAAATAGTGGTGTAAAATGGATTCCTAGCGATGAAATGATTACATGTACGAATGAACCTCATATGCAGATGGTATATAAGAAGTTAATTTCGAAAATCAAGAGGAATGATTAAGAAACCACGAATTTCATGCGCAGATGTTTTTTAGGCTCAGCTTGCATTAATCAGCTGTTTGTTGAGCTATTTTTTCACTGTTATCCTTCAGTTAATCTAAAGCTAGTTTCTCCATCTCCACCTGCATTCTTATCCGCATTTTACGAGAAACCAGAGTTTTCGCAAAATAAGTAAAGAAAAATTATCAGTAGGAGGCTAACTATGCTAAAAGAGTTTACCATCAATACTCCTTATGAGGGCTTTATCAATATTACTGATCAGGTGTTGGAGATATTACTGCAGAGTCAAGGGGAGCACAGCTTATGTCAGGTGTTTATACCTCATACGACGGCAGGCGTAACAATTAATGAAAATGCTGATCCAGACGTGGTGGAGGATATGTTGCTTGCACTGGATCATATGGTGCCGAAACTCGCTTATAAACATGGTGAAGGGAATTCACGTGCTCATGTGAAGGCTTCTATGATTGGTTCGTCAGTTAGCATCCCGGTCTCAGAAAAAGACTTGTATCTAGGAACTTGGCAGGGGATTTATCTTTGTGAGTTTGATGGCCCTAGGCGGAGAAGGATTTGTGTGACTATTATGTAGGCTTACTAATTATGGAAATAGATGAATTTTACTTGTTTGGTGATTTCAGCTTGTACTCTAGTCTAACAAGTTAAGTATTCATTTCCAATAATAACAGGTTTTGTCATAAATTTGTCATATTTCTTGTTTATAATTTAGATAAGAAATATGACAAAGGTGGAATGGCTTATGAGAAACATAACCAAGAAAATAATTATATATTCAATGGTCGGTATGATGCAGATTGGTGTTGGCGCATCGATATTAGAAGCTTCACCAAGAAGTGACTGGCAGCAACGACAGACTGATGAGCGCTGGCAGGAAGAACATCGCCGTGAGCAGGAAATGAAGCGGCGAGACGGAGAAAATGATCGGCAATGGAATAATCGACGGTGGGAAGAAAATCAGCGACACGAACGGTATGCTCGGCAGGATAAGGAGCGGCGATATCGAAATGAACTAGAAATGCAGCGCCATGAGCGGGAAATGGAACGACGAGAAAATGAGCAATGGCAGGATTGGAATGATCGGCAGTGGCTGGAAAATCAGCGGCATGAGCAAATGGTTCGTCAGATTGAGGCAGATATAATAATGATGTTCCTCAATAGATAAGGGAAAGTAAGCCTGTGATATAAAAGGTTGCCTCAGGCATAGTCCGTTCATTTGTTGAGTTGGCAAACAAAGAAATATGGCAAAATGACACGAAAAACGGCAGTATATTTTTACTGCCGTATTTTCATGGTGCCCTTGACGGTGGTATTGTTATAGATGAGGCTTTTGATTAGCAAGACAAAGATATTAAGTAAGAGTCTTATTTATTTAGGGGGTAAAAAAATCATTTTATATAAAAGTATCAGTAAAGTTAAACTTTGGGGGATTGTTTTTAAGGAGGTAATAGTATATAGTAAAAGCATACCCCCCTACAGGGTGGGGGTTATATCAATTAGAGTTTAGAAAGGATAATAGCATGAGAAATAATATTCAACAATATTTGTTCTGGATCTTATTAGTATTCTTAGTCAGTGGCATTATTTACCCAGTAGTTGGCTTGCTTGCAATAATATGTATGCTTGCTCCAGTCATAATGGCTCCCTATAAAGGACGATATTGGTGTGGAAATTATTGTCCGCGTGGCAGCTTTTATGATAATGTAATTGCAAAAATATCCCCCAAGAAAGCGATACCAGCTATTTTTCGTAGTACCGGCTTTCGAGTATTCATGGTTATGTTCATTATGGGCATTTTTAGTATTCAAATGTATTATGCATGGGGTGATCTGTCCGCTATGGGAGCGGTGTTTGTTCGGATTATTTTGATTACAACAATCGTTGGTATTGTGCTAGGAGTAATCTATCATCAACGTACTTGGTGTTCCTTTTGCCCGATGGGTACTCTAGCTAGCTGGTTTAGTGCTAAGCCAAAGCCAGTGCCGCTAATGGTAGAAAATTCTTGTATAAACTGTAAACTTTGTACGATTGCATGTCCGTTACAGTTGTCTCCTTATACTGCAAAGGGAAGCACAGAGGGCTTTACTCATAGTGATTGTCTGAAATGTAGTCGGTGTGTAGAAAAATGTCCCAAAAAGTCATTGACTTTTTAACATATCTGAGATGCTGGGATGCAGTAATAACTATGGAGTTTTTGCTAGCATTGGTCTTCTTAAGCCCCCTGTTCTAAATGACCTATTTGATGGCAGGCGTTTAAGAGAGCTAGTTGGTGCCGTGGAGCATGAATTGATAGTTGCTGTAGATCATAGGTTAATATAGTTATATTCAGAGATTGCAAATGCAGTCTCTCTTTTTATGGTTGAAAAATCATAAAAAATATAATAAATTCGTGTGTGCTCAATCCACAAAATAACAGAGTTCTATTAGTTCTTTAAAATCTTATATTTTTATGATACGATCAAACGGCCATTTTAAAAAAATTTACAGTGTTGCTCAGTGTTCGATTAATTGTGCGAAGGAAGCCAGAGCGAGTGGGCTATCATGCAGGATGCAGCTGGCATACTTGTTACATGATGCCAGTGAAGCTTATATTTCCGATATCACAAGACCTGTAAAATGTTATCTTGATGAGTATAGAAAAATAGAAGAACATTTGTAAAAAGTTGTTTATGAGAAATTCGGTATTACTAGCTTGACTGATGAAGAATGCAAGCAACTTCACGATATCGATAACGCACTCGTACATCATGAATTTGAGGATTTGCATTATCAAGGTATTTATGAGTATTCTCCACGTCTTTATATGAATCACAACTTTGCTGAAGGGCGAATGGCAGATGTAGAGAAGGAATTTATTGAAATGACCCAGAAGATAATGAGTAGTATAGGTAAAACAGAACAATGTATCAGAGAGTGACAGGTCTATTTTCTACATTTCTACTGTGGTTACTATTGAAATTGATTATTATTTAAAGACTGATTGTGACAGTTAGTCTTTTGCGTGTTTAGAATGAATTTGGAAAGTTGTATAATTAACTGCCGTAACATATAAAAAAAGACTCATGGTAAATCCGTTGTATAATGTTAAGCGACCAAGCAAAAACATTAACGGAGGTTCACCATGAGTCAAATGCATTATACACTAGAATCTAAGAAGAATAAACACCTAACCATAAGAGAACGTTATCAAATTGAAGTTTTAGCAAAAGAAAATATGAAACCCCTTGGAATAGCAAAGCGTTTGGGTAGACACTTGCGGACTATCGAGAGAGAACTTAAAAAAGATATGGTGGAACTTCTAAATCGCAATTTAACTTATAGGAAAGCATATTGCGCGGATGCAGCGCAAAGAGTTTATCAAGAGAACTCTCAAAATAAGGGACCAAATTTAAAGAAAGGAAATGACCACAAACTTGCTAAACATATCGAAAAAAAGATAGTGAAAGATAAGTATTCTCCTGATGCAGTACTTGGTGAAATTAAAGCAAAAGGGATGGATTTCAAAACTTGTATTTGCACCAAGACGCTATATAATTATATTGTTCAAGGAATCTTTGCAACCCTTAGCAATAAAGACCTTCCAGTGAAGAAAGACAATAAAGAACGAAAATATCAGAAGGTCAGAATTCCTCACAAAAATTTAAAAGGCACTAGTATAGAGGATCGACCAAAGAGCATTGAAGACAGACTGGAATATGGGCATTGGGAAATGGACTGTGTAGTGGGCAAACAAGGTGGAAGCGGAGCTACTCTGCTCGTCTTAAGCGAAAGGAAAAGCCGGGAAAAAATTATATATAAGATGCTGAACAAGACGCAAGAATGTGTTTAAAAAGTGCTGGACACCCTTGAAAAAAAGCAGGGAAAAAAGTTCAAAGAAAAATTTAAGACGATCACAGTTGATAATGGTAGCGAGTTTTTAGATTACAAAATTCTAGAGCTTTCGGTCACTAATCCAGAACAACAAAGAGTGAAGATGTACTACACTCATCCCTACAGTTCATGGGAGCGAGGTACAAATGAGAATTCAAATAAATTAATACGACGCTTTATTCCCAAAGGTACTGACATAGGTAAAATGAGCCAAGCCATGATTAAAAGGATTGAAACGTGGATGAACAATTATCCTAGAACGATATTTGGTTATAAATCAGCTAAGGAGATGGCTTGTTGAATAAAACTAAAAATTTTCTTATACTAGCTAGAAGTCAATAACGCTGACAAAGTAGACCTGCTGAGTAAGTATGCAATAGGTTACTGTCAACTTTATCTTTGATATAAATTATAATATACTTAACAACACAGGG
>Ga0316613_10000281_pt1 | contig 50625 bp, 52 predicted proteins | sample OWC_soil_day10_C_2_FD_207647 | JGI IMG/M metagenome (GOLD analysis project Ga0316613, IMG submission 207647) | Wetland soil microbial communities from Old Woman Creek delta, Ohio, United States - OWC_soil_day10_CT_b | ecosystem: Environmental > Terrestrial > Soil > Wetlands | place: USA: Ohio...
GCTGGCCACCCCGTTTATGCTCACGGCGGGCGATATCGGTCCAAGTCATCGGATCCTCCATTTGTCTCGACAACAAACGAGAATCACAACCGACTGATATCGCTCAACATCTTTTTAGGCGGGCTCTGACGGGCTGGCCGATACGAACCGAGGCGATCGCAGCCAGCTCGGAGGACCCGTCCGTCGCGTCCAGGACAAACCCGGCCTCGATGATCGCCTTGGCGTCGGCGCCTCCACCCGTGCCCAGTTCAAGAATCCTGCCGCCCGGTTTCCAGCGCTTCAGAAAGGCAAACAGCCTCGGGTTCGGCCCATTCTCATTGGCCGCGTATTCGGCGGCCTTGGCATTGTAGAGCTCGATTGTCACGTCCCCGGCACCCAAAGCAAACGCGCACCCTCTGGCTCATGACAAGCCGAAGGGGTCATTCATTCGACACTCTCGCACGGTCGAAGCCGCTGCGCCGGCAGCGGCGGAGACCTTTGCTCGCGCCTAGGCTGCCAGATCGCGCTTCATCTGGTCGTACTGGTCCTTGGTGATCTCACCCGCCGCGTAACGGCGGTCGAGAATCTCGCGTGGCGTCGGTGCGTCGGCGCCGCCAGCTCGGCGGTTGAAGTAATAAATCAGAACGCCGACAAGGATGACCAGCAGCAACGGCCCGCCAAACATCGGCATTCCCCATCCCCCTCCATATTGCCACATCATGTCTTTCCTCCATTATCGGATCCATAGTCTACCACGTTCCCGAAGCTTCAGGCGTCATCCGAACGGGCATGTGGCGCCGCCTTGCACCGGATATCAGCCCTTGCCCCTTTCCCAATCCCCCCCTATTTATACAGCCTAACTGTATATATTGGGGAGTTCCCATGTCACACGACGACATCAAGGCCGTTGTCCGCCGCTTCAATATCGAGGTGATCCAGAATGGCGATGCCGAGGCCTTCCGTGCCCTGATGGCGCCGGACTTCGTCAATCGCACCGCCCCGGCGGGTCGGCCGAACGGCCCTGAGAGCATGTGGGGCTTCCTCGAAACCATCCTGCGGCCGGCCATTTCGAACCTCACGGTGACCATCCATGATCAGATCGCCGAGGGCGACAAGGTGACCACCCGCAAGACCATCAGCGGCCGCCATACCGGCGAGCTTCTGGGCGTCCCGGCCACGGGAAGGGACATCGCCATCGACGTCATCGACATCGTCCGCGTCGAAGGCGGCCGCTATCGGGAGCACTGGGGCATCAACACGCTCATGGCCCTGGTCGCCACGCTCAAGGCTTAAGTAAGCCGCTCGATCAGCCCGATGGCGGCGCGCAGCACTTGCCTGTCGTCCGCCGACAGACGCTCGTCGATCAGCGCTGCGATCTGCCGCTGTCGCGCCTCTCGCGAGCGGATAAGCGCCGCCCGGCCCACTTCGCTCAACGCGATCAGCTGGCTGCGGCCATCGTCCGGATTGGGCAGACGCGTGACGAGGCCGGCCACCTCCATCTGGCCCACCACCAGGCGCATGCTCTGGTGCTTCACCTTGCGCTCGGCCGCGAGGCGGGCAACGCTCATCGGCCCCTCGCAACCGAGCAGCGTCAGCGTCTCCGATTGCGAATTGGTGGGCGTGCCGGCTTGCCGGCGAATGCTGCGAACGAAGGTGCCCACCACGCGGCGAAGCTCTTCGCCGAGCGCCAGCGCCTCCGCCGTGGGTCCCTTGTCCGCCATCTCCAAGCCATCCGCCCGTTGCGACAGCCTTGCTTACGCCGAGGCCGCCGCAAAGGGAACCGCCCCCGCGCGGGCAAGCCCGTGGGCGATCAGCCGGTCGAGCAGTTCGGCATAGCCGATACCGCTGGCGCCCATCGCCTTGGGATACATGCTGATATTGGTGAAGCCGGGGATGGTGTTCACCTCGTTGACCAGGAAGCGGCCATCGGCCATCAGGAAGAAGTCGACGCGCGCCATGCCGTCGCAGCCGAGCGCCCGGAAGGCGCGGCCCGCCGTCTCGCGCATCACCGCTTCCAACTCGGGCGGCAGTTCGGCCGGCACCTTCAGCGCCGCGCCGGCCGCGTCGATATACTTGGCGTCGTAACTGTAGAAGCCGTGGCTCTCGGCCGGCACGATCTCGCCGGGGTGGGAAACGAAGAGGCCGCCCGTCTCGTTCTCCAGCACGCTGAACTCGATCTCGCGGCCCTTGATGAATTCCTCGGCCAGCAGGCTGTTGTCGTAGCTGAAGGCCTCATCGAGCGCCGGCTGGAACTCCTGGCTACCCGACACCTTGCGCACGCCGACCGACGAGCCCTGCCGCGCCGGCTTGATGAACAGCGGCAGGCCCAGCTCGCGCTCCAGCGCCTTAAAATCCGCCGCCTCGCCGGCATGCAGGATGGCCTCGCGGGCGACGGGAATGCCGGCTGCACGCAGCAGGCGCTTGGTGATCACCTTGTCGAGCGCCGTGGCCGAACCGAGAATGCCGCAGCCGACCAGCGGCACGCGCGCCACCTCGGCAAGGCCCTGCACCGAGCCGTCCTCGCCATAAAGGCCATGCAGCACCGGGAACAGCGCGTCGATCTTGCCAGTCTCGCTGATCCGGCCATCCGGCCCGATCGCCAGCATGCGGCCGCGCCCGCCGGGCACCAGGGCCAGCTCGGTGCCGTTTTCCGGCTTGGTCAGCGCCTTGCCGTCGAAGCGGCTCTCGAACCACCGCCCGTCGTGCGTGATGAAGATCGGCACGGCCTCGTATTTATCCGGCGACAGCGCCGCCATGACGTTGGTGCCCGACATCACGGACACGTCGTGTTCGGAGGACCGGCCACCGAACAGCACGGCGATGCGGAGTTTGCTTGCGGTTGTCATAGAGGATCTCAAAGCTGGGAGGTAAGTCAGGCGCCCACCGCGATGCCGCGGTTGGCGAAGAAACGGTCGAAATCGGCGAGCGGCAGCACCACGTCGTCCCTAGTGTCGCGCTGGTGGCCGGAGGGGTTGTGGAAGCGGATGGTGTCGGGCGTCGCAGCCGTGACCAGCACCAGATGCCCACCCTTTGACGGCGGCTGCCGATCCGGCCAGCGGATATCGTGATGCACCGATGCCATGAAGAACGGAAAGTGGCTGAGCAGCCCCGGCAGTTGCGCCGTGTCGATGCCGGTCACCACCTCGGCCTTCAGCCCGAAGCGCTCGCCGACCATGCGGACGAAGGGCGCGTAGATCAGGCCCTTGATGCTCGCCCCGTCGGCGCTGACGACATAGCCGCCATATTCGGTGGCGGCGCGGGCCAGCTCCAATATGGGATGCACCGCGCCGCGCGCCGCGAGGATCATCTTGAGGCAGGCCATGCCGCAGACGTTCCCCGCCCAGCGCGCATATTCCTCCACCGTGTCGGCGCCCGACTGCGCCCACAGCGGGTCTCGGAGCAGGGCCGCCTCGCCCTCGGCGACGACGTCGAGCGTCATCTCCGGTGTTTCCCATTGGCTGAAGTAAGGCACGGCGCTGACAGGCATATCCATCGGGTAGAATCACATCTCGCTTGAAAGTGGCTCAACAAAACCGCATTATAACGGCGATTTAAAGAGCCACTATCGACGCGCGAGGTGAGCCACTTGGCCGAGACCGCCAGCCTGAGACGAAGGCGAGAAGGACCATCCGCCGGCTTCCGCCCCAGGGTCGATCCGTCATCTCCCGCCTCTCTCGCCCGCCAGCTCTATCTTGCGCTGCGCGAAGCGATTGCCGATGGCCGGCTCGATGCCGGCGAACGCCTTCCCTCCACCCGTCTCGCGGCTGAGGAGTGGCGCCTGTCGCGCGGCACGGTGGCCGAGGCCTATGACATCCTGATCGCCGAGGGTTACGCCCTGGCCCGCCACGGCTCGGGCACCTACATCGCCTCCGGCGTGCCCGACCGGCCCGCCAAGACGGGCGAACGCCCAGAGCCGACGGCCGACGATGCCCGGCGCGACATTTCCACCCAGGCGCGGCGGGTGCTCACCTCCGGGCCGAGCCTTGCCTCGCAGAAGATGCTGCCCTTCGTCACCGGCCGCATGGCCCATGACGAGCGGACGGTCGGCGTGCTCGGCCGTCTCGCCGGCCGGCACATCAACTATGCCTTCGAGGGCTATGGCAACATTCAGGGCGAGCCGGCATTGCGCGCGGCCATCGTCGCCCATCTCGCGGTGTCGCGCGGCGTGCGCTGCACCGCCGAGCAGGTGTTCATCACCGCCGGCACCCAGCAGGCGCTCGACCTCGCCTTCCGCGTCTTGGCCTCGCCCGGCGACCGGGTGGTGGTGGAAGATCCCTGCTATCCGCCGGCCCGGCAATGCCTGGCCTTCAACGGCGCCACCATCGTCGGCCTGCCGGTCGATCCCGAGGGCATCCTGACGGCGCCGCTTCAGGCCGAGGGCTTCGAGCCGCCGGCCCTGTTCTACGTGACGCCGTCCAACCAGTATCCGGTGGGGGCGGTGCTGTCGCTGCCCCGGCGGCTGGAGCTGCTCGCCTACGCCCGCCAGCACGGCTCGTGGATCGTCGAGGACGATTACGACAGCGAGTTCCGCTACGACGGCCACCCCATCGCCTCGCTGCAGGGGCTCGATCAGGCGAACCGCGTGCTCTACACCGGCACCTTCAGCAAGGCGCTGTTGCCCAGCCTCCGCCTCGGCTATCTGGTGGTGCCGCCCGACCTCGTGCCGGTGTTCGCCGCCATCCGCCCGATGCTCGACCGCTGCCCGCCCACCTTCCAGCAACGCGTCGTCGCCGACTTCTTGGGCGAGGGCTATTTCCCCGCCCACCTGCGCCGGCTGAGAGAACGGCTGCGCGCCTCCCGCGACCTCCTCGCCGGCCTCGTCACCGACCGCCTCGGCGAGCATCTCACGGTGATGCTACCGGATCAGGGCATCAACCTGACGGCTCAGAGCACCGGCACCTGGGCCAGCGACACGGCCGTCTCCCGGGCGGCGCTCGAAAAAGGCGTCGTGGTCATGCCGCTGTCGCGCATGAACGTCTCCATCACCGACACCACGCGGCTGATGCTGGGCTTCTCCGGCCTCTCCGAGCAGGAGGCGGACACCGGTACGCGGCTGCTGGCCGAGGTGTTCAGGGCGGGCAGGTTCTAGCGGCCACCCTGTTCGCCGAAGGCGGCAACAGAGCGGTGAAGTGAGGAAGGTTGGAGCCCGATGTCATCCGCCCGCTCCACCGTCCCGAGGTCCTCTGCCTAAAGCGCAGGATGACGCTCTATGGGGAGGCGAGGTACTCGGGGCAAATTCCCGGGCACGCAGGTGCAATATTTCCGATCTCGCATGTGCGAGATTAAGCGATTTCAAGTACTTGGTGGGCATTGCCACCGTCTTCCAAGCGGAGTTTTTCAAGCTTGCCCGGGAATTTGCCCGGGTACGGAGGCGAGCGGCTACCGCTTTGTTTCATTTACATAAAACTGTCATCCTGCGCTTTAGGCGCAGGACCTCAGGCAGAACATAGCGCGATGCCGATATCGGGCTCCGATCACGACATGATGGTTTCGAACAGATCTTCCCATTCAGGGTTCATGTCCTCGATGAGACGAATCTTCCAGGCGCGCTTCCAGAACTTCAACCGCTTCTCGCGATGAATGGCGTCGGTGATGTCAGGGTAGTCCTCGTACCAGACCAGCCGCGTGCAGTTGTAGCTGTCGGTGAAACCGCGATGAACGTGGTTGCGATGCTCCCAGATGCGCCCCTCCAAATCGGACGTGACGCCGACGTAGAGCACACCCTGAGGCTTGTTGGTGACGATATAAACCCAGCCGGGATTCATGCTGTATGCATCATGGAAATGAGAGAGCTGCTCAACCCTAGGGTTTGAAGCGCCGGATATCAACCGCCCGCTCTACCTTCCTGAGGTCCTGCGCCTAAAGCGCAGGATGACAGTTTTATATAGAGGGAACAGATGGATAGTGCCGCGCACTCCGTCTTATCTCCCGCCCCTATAAGATGTCATCCTGCGCTTTAGGCGCAGGACCTCAGGCAGGACGGAGCGCAGCGCCGATATAGGTCTCCAAACAAAAACATCCCCGGCGACGGACTGCCACCGGGGATGCTCTGTTTCTACCGAAGGAGCTCGATCAGCTAATCGCTTCCACAGCCGCCCTCTGGATCGCCAATCCTGCCTCATACTGCTTCAGCCAGGCGCCGTAGCCCTTCACATCCGCCGCATCGGGCTTGGCGACATCCAGCTTGGCGCCGGCGAACACACGCTCGTTGAGATAAGCGCCGAGGTTCTTGCCCTTGCCGCTTCTCAGATACTCGGCCAGCACGGCGATGCCCCAGGCACCGCCCTCGCTCGCCGTATCACCCACCGTCACCGGCGCGCCGATGGCCGCCGCCAGCAACCGCTGGGCGACGCCGGCCGTCTTGAACATGCCGCCGTGGGCGAACATGGAGTCGAGCTTCACGCCCTCGTCGGTGAGCACCTTCATGCCCAGGCTGAGCGTGCCGAAGGCGGCGTAGAGCTGGGTGCGCATGAAGTTGGCCAGCGTCAGGCGGCTGCCGGGGGTGCGCACCACCAGCGGGCGTCCCTCGGTGAGGCCGGTGATCGGCTCGCCGGCCAGATAGTTGTAGGCGAGCAACCCGCCGCCATCCGCTTCGCCCTCAAGGGCGGCCGCGAACAGCGCGCCGAACACCGCGTTGGCGTCCGACTTGGCGCCGATCGCCTTGGCAAATTCCGTGAACACGCCGGCCCAGGTGCCGAGCTCGCTGGCGCCGTTGTTGCAGTGAACCATGGCGACGAGATCGCCGCCCGGCGTGGTGACGATGTCGAGTTCCTCATGCACCGTGGTCAGCGGCTTTTCCAGCACCACCATGGCGAAGATCGAGGTGCCGGCGCTGATGTTGCCGGTGCGCGGCGCCACGGCGTTGGTCGCCACCATGCCGGTGCCGGCGTCGCCTTCCGGCGGGCAGACCGGGATGCCGACCGTGAGCTTGCCGGTGGGGTCGAGCAGCTTGGCGCCCTCGGCGGTCAGCGTTCCGGCGTCGTCGCCGGCCACCAACACCTTCGGGAACAGCGCGGGCGCATTCAGGCCCGGCTTGTGAGCCTTCACCATCTCGCCGAAGCGCTTCAGCATCGGGCCGTCATAGTCGTGCGTGGCGGCGTCGATCGGGAACATGCCCGAGGCATCGCCGACGCCGATCACCTTCTGGCCGGTCAGGCGCCAGTGCACGAAGCCGGAGAGCGTGGTGATGAAGGCGACGCCCGCCACATGCGGCTCGTTGTCGATCACCGCCTGATAGAGATGGCTGGCCGACCAGCGGAGCGGGAAGTTGAAGCCCAGCGTCTTGGTCAGCTCGGCGGCGGCGCGCTCGGTGTTGGTGTTGCGCCAGGTGCGGAACGGCACCAGGAGCTTGCCGGCGGCGTCGAAGGCGAGATAGCCGTGCATCATCGCCGAGAAGCCCAGCGCGCCGACCTTGGTCAGCTCCACGCCGTAGCGCTTCTTCACATCGGCGCTGAGCGCGGCATAGGACGCCTGCAACCCGGCCCAGATCGCCTCTTCCGAATAGGTCCACAGGCGGTCGACGAACTGGTTCTCCCAGCCGTGGGTGCCGGTGGCGAGCACCTCGTGATCCGGCCCGATCAGGCAGGCCTTGATGTTGGTGGACCCGAGCTCAATGCCCAGCGAAGTGCGTCCCTCGGCGATCGCCGCGGCCATGGCCTGCGTCATCGGCTTTCAACTCCCTAATATGGTGCCCGTTTGCTACGGGCGACCGGTATGATCGTTATCCTCACCATACCGCAGAGCACCTGTCGATGAGTAGTGACAGGTACCGCAACGATATGGAGGATGCTGCAATTCAAACGGGTGCCGCCCCGGCCTGTCGGCCATTGAGCAACCGCTGCACCTCCGCCTCGACCCGGCCGAGCGACAAGCCGGCCACACCGAAACGCTCGTAAAGCGAGGCGATCAGCGGCAGCAGATGTTCGGCGAGCCTCCCCTCGATATCGGCAGCCGGAATCTCCACCTCCAGCATAGCCTCGTCACTACGCGCCGCGTGCCCCTGAATGACGAGATCGCTCAGCGGGTTCGCCCAAGAACGAAGAACGCGACCGCTCAACCCGGTGAACAGGGCTCGGAAATGCACGGTTACGTCGCTGTCCGCCGCCTTTCGAAGGAGCGACGCCAGCCTTTCGGCATGCAGCAGCACCTCACCCATCCGCCACAGCGGCAGGGTCGTGTCGAACATCGCGCCGGCCGGGAAGGTTTCGGCGCCATCTTCCTCATAGCCGCGCATCAGGACCATCCGTCCAGACGGCGCGGCCCGCCAGAAATCACTGTGCGCGGGATCGGTGAAGGCACGTTCGAAACCATCGCTCGGCGGCGCCAGCCAGCATTCGATCAGCCCATCCACCTCGCGCGGGCGGAGATCCTCGCGGGTCGGCATCCAGAACGGCGGCCAGCCGGTCTTCGCCACGACAGCTTGTTCCAAAAGCCGTTCGAAAGCGGCAAGATCCAGTGTCTTGAGGTCGCCCTCCAGCCAATAGTCGATCCGGTACCAGCCACTCGAAAAGCGAGCCGGCATATCCGGGGCAAGCGGCGCCACCAGGCCCTGCCAGCGCTCGAACGCCTCGCGCACGAACCGCGTCTGCGCGTCTTCCGGCCGAGGTTCATCCACCAGACCAACCACGCGCAGGATGTCCATCGCTTTGGCCAGCGTCAGCGTCGTCTCGCCGCGCTCGAAGGACGCCATGGTCGGATGGCTGACGCCGGCCAGCGCCGCGTGGTCCTTCTGCGTCAGCCCCTCCGCCTTGCGGCGGCGCAGAGCCTCCTCGACGAGGCGCGACCAGGCGAGTGGCGCTATGGTAGAAGTCTGAGACATGAGCGGTCCACGATTTCCTTGAAGCGATGGGCAAAGCCGTCCTCAGGCTCGGCGTCCGGCGGTCGGATGATCGATGCCGCGCGCTCGACGCCGCGTTTCACATCCTTGAAGGTCTGATCGACAACCCGGTCCGGCAGGCCGATCTCCTTGCCGAAGGGCCTGAACACCGCCTGATCGACCGCCTCCAGCTGTAGTTTGCGGCCGCCGATCGACAGCGCCAGCAACTGGTCGAAGCCGTCATAAAGCACGGTGTTCACCACGTCATAGGCAGGCGACAGGCGCAGGCCATCAGGCGTTTCGAGCAGGGAGAAGTTCTTGAGATGAGCGTCACAATTGCCGATCAGAACGAAGGCGATCAGCCGCTTGAAGAAGCGCGCGAGATCGATCTGCGGCCGCGATGAGGTGCGCTCGATGACGGCCGCCACGTCCTCATAGGCAGCGTCATACTTGCCGGCATAGTCGCGCCCCCTCGGCTTTTGCAGGATCTGCGCGCAGTCTTCGAGGCGCAGCTTGCCGCCATCCGGCGTCCGGTCGAAGCGGGTGACGACGAGCGCGACCTCGCCAAGCGCCGCGATCACAGCCGTGGTGAACCCAGTCACCTCCCCCTCGCCCAGCACCGCCGCCGCCCATCTGAGACTGAGAGCCTCGTTGCGAACGAGGCTGCCGATCCGCTCGGAATTGAACTTGGCGATATAAGGCGCCGGACCTGTCGCCGCCGCGGGAACGAAACGGCCATCCGCCTCTCTGGTGACCAGCAGCTTCCTCTGCACGCCCGACACCGTGCGGCCGGGGCTGGCCGTGATCTCGGTCACGGCGGGCAGCGGGACTTCCCCCTCGAGGGGACGGACGCTGACCGCCCCGATGCAATCAGCGCCATAGCGCAGCAGCAGCCCGAGATCGTCCTCCTCGACCACATGGGCCGACCGCGCCTGCTGCTCCCTGAGCCAACCCTCCGGCCCGATATGCTGGAAGAACGGGTTGAGCCCGGCCGGCCATTCATGTTCGCGCCGGATCGCGGGAAAGCAGCAAGCGATATCGCCCCCGCGCCAATCGGCGCGATAGGTGAAGCGCGTGCCACCGCCGGCCGTTTCGACCAAAACGCCCGCCAGTTCATCCCTGAAAAGAATGTCGGCGCTTCTAAGAGTCATGCAATCACACCTTCAACGACTAGCCTGAAGGATACCACATAGCGCCAGAATGAAGCTACAGCTTAATTCTGGCGACAATCCAGACAGTGAATCAATTTTTGAATTGATAGAAGTGGAAAAAGGAAAAGAAACGCAGTTATTAATTCATTCTCGAACCATAATCTGACGCCTGATCGCAGCTACGAAACCATACTTGAATCGACCGCAAGATGGGCGGCGACACAGCCGCCACCCGCGCGATCATCCAGTTCGCCTATCGCCAGTTGGTCTTGGCCAGTTCGATCAGCTCGTCGCCGCGGCCGCTCAGGATCGCCCGCATCATGTAGAGCGAGAAGCCCTTGGCCTGTTCGAGGGTGATCTGCGGCGGCATGGCCAGTTCCTGCTTGGCGGTCATCACGTCGACCAGCACCGGGCCGGGCGTGGCGAAGGCCTCGTCGATCGCCGCCGGCAGCGCCTTGGCGTCGTCGACGCGGATGCCCTTGATGCCGATCGCCTCGGCCACCTTGACGAAGTCGGGGCTGTTGAGGTCGGTGTCGTCGGAAATATAGCCGCCGGCCTTCATCTCCATGGCGACGAAGCCCAGCGAGCGGTTGTGGACGATGATGATCTTCAGCGGCAGGTCCAGCTGGCGCACGGAGAGGATGTCGCCCATCAGCATGGCAAAGCCGCCGTCACCGCACAGCGCCACCACCTGCCGGCCGGGATCGACGCCCTGCGCGCCGATGCCCTGCGACAGGGCATTGGCCATCGAGCCGTGGTTGAACGAGCCGACCAGCCGCCGCTTGCCGTTCATGGCGATGTAGCGCGCCGCCCAGACGGTCGGCGTGCCGACGTCGCAGGTGAAGATGGCATCCTGGGCCGCCTTGTCGCTGATCAGCCGGGCGAGATATTGCGGATGGATCTGGCCCTTTTCGCCATCGGGTGTGGCGAGATCGTCCAGCCCCTGGCGCGCCTTGGCATAGTGGTCGAGCGCCGTCTTGAGGAAGCCGTCGTCGCCTTGCACCGGCAGCTTGGCCAGCAGCGCCGTCACCGTCGCCTTGACGTCGCCGACGATGCCGAGATCGATCTGGGTATGGGCGCCTAGGCTTTCCGGCCGGCTGTCCACCTGGGCGATCTTGGCATTGGCCGGATAGAAGGCGCGATAGGGGAAGGACGAGCCGAGAATGAGCAGCGTGTCGGCCGCCCCCATGGCGTGATAGCCGGAGGAAAAGCCGATCAGGCCGGTCATGCCGACGTCGTAGGGATTGTCGTGCTCGATTGACTCCTTGCCGCGCAGAGCATGGACGATCGGCGCCTTCAGCCGCTCGGCCAGTGCCACCACCTCGTCATGGGCATCGGCGCAGCCGGCGCCGCACAACAGCGTCACCTTGGCGCTGGACCTCAGCAGCGCCACAAGCGCGTCGACCTGGCTTTCGGACGGCACGACCCGGCCCGGCTCCGGCGCCTGCCAGCGAATGTCGACACCCTCCGGCATCGGCTTCAGCGCGATATCGCCGGGCAGCACGATGACGGCGACGCCGCGCTTGGCGATGGCGGTTCGCACGGCGATTTCCAGCACACGCGGCATCTGGTCGGGGTTGGTGATCAGCTCGCAATACACCGAGCACTCCCGGAACAGCTCCTGCGGATGCGTCTCCTGGAAATAGCCGGAGCCGATTTCCGACGAGGGAATGTGGGCGGCAATGGCCAGCACCGGCACATGGCTGCGCTGGCAATCGAACAACCCGTTGATCAGGTGCAGATTGCCCGGCCCGCACGACCCGGCACACACCGCCAGTTCGCCGGTAATATGCGCCTCGGCCCCAGCCGCAAACGCCGCCGCCTCCTCATGCCGCGTCCCCATCCAGCGGATCTGCTTGAGCCGATGCAAGCTGTCGCTGAGCCCATTGAGGCTATCCCCCGTCACGCCCCATATGCGCTTGACGCCGGCCTCGCCAAGGAACCGGGCGATGTAATGGGCAATGGATTCGGTCATGAGATGATTTCTCCTGCGGAGGCGGGACACGGCATGTGGCCAGAGCCTGGATGCCGACCCGACGCGCGGCTGAACTGGCGCTGGCGATCACCGGAATATTGGGCGAGAGCCATGGTGATGTGCTTGCCAGCGCGGGCAAATGGACGGGGGGATGATCGCCCTTCTGGGTGACGAATGCCAGCGGTTTGGGGAGGGGGTGGGATGAAAGTCCGACGAGCGAGCCCCAATCAGAAAAGCTCAAAGCTCCTGGCATACGCTGCCAATGCTTGACCGCTATGAAGCGGAGGAACCGGGAGGCCGCAGCCACCGACTAACGCCGATCTAGCGGGACAGCGGTCAGCTCGGAGTCAGGAATCACGGCGGTTCGAGTGGAAACACCGACTAGCGTCTCCTCCTGGTTGAATGCAGGTTGCGATAAGGATAGACCACAATGTTGCGGGCAACCGTGTTACCACTCCAGCATTAAGCATGTTCGAAGCCATGAAGTTAAGCGACGCCAAAATGGGAACGCTCAGCCAGGGCACTATTTTCACGTGCGCCAAAGCCGAACGCTATTGTGACCAAGTAGTATACGGGCTCGTCATCACTGCACGCTGCGATATCGCCCAAGAGAAATTCCCCGTTCTGAATTACGTTCCAGTGGTCACTTTAGACGATTGGCTTATGGTGGATGGCCTCGACCTAATAAGGGAAAGAGCAGAAAAAGAATCATATGGAAAATTGAAGGGATTTCTAAAAGCACACGATGTAGCCGAAAGTATACTTATATCGCAAACGTTAAGAGATTTGTCTTCATCAATATTCTCCGGCCTAAAAGAAAAGGAGAAGCAGCAATTTGAATCCATAATTACTCAGATCGAGCTATCAACGACGGGCTGTATACCTAATATTAGCAAGTTTTTTGAGGAATTTGAACGTACAAAGGTCAGTCTAATCGAAGATCTGATTCACCATAAGGTTACTGGATACTATTTTCTCCCTGGCGTTTATACATCCGATCCGAAGAGAGGCTTTGTCGTTTTATTGCGCGAAGCTTCGTTTGTGCCCCGCGATATCGCTCCACTTATAGCGAACGGCGCGGACCTCGCAACCTTGAAGACGAGCAAAACCCCCAATGCGGTAAACTGCCTGAACTTCAGCATCGACGATTTCGCTATGCCTATCAGTCAAATTCCATCGCCAGAAATAGAACATATCTTGCAGAGCTTCTCGATGATGTTCGGCCGCATTGGACTGGCCGACCCCGACCCCTTATTGATTAGCGAACTTCGAAACCGAATCCCAGAAAAAGCGCGAGCAGCACGATGAAATACATAACAATAGACAGCGCTGCCATTGATGAAATAGTGTCGAGCCGGACGCTGCAATCTCCGGAGTTCGAGCAAGGGAAAGCGTTCGCTGCCCTGCTGTCTGGACAAACACGCCAAGCCAATTTATCTCCCACACTTATTGTGCTGTCTGAAGGTGATGGCCTTGCCATATTAAGCCCAACGGTTTCTTTAAGCTCAAAATATATAGTAATAGACGTTGAGCAATCTAAGTTGTTCAACACCTTAAATGAATCCGAATGCCTATTTTCGACACAAAAACTGTTACGTTTTGTCAAAAAAATGTGGGGAGGTCTTAGTTTAACCCACTCTGAGAAGATGATTTCAGGAACTTCCAAATCAGTTCTATTTCCATTCCAATACAAGCCCGCTCCGTTTCGAATTGTAATCGAACGCGAGCCAATGATAGATAGACTCGCAAAGCGTGGACTGGCTGGCAACTTCCTGCTCGTCTACAAATCTGGCTACGAGCCGGGCGATGCTGCAAAAGAAACGGCAGAGCTAACAAATTTCAGAAAGGCACTTGAAGCTATACCTGGCTATCGAGAATTAATACGCAAAAATTACAGCACGATAAAGATTCAAGAAATAGGAATTAAGGAACTCCAAGTTTCGCTGTTAGGTATCGTCAATGATGAAGCCTCTTCCATGTTTAGAGGGTACGATGAATGGCTTCCGATGCTTACGACTCAACAGAAGAATTTTATTGAGGCGCCAATATCTGGCCCGCACAGGATAGAGGGCGCGGCCGGAACCGGAAAGACACTTTGCTTAATGCTAAAGGCTGTAAACGCTCTTCGAGCAAAGGAGCAATCCGGCGAGCCCTATCGAGCGGTTTTCATTTCTCACAGTGATGCAACTAAAAAATCGGTCAAAGAATTCTTGTCTGTCATTGACCCGGATAACTTCGCCGAGCGCGACGAGAGACTTTCGTCTCGATTTCTGAAAATTTGCACTCTGAGCGAGCTATGCGCGGAACAGTTGCGGCAGCATATTAGCGCATCGGAATTCATCGATCGCGACGCAATGGAATCCAAAGGGCTGCAACGACTTTACATCGCAGAATCCCTAGAAACTATCATGCGGACGGATTACCCGTCGCATAAGCGTTTTCTGTCGGCTTCGTTCACCCAATTCCTCCAAACAGAGGCGTCGTGGAAGATTGCCGAAATGCTCCAGCATGAAATTAGCGTCGTTCTAAAGGGCAGGGCGTCGGAAGATTTCGACAAATACAAGAAAATACCGTTTCTATCTTATGGTTTGCCAATGTCGTCAAACGCCGACAAAGGTTTCGTTTTCACTATATTTAAAGAATACCAACGGAGACTCGGAGATACCGGTCAATTTGACACAGATGACGTGGTCCTAACCGCCATCGGGCAGCTCGACACACCTATTTGGCGGAGGAGGAGGGCAAAAGAGGGCTTTGACGCGGTATTCATCGACGAGACCCATCTATTCAATATGAACGAGCTTCACATTTTCCATTATTTTACTCGCCAGGAAGGACCATATCCTATCGCTTTCTCAGTCGATCGTTCGCAAGCCGTCGGCGATCAGGGCTGGAATTCGAGTGACATTGAACAATCTATCGCGACAACTGATGTCAGCCTTCAGAATAAACTCAATACAATTTTCCGGTCGTCTCCACAAATAGTGAATGTCGCTTTTTCAGTTGTGTCGTCTGGCGCGACTCTATTCACTAACTTTGACAACCCGATGGATGTTTTTTCTTCCGCTTTCACGGAAATTGATGAAAGGCGCTCACAGGAACCTTTGTATATAAACACCGCCAACGAGGACGAACTAATTGAAGTGGCTTTCGATCGCGCGGACGAACTTCAAAAGTCGCTCGAGTGCCGGAAGAGTGATATACTTATTGTTACTCTCGATGGAGAATTACTCACTAAGCTAGAGCAGTATGCCGCTCAGAAAAACAAGCCAGTCCTTCTCTTGAAAAGACGAGGCGACATTAAGGCTGTCGAGGCGGCAAAAAAGTCCGGCCAGCTGGTCCTGGCTCATGCTGATTATGTGGGAGGTCTAGAGTTTTTCGCCGTCATAATCGCAGGATTGGATCATGGTAGAGTGCCGCCATCTGGCGAAGAGCAATCAGATAGCAGCAAGAATTTTCTTACCTATTCTTCTCATAACCGTCTGTATGTAGCCATCACACGGGCCAAATATCGTCTGGAATTTATTGGTGAGAAAGCGCGCGGCCCGAGTAAATTAATTGAGCCGGCGATTAGAGCAGAATTGGTCCAAGTGCAAGGCTAGATAGAGCGTTCGGCCGGCGGGATCTTCACTGTATGCCTACTGTTGTCGGTATCGGTGACCATAGATCAGAAATTGCCGCCAGCAGCTTGGTTAGGGCTGAGAGGTTGGTCGCCTCCCCCTCCCTTGCCTCTCCTCCCCTCTTGATGTACGCTCATCACAACTCGCTTGAATCCCCTCAATTGCCTTCAATTCCCTACCGGAAAACTCACCTTTATCCCTTCCGGTAACGTACCTCAAAACTTTCAAGCGAAATCGGAGGAAAGCCTGATGCCCAAGCAAATGACCTTCGGCGTGATCGTCGGAAACCGTGGATTCTTCCCCAGCCATCTGGCCGCCAGCGGCCGGCTGGAGATGATCGCCGCCCTGGAGAAGCAGGGCTATAAGGCGATCGTCGTATCGCCGGAAGAGACGGCGCACGGCGCGGTGGAAACCTACAAGGAAGCCGAGATCTGCGCCGCGCTGTTCAAGAAGCACGCCGCCGAGATCGACGGCATCATCATCACCCTGCCGAACTTCGGTGAAGAGCGCGGCCTTGCCGACGCCCTGCGCCTTGCCAACCTCAACGTGCCCGTGCTGATCCAGGCGACGCCCGACGAAGCCGGCAAGATGGCCATCACCCATCGCCGCGACAGCTTCTGCGGCAAGATGTCGATCTGCAACAATCTGCAGCAGTACGGCATCAAGTATTCGCTGACCACGCTGCACACCGAAGCGCCCGACTCGCCCGAGTTCGAGGCCGACCTCAAGTGGTTCGCCGGCGTCTGCCGCGTTGTCGGTGGCTTCAAGAACCTGCGCATCGGCGCCGTCGGTGCCCGCCCGGCCGCCTTCAACACCGTGCGCTATTCGGAAAAGCTGCTCGAGCGTTCCGGCATCACCGTCGATACGCTGGACCTGTCGGAAGTGCTCGGCCGCATCGGCAAGCTCAAGGATGACGACGCCGCCGTTCAGACCAAGCTGGCCGAGATCAAGGCCTACGTGCCCACCGGCAACACGCCGCATGCCGCCCTCATCAAGATGTCCAAGCTCGGCGCCGTGCTGGACAACTGGGTGGAGACCAACCGCCTCACCATCACGTCCGTGCAGTGCTGGACCAGCATGGAAGAGTTCTTCGGCATCGTGCCCTGCACCGTCATGAGCATGATGAGCCAGAAGCTGCTTCCGTCGGCCTGCGAGGTCGATACGCTCGGCTCGCTGTCGATGTATGCCCTGGGTCTGGCCAGCGAGACGCCGTCGGCTCTCCTTGACTGGAACAACAACTACGGTGGCGACCCCAACAAGGCCGTCTGCTTCCACTGTTCGAACCTGCCCAAGCACTTCTTCAACGAAGGCGTGAAGATGGACTACCAGCAGATCATCGCTGGCACCGTCGGCGCCGAGAACACCCACGGCACGCTGGACGGCAAGGTGAAGTCTGGCGCCATGACGTTCCTGCGTCTGTCGACCGACGACTTCTCGGGCAAGATCAAGGGCTACACGGGTGAGGGCTCGTTCACCGACGATCCGCTGAACACCTTCGGCGGCGCCGGCGTGGTGAACATCCCCAACCTGCAGAAGCTGCTGCGCTACATCTGCGAGAACGCCTTCGAGCACCACGTGGCCACCAACTTCTCCAACTCGGCCGCGGCCGTGACGGAAGCTGCGACGAAGTACCTGGGCTGGGACATGTACGTCCACTCTTGAGCCTGGCCAAAACTCTACTGGGGCGGGCAGCTAGCTTAGAACGCTGCGCTTCCGGTGCTCACGAACAGAAGTTCGCTCCGCTCCGGTTCTCGCGTTCGTCGCTATCTGCCGCACCCCAGCGAATTTTGACTCAGGCTCAACGGCGTAACCTGCAATAAGCGTTTCCGGTGGCTTCACCGGAAACGCCATCCCCTTGATTTGATGGACCTCCTGCCCGCTTCCGGTTGATAACGGGCGGGCTAAAAGTGGAATTTTATTTTCCGGTTTGATCGATTGCTCATTGAGGAGCGCCCCGTCCGATGCGTCCAACCATCCACGACGTTGCCCGCGCAGCCGGCGTTGGCCTTGCCACGGTGGATCGCGTGCTCAACGAACGCCCCGGCGTGCGGCCGGCGACGGCCGAGCGGGTGAAGGCGGCGGTCGATCGGCTGGGCTTCGTACGCGACGCCTCGGCGGCAGCATTGGCGCGCAAACGCATCCCGACGCTGGTGTTCGTCATCCCCGAGGGGCCGAGCGACTTCATGCACCGCCTGGAGGCGGAAGCCCGCGAGGCGGGCCAGCGACTGGCCGGCGAACGCATCAACATCGACATCCGCACCGTGCCGCCCTTCGATGGCGACGCGCTGGCCAGCGCCTTGCGCCAGCTCGATGCCGAGAGAGTGGACGGCGTGGCGCTGGTCGCCACCGAGTCGGCGGCGGTGCGGGCGGAACTCTGCCGCCTCAGCGCGGCCGACATTCCCGTGGTCACCCTGGTGTCCGATGCGCCGCGCTTTCCGCGCCATCGCTATGTCGGCATCGACAACGTGGCGGCCGGCCGCACCGCCGCCAGCCTGATGGGCCAGTTTCTCGGCGGCAAACAGGGCAAGATCGTCGTGGTCGCCGGCTCGATGCTGGTGCGCGACCACGTCGAGCGCCGCATGGGCTTCGATCAGGTGATCAGCAGCGAATTCCCGCACCTTCAGGCGACGCTGACGCTGGAAGGCCGTGACGAGCGCGACGCCACAAGGGAGGCGCTCAGGGCGTGCCTGAAACGCGAGGGCGACATCGTCGGCCTCTACAACATCGGCGCCGGCCATGAGGGCATTCTCGACGTGCTGTCGGACCTGCCGGCGGAGGCGCGCCCCATCGTCATCGCCCACGAACTCTACGACGTGACGCGCGCCGCGCTGCAAAGCGGCCTCATCCACGCCGTCATCAACCAGGACGCCGGCCACGAAATCCGCAGCGCCATCCGCGTGCTGCGCTCGCTGATCGATGGCACATCGCTGATCGAGGGCCAGGAAACGGTCCGCATCGAGATCTTCCTGAGGGACAATCTGCCCTGAGGGGGACGCCCCATCGACACAGTCCAGGGACCGGTGCGCCAACCTATCCCTTTGTTCCCACATATAATTCTCCTGTCATCCTCGCGAAGGCGAGGACCTCAGGCAGAATGAGGCGATCGGCCGATATCGCGCTCCAGCCACGCCGGGAGCCTGATACACCCCTCACCAACTTCTCGTCCTGAGGTCCTCGCCTTCGCGAGGATGACAGCTTGATACGGGCGCCAATAAGCCGCTACGCTCCTGTTTCCTTTATATAATTTACCTGTCATCCTCGCGAAGGCGAGGACCTCGGGCAGAATGAGGCGCCACGCCGATATAGGTCTCCCTCACCGCGTCGAGCTTTCCGAAAACCGCGCTTCCAGCGGCTTGAGATTGTCCGGCCGCGCCTCGGTCAGGATGCCGTAGAGTTCCGGCCGTCGGCCCCTGAGCCAGCGCTGGCCGGTGCACTTGTCGAGCAGCGACAGATCGAGGTCGGCGCTCACCATGGCATCGGCCGCCTCCGAGGTTTCGACGATGATCCGGCCATAGGGGTCGAGGATCATGGCGTTGCCGGTGCGCACCTCATCCTCATCCGGACCGATGCCGTTGCTGAACACGAGGAACATTCCGTTGTCATGGGCACGGGCCGGCAGCCAGCGCATCAGCCACTCGCGGCCGTTGGGCCCACGAATTTCCGCCGCGATGGCGGCGGGGTCTTCCTGCCGGCGCGCCCATTTCTCCAGCGGAATGTGCTTCATGCCAAACGGGCTCACCGAGTTGCAGCCGCCGGTCTGGTGCGGCGCGATCAGCAGTTCGGCACCCAAGAGCGCCGTCGCCCGGGCGTTTTCGACGAGGTTGTTGTCCCAGCAGATCAGGATGCCGCAGCGGATGCCCCAGGGCGTGTCGAACACCGTGTAGCGGTCGCCGCTCGAAATCAGCTTGTGCTCGAAGGCGTGCAGCTTGCGGTGACAGTGCACCGCGCCGTCCGGCAGGCAGACCGCATAGGCGTTGTAGAGCTTGCCGTCGCCGCCGCGCTCGAGAAAGCCGGCGCCGATGGCGATGCCGTGCCGGCGGGCCAGCCTCGCCACATGGCCGATCGACGCGCCGCCCAGCGGTTCGGCCAGCGCCTGAAGGCCCGCCGCGTCGAGCTTCGGCACGTGCCAATAACCGCTGATGCACATTTCCGGAAAGGCGACGAGTTGGCTGCCGGCGGCCACCGCCTCTGCGGTGAAGGCGTCGATGCGCTGGAGATTATAGGCCTTGTCGCCGGCCTTATGCTGGAACTGCACGCTGGAAACCTTGAGCGTCATGGCGCGTCCCTCCTTGAGTGACCAGAGCTTGCTCTCGTTGCCTTCCATCTGTAAAATGACAAATTATCCTGAAATTAGTCGGCCATAGAATGGATCCGAAACTCCTCCGCGCCTTCACCGAACTCGTCGACGCCGGCCATTACGGCAAGGCGGCGGTGAAGCTCTGCGTCACCCAGTCGACGCTGACCAAGCAGATCCAGGCGCTGGAGGCCGCGGTCGGCGGCGTGCTGTTCGAACGCGGCCGGCACGGCGCCAAGCCGACCGCCCTCGGCGAGGTGCTGCTGGCCGAGGCGCGGCCGCTTCTCAGGCTGAACCAGGAGGTCGACCAGCGGCTGAAGCGCGCCAGCGCCGGTCTCACCGGCCGCCTCGACATCGGTTTCGGCATCTCCACCTTGATCGCCGCGCCGGCGCTGATCGCCGGCTTCCGCCGGGCGGTACCCGATTGCGAAATCACCCTCAACGACATGGCCTCGCGCGAGCAGCACGAGCGCCTTCTGGCCGGCCGGCTCGACGTCGGCTTCTGTCGGGCGCCGGAGCCGGGCGGCGAGCTCTCCTTTCGCCCCATCCTCACCGAGCATCTGGCACTTGTCGTCCCGCACGGCATCGCCCTGCCGCCGCCAGATCGGCTCGACGACCTCAACGCCCTCGGCTTCGTGGCGCTCACATCCCGGCGCGGCCCCGGCCTCGACGCGCAGGTCACCACCTGGTGCCGGGGCGCCGGCTTCACCCCACGCATCGTTCAGCAGGCCGACGACATCCTCACCGTCCACGCCGTGGTGGCCGCCGGCCTCGGCGCGGCCTTGCTGCCCTGGCAGGGCGTCGAGGCGCTGGGCGTCAGCACGCAGCACCTGCGCCTCACAGGCAAGGGGTCGACCTGGCCCATCGGCCTCTGCTGGCGCACCGCCGACAGCAATCCGCTGCTCAAAAGATTCGTGGAGCATGTGAACGAGGCGGACGAAGCGCGAGGAGCCTAACCTGCGGAGCGCCCGATATCCTCGTCCCACCCTATCCTGCCTGAAGTCCTCCGCCTGCACGCAGGACAGTTTTATATAACAAAACAAATACTTATGTAGTTCGCGCAGCTATCCGCGGGGCATGGAGCAATACCCCCTCGGAAATAGGCTATGTATTTGATACCTATATATAAAACTGTCATCCTCTGCGCAGGCAGAGGACCTCGGGCCGAAAGGGGCGAAGGGCGATTATAAGGCTCTCCTTCAAGCCGCCCCCTACGCGCCCTTCGGCCTTCTCGCTTCCATTGCGTCGGCCAGCGCGCTTTCGCCGCGCTCGCGCAGCGCCGCCACGGCGCCGTCGAAATCCCGCGCATCGCGGTTCTGGCTGAGCTTGGATTTGGCGATCGTCCTTGTCACGACGATCCGGAAGGCGACGATCTTGGCGAGCATGTCGGCGATGTAGTCGGCCGGTGCGTCGCTCATCCGCCAGGCCTTGTCGCCGCTCACCCGCCGCTCCTGCGCATGGGTCAAGAGCCCCAGGGCGGCGCGCTTGCTGCGCTCGTCGTGCTGGAAATGGATGGCGCCGTAGACATGCGCCACCTGATAGTTCCAGGTCGGCACGGCACGATGGTGCTCGGCCTTGCTCGGGTAGGAATTGGGCGTGATGTAGCCGTCGACGCCGCGAAAGATCGCCAGCACCTCCTGCCCGTCGTCGATCAGCCGGTGCATGTCGTTGGCGAGCGCCACATGCCCCACCAGCGCCCCATCCTTGGTGGTGATGAGCGGAATATGGTTGGCGATCAGCCCTTCACGCGTCTCTGCCACCAGGGCGGCGAGCGGCGCCGCGGCGATGAGCGAGGCCACCGCCTCCGGGTCGACTTCGTTGAAATGCTCCGGCAGATACACGACACCCCCAAGGTCAGCCGCCCAGCACCAGACTGCCGGCAAGCGTTCCCATGATCACCGCGATGAGCCCCTCAAGCAAGCGCCAGGCGGTCGGCTGGGCGAAGATCGGCCTGAGCTTGGCCGCGCCATAGCCGAGCGAGAAGAAGAAGCCGAAGGAGGATGTCATGGCGCCGAGTGCGAACGCCGCCTCCTCACCCGGGTACTGGGTGGAGATGGTGCCGAGCAGCACCACGGTGTCGAGATAGACATGCGGGTTGAGCCAGGTGATGGCAAGGCAGGCCACCAGCGTCGGCGTCAAGGGCGTCGCGCCGCTCACGCCGCCGACGTCGAGCGCGCCATGCGAGCGCAGCGCCGACATCAGGTTCTTGGCGCCATAGAAGGCGAGGAAGGCGGCGCCGCCGAAGCGCATCACCGGGGCGAGCCACGGCAGCACGGCGGCGATGCGGCCAAAGCTGGTGACGCCGAGGATGATCAGCGCCACGTCCGACAGCGCGCAGGCGAGGCACACCGCGAAGATATGGTCGCCCTTGAGCCCCTGCCGCAGCACGAAGGCGTTCTGCGCGCCGATGGCGACGATCAGGCTCAACCCCATGCCGAGCCCGGAAAGATAAGCCGAAAAATCCAAAATCGCCCCCGTATCACCGAGGGTGAACTAGGCCGCCCAGCCTCATTAGACAAATTAAACCTGCTAATCGCTCATTAGCAGGTCTAATGTTGTTCGCGGGATCCGCCGCCCTCGCCTGAAGCGGCCGGCGCGCTGTGATCCACGTCTCGACCGATGGAGGGCCCGATGGACGCCATAGCCCAACCGAAAATCATCGTCGCGCTGCTGCCCGAACCGGAAACGGTGGCCGCCTGCCTCGACTGCGCGTTGGCCGCCGCCGCCGGCTTCTCGGCAACGATTTCCGCCCTGCATGTCGGCTTCAACCCGAAGTTCGCCTTCGTGCCGCCGGAGGAAATCGCCATCCAGCAATGGCGCGAGCTGCGCGAGGGCACCGTCGCCGCCCGCCTTGCCCGCACCAAGGCCGCCTACGAGGCCTGGAGGGCGGACCACGCCACCGCCCCGATCAACTGGAAGTACGATGAGGGCGACGTCGGCGACCTCGTTGCCAGCGAGACCGCTGAGGCCGATCTCGTCGTCATGGGCAACCCGCTGCGTCTCGATGGCCGCGACGCTTTCCACGCCACGCTGTTCTGGTCGAAACGCCTGCTTCTGGTGGCGCCGCCCGATCCCAAGGAAGGGCCACGGCCGCACCGCGTCGTCGGCCGCCACATCGTCGTCGGCTGGAAGCCGGGCGAGACGGTGAAGCGGGCCGCCCATCAGGCGCTGCCCTGGCTGCAAAGGGCCGAGAAAGTCACGGTGGTCTCGATCGAGAAGCAGGAGGACACGCCTTACCAGGCCTCCGCCCGCGCCTTCTTCGCCGGGCTCGGCATCTCCGTCGACTGTGTCTCGCTGAGGCGCGAGACCGGTAGTGTCGGCCAGCAACTGCTCGCCTCCGCCGACCGGCTCGGCGCCGACAGCCTGCTGATCGGCGCGTTCAAGCATGGCGCGCTGTGGGAGGCGATCCTCGGCGGCGTCACCCGCGACGTGCTCGCCGCCGCCCGCATCCCCGTTTTCATGATGTGCTGAGCCGCCTCGAAGAGACGCCCCGATGATCGACTATTCCGCCGCGCTGGCCGTCGCCGCCATCGTTCGTACCGGCAGCTTCGAGAAGGCCGCCAAGGCGCTCTCTGTCACGCCGTCGGCCATTTCGCAGCGGGTGCGCCTTCTGGAGGAGCGGCTGGGCGCGGTACTGATCGAGCGCGGCAACCCCTGCACCGCGACCGAAAAGGGCGCCTGGCTGTGCCGCCACGTCGAACTGGTCGGCATGCTGGAAAATGACCTGATGGCGCGGCTGCCCGGCCTCGGCGATCCGCTGTCCGGCCCTGTCACCCTCGATATCGCCGTCAACGCCGACAGCCTCGGCACCTGGTTCATGCCGGCCGCCGCCGCCTTTACCCGCGACTCCAGGGTGTTGCTCAAGATCGCCATCGACGATCAGGATCACACCGCCGGCTGGCTGCGGCGCGGCCATGTGGTGGCCGCCGTCACCTCGCTCGCCAAACCGGTGGCCGGCTGCAAGGTCAACCCGCTCGGCCGCCTGCGCTACCACGCCACCGCCAGCCCGGATTTCGTCGCCCGCCATTTTCCCGAGGGCGTCACCGCCGCGGCGCTTGCCCGGGCGCCGGCGCTCACCTTCAACCAGAAGGACGGCCTGCAACAGGATTGGGCGCGGACGACGCTGGGCGCCATGGAGCCCGGCCCCACCCACTGGCTGCCGTCGACGCAAGGCTTCGTCGACGCCGCCCTGCTCGGCATGGGCTGGGGCCTCAACCCCATCCACCTCGTCGAGGGCCACCTCGCCGCCGGTCGTCTGGTGGAACTGGTGCCCGGCGCCACGCTGGACGTGACGCTCTACTGGCAAGTGAGCCGCCTCGTCTCCGGCCAGTTTCCGGAGCTGACGCAAGAGGTGCTGGCGGCGGCGAGGGAGGCGCTGGCGTGAGGCTCTCTGCTCCCAAAGCAGGGGGGCCTATATCCGCCCCTTCACCCTTTCCACCGCCTGGAACCCGGCCACCCGCCGCGTCGGCTTCATCGCCAAGGAGGTAGCCGACTTCGGCGCCAGCCTGCGCAGGGACCTGGTCGGCGGCGGCCTGCCACCTGGCGATTTCCACCAGGAACTGTTCGAGATGCGCTGACGCTCCGGCGGGCCACCCCGGCACCTATGCCATCCGTGCAAAACTCCCCCGCTCGTCGCGGTGCTCAAGCCGCTTGACAATGACAGCCGACAGGAAGATTGGGGTTCTGCGCGCGGCCCTCGCCGCCGCACCAGCCAACAGAAAGATCATGGACAGTCACAGTCGACCTAGTCGCAACCGCGCGGATCGCGCCGACGAGTGAGCCGTCCCCCCGGCTCGCCCAGCGCTTTTCGTGCCTGAGGACGAGCCCCAATGCTGAACACGCTGTTTCTACCCCGGCCGCCGCGCCGCATCCTTTCATCTCCGAGCCACTCCGGTCGAAGACCGGACGCCTGACCTTTACGCGCCGCCTTTCGAGGCAAGCCCTGGTCCTGCTGGTCAGGAGATGAATCAATATGGTTTTTCAAAATGTTAAGCCGGCCGCTGTCGGCCGCGGCCTTGTGCCGAACGTCTTCGACATCGCCGCCATCGTCCTGGTGTTCGGCTTTCTGGTGCTGATCGCCTATGGCGTCGATCAGGCCGATGGGTCGCTCTCCGCCATGGCCGGCTCTCCCATCAGTCTCGATGCCTGGCACCTGCCGGAATATGCGCTGCGCACCACGCTGCGCATGCTGGCCGCCATGGTCTGGTCGCTGGCCTTCACCTTCGTCTACGCCACGGTGGCCGCCAAGAGCCGGCGCGCCGAAATCGTGCTGATCCCCATCCTCGACATCCTGCAGTCGGTGCCGATCCTCGGCTTCCTCACCTTCACGGTGGCCTTCTTCATGGGCCTGTTCCCCGGCCGCGTGCTGGGGGCGGAGCTGGCCTGCGTCTTCGCCATCTTCACCAGCCAGGCCTGGAACATGACCTTTTCCATGTACCAGTCGCTGCGCAATGTGCCGAAGGATCTGGAAGAGGTGTCGCAGAGCTTCCACCTCTCCCCCTGGCAGCGCTTCTGGCACCTCGACGTGTCCTTCGCCATGCCGGGCCTCGTGTGGAACGCCATGATGTCGATGTCCGGCGGCTGGTTCTTCGTCGTCGCTTCCGAGGCGATCACGGTGGGCGACACCACGGTGACGCTGCCCGGCGTCGGCTCCTACGTGGCCGAGGCCATCCACCAGCAGAACCTCTATGCCGTCGGCTGGGCGGTGCTGACCATGCTGGCGGTGATCGTCGCCTACGACCAGCTGCTGTTCCGACCGATCGTCGCCTGGGCCGACAAGTTCCGCGTCGAGCAGACGGCCTCCGGCGAAGCGCCCTCCTCCTGGGTGCTCGACCTGTTCCGCCAGACCCGCTTCCTGCGCGCCTTGTCGCTGATGATCACCGACGCCCTCAGCGGCATCGGCCGCTGGCGCCTGCGCCTGCCGCCGGTGCCGCGTCTCACGTTCAGGCTGCCGCTCTCCACTCGGCTGATCGATGGCCTGTGGCTGGCCGTGGTGATCGTCGGCACCCTGATGATCGGCTTCGAAGTGGTGCGCTTTGTCGGCGCCAGCCTCAGCCTTGCCGACGTCGGCGAGGCCGTCGGCAAGGGCGTTCTGACGCTGACCCGCGTGTTGGTGCTGATCGCGCTCGCCACCCTCGTCTGGGTGCCGATCGGCGTCTGGGTGGGCCTCAGGCCGCGCGTTGCCGAGCGGGTGCAACCGCTGGCGCAGTTCCTCGCCGCCTTCCCGGCCAACATCGCCTTCCCCGCCGTGGTGATGCTGATCGTCAGCTTCAATCTCAACGCCAACATCTGGCTGAGCCCGCTGATGATCCTCGGCACCCAGTGGTACATCCTGTTCAACGTCATCGCCGGCGCCAGCGCCTTCCCCTCCGACCTGCGCGATGCCGCCGCCAGCTTCCACCTGACCGGCTGGCGCTGGTGGCGCAACGTCATCCTGCCGGGCATCTTCCCCTATTACGTCACCGGCGCCATCACGGCTTCCGGCGGCTCGTGGAACGCCGCCATCGTCGCCGAGGCGGCGAGCTGGGGCAGCCACAAGCTGACGGCCACCGGGCTCGGCTCCTACATCGCCGAGGCGACGGCGGCCGGCAACTTCCCACGCGTCGTGCTCGGCATCGCCGTCATGTCCTTCTTCGTCACCCTTACCAACCGGCTCGTCTGGCGCCCGCTCTATGGCTACGCCGAACGCCGCCTGCGCATTGCTTGACCTGTGGAAAGGCCAGAGATCATGACCATGACCACCGCTTCCACCGCCACTGCCGAAAAGCTGATCGATGTACAGGCCGTCAGCCGGGTGTTCCCCAAGGCCAACGGCGACGACCTCCTGGTTCTCGAAAACGTCGATCTGACCATCCGCTCCGGCGAGATCGTCGGCCTGCTCGGCCGTTCCGGTTCCGGCAAGTCGACGCTTCTCCGGATCATCGCCGGCCTGTCCTCGCCCTCCTCGGGCGTCGCGCTCTATCGCGGCAAGCCGATCTCCGGCCCGCCGAAGGGCCTGGCCATGGTGTTCCAGTCGTTCGCGCTGTTTCCCTGGCTGACCGTGCTGCAGAACGTCGAACTCGGCCTCGAGGCGCTCGGCATCGACGCCGACGAGCGACGCAGCCGCGCCCTGGAGGCCATCGACCTGATCGGCCTCGACGGCTTCGAAAGCGCCTATCCCAAGGAACTGTCGGGCGGCATGCGCCAGCGCGTCGGTTTCGCGCGGGCGCTGGTGGTGCACCCCGACATCATGCTGATGGACGAGCCCTTCTCGGCGCTCGACGTGCTGACGGCCGAAACGCTGCGCACCGACATCATCGACCTCTGGGTCGAGGGCCGGCTGCCCATGCAATCGGTGCTGATCGTCACCCACAATATCGAGGAGGCGGTGCTGATGTGCGACCGCATCCTGGTGTTCTCCTCCAATCCCGGCCGCATCGCCTCGGAAATCAAGGTCGATCTGCCGCATCCGCGCAACCGTCTCGACCCGGTCTTCCGCAAGCTGGTGGACAGCATCTACGCCCACATGACCCGGCGCGAAGAGCCGAAGACCACGGCGGATACAGGCATTCCCGGCACCGGCGTCGGCATGGTGCTGAACCCCGTCTCCACCAACGAGATGGCCGGTCTTCTCGAAGCCTTGGCCGCCGAGCCCTTCCACGGCCGGGCCGACCTGCCCGTGTTGGCCGACCGGCTGCAGATGGAGGCCGACGAGCTGTTCCACCTCGCCGAAACGCTGCAACTCCTCCGCCTTGCCAACCTCAGCGAGGGCGACCTTCTGCTCACCGACGCCGGCAAGATCTTCACCGGTCTCGGCACCGACGACCGCAAGAAGCTGTTCGCCCAGCACCTGCTCTCCTACGTGCCGATCGTCGGCCTGATCCGCGGCGTGCTCGACGAGCGGCCGACCCATACCGCCCCGTCGGTGCGCTTCCGCCAGCAGCTCGAAGACTACATGTCGGAAGACTATGCCGACGAAACCCTGAAAGCGGTGGTCGCCTGGGCGCGCTATGCCGAACTGTTCGCCTTCGACGAGAACGCCGACATGTTCAGCCTGGAAAACCCCGAGTAGGTATGGTCTTCCACACGCGAAAGTGACGGCCCCTCCACAGGCCGGCAGTCAGAACGGCCTTGCCTCGGCATCGAAAAACGTCACAACTCGCGTTGTTACAGTTATTTCCAGCCATGAAGAGCCCGACTGAATGAGTGACGCCTCCCTTGCGAGTCGCTGGCGATCCGTCGTCTTGCTTCTTGGCGCCGTGCTGGTGCTGGCCGGCTGCGCCTCGGTTCCCCTCAAGCAGGGCGGCACGCTCAAGAGCTACGACCGGCTCGGCAAGGAAAGCGGCATGCTCAGCAAGTCCCGCGCCTATGCCGACAAGGACGCCCTGGAAAGGGCCAGGACCGTTCGCATCCTGCCGTCGGCCTTCTCGCCCCAGGCGACAGCCAGGATTCCGGCCAACGGCGACCGGGACTTGGTGACGCGGGCGCTCGACCGCGCCGTCTGCGTGGCACTCAGCGACAAGTACCAGGTGGTGGCGCCCGACCAGCCGGCCGATCTCACCATCCGCAATGCGGTGATCGACGTGCTGCCGACCAACAAGACGATGGCCGGCATTTCCACCATCACCTCGCTGGGCAGCGGCTTCGTGCTGCCGATCAGCATTCCCCGCATTCCCGTCGGGCTCGGCGGCGTCGCCATCGAAGGCGAGGTGCTCGACAGGGCCGAGACCCAGCGCGCCGCCATCATCTGGGCGCGCGGTGCCAACTCCTTCACCGAAAACCCCAGGCTGTCCGACGTCGGCGACGCCTATAGCCTCGCGGCCTCCTATGGCGGCGATTTCTCCGACCTGATCCTCCGGGGGACGGACCCCTCGCTCCTGGATTTCCATTTGCCGACCATGCAGCGGATCAGCTCCTTTTTCGGCGGCCAGCCCAAATACCCGGCCTGCGACACCTTCGGCCGCGAGCCCGGCGTTCCCGGCATGGTGGCCGGCATGGTCGGCGCGCCACCGCAGTGGACCGACAAGCCACCCGAGACGAGGCAATGACCCGCCAGGAAAATCCCGCCCAAGGCGACCTGATTCGAAGCTGGCTAACCCACCAAGGGGCCGGTCGCGCTGGGCAAAAGACGATGGGAACCTCGCGGGCGCCGACCTGGCGGCGGCGCTTTGCACGTTATTGCCATTGGCAGTGACCCCTGCGGTTGCAACTTTCCGCGGGGCATGCTGACGCGCCATCGTTTCTTGGTCGCGGTCCGGCCGTTTCCACGCTCCGTTAACCATTCCGTCCCAGGATCGCCGCGCTGAGGAGAGACCCGCATGGCGACCGCAACCGTTTCACTGAACTCGACTTTTTCCCCCGCGACCGCGCAGGGGGCGCGCCCGGCGGCGCCGCTGTCCGCGGCGGACCTCGCCAGCCTGTTCGAAGCCACGGCGCCCGACAAGCGCCTTGAGGAACTGATCGCCAAGGGGGCCGATCTCGACGCCCTGGCCGCCGCGGTGGAAGTCCACCTCTCCACCGCCCTGCCCACCCTGATGCGCAAGTCGCCCTTCGCCTTCGGCCGGTCGGGCGCCGCCACCGAACTCTGCCTTGCCTATGCCAAGGTACGGACGGCGCTGGAACGCGCCGAGGCCGCGCGCCGCGTCAGCATGGAGACCGGCAGCCTGAAGACCTGCTACGCGCGCAACACCATCGGCCGCCTCGCCACCACCATTTCCGATGTCAACGCCATCGCCGTGGAGCTCACGGGCCTCGCCCACAACATGGACGAACTCACCACCTCCTCGCAGGGGATGGCCAGTTCCACCGCCGAAATGGTTGCCTCCATCGGCGAGATCTCCCGCGCCAGCCACGAGGCGCTGAGCGAATCGCGCAGCGCCGCCGATGCCGCCGGGCAGTCGACCGCCGCCGTGGAAAAGCTGCGCTCGGCCATGGGCCATATCTCCGTCACCACGGACGAGACCAAGGCCAAGGTGACCGAACTGGAAGGTGCCTTCGACCAGATCGCCCAGATCCTCTCGGTCATCGACACCATCGCCAACCAGACCAACCTCCTGGCGCTCAACGCCACCATCGAGGCGGCGCGGGCCGGTGAAGCCGGCAAGGGCTTTGCCGTGGTCGCCTCCGAGGTCAAGGTGCTGGCCAACCAGACGGCCAGCGCCACCGAGAACATCAATTCCCGCATCGAGAGCATGCGCCAGGTGATCGAGGGCATGACGGCCGCCATGGCCAACACCAACGGCGCCGTCGCCAGCGGCGAGGCGGTGATCGACGAAGTGTCGGGCGCAATGGGCACCATCGGCGACCGCGTCGGCACGGTGCTGACGCGCATCGACTCCATCGCCGCCGTGCTGGAAGAACAGCAGGCCGCCAGCGCCGAGATTGCCACCTCTGTGGACGCCGCCGCCTTCCTGGCCAAGCACAATCAATCTCTGCTGAAGCAGATGGCCGACAAGATCGAGGCGAGCAACAAGCGCAACTCCGATGAATCGAAGGCGCTGTTCTCCGACTCGACCAACCCGGCCATGCTGCTGGAAATCGCCAAGATCGACCACGTGCTGTTCAAGAAGAAGGTCACCGACACCCTCCTGGGCTACGAGACCTTCCCGAGCGGCAAGGTGCCCAACCACCACTGCTGCCGCCTCGGCCTGTGGTACGACAAGGTCACCGACCCCAAGATCAAGGCCACCGCCGAATTCCGCGCCATCGAAACCCCGCACGCCCGCGTCCACGATGAAGCGGTGGAGACGCTGAAGCTGTTCGAAGCCGGCCGCCACAAGGACGCCCTCGGCCATCTCGCCATGCTCAACGAAGCGGGGGACGAGGTGTTCAGGCGGCTGGGGGATCTGGGGAAGACGGCGTTCGCGTGTGAGTGAGGGATGTCACTCTCGCGAGAAGATCGAGCGTATTGACGTTGTGGATACGCGGCCGCATATTGTCCGCATGTCAAAACTTCGCGCCACCTCATCGGAAAGCCCCAGGCGATCGGCCGTGAAAGGCACTGACCCGCTGCCGCCGACCGCCCCCAAGGGCAGCATCAACCTCCGCATCGAGGCTGGCACTCGCCAACTGATCGATGATGCGGCGGCGGTGCTGGGCAAGACGCGCACCGAGTTCATGGTGGACAGCGCTCGCCAGCAGGCGATCGACGTGCTGCTCGATCAGCGGCTGTTCGCGCTTGAACCAGAGCGTTACGACGCCTTCACGGCGGCCCTCGACAATCCACCCGCCGCAGGGCCAAAGCTGAAGGCGCTGCTCCGCCGGGTGCCCGCGTGGCAGAAATAGCCAGCCTTCGGGCGCCCGTTCCGCTGTCAGCCGAACACGACGCCACTGATTTCGATTGCGGTGAGCCCCAGTTGAACGACTGGCTGCGCCACCGCGCCTTGAAGAACGAAAGCCGCTTCTCGCGCACCTATGTGGTCGGCGAGGGGCGCCGGATCGTCGCCTTCTATTGCATCTCCGCCGGGGCGGTGGAGCGCGTGGCAGCGCCCGGCAAACTCAGGCGCAACGCCCCCGATGCGATCCCGGTATCGGTGATCGGCCGCCTCGCCGTCGACCGCGCCGACGCCGGCAAGGGCCTCGGCACCGATCTTCTCGCTGACGCCCTCCGCCGCATCGCCATCGCCTCCCAAACCATCGGCATCGCCGCCGTACTGGTCCATGCCAAGGACGAAGCCGCGAGGCGTTTCTACCTCCACGCCGCCGAGTTCATCGAATACCCCGACGGCAGCCGCACACTGTTCCTGCCGATGGAGACGGTGTTGACGGGGATGGGGTGAGGACACGGTAACGCGTCCTACTCCGCCCCCAAAATCTCACCACGCCGGGCCAGACGCGCTTGAGCGCTGCTCAGCCAAGAAGCTTAAGAGGACGGATTGATTTCGGTCGAACCACTCGAAGGCGGCTTCGGATGGCTGCGGCACCGGCTGGTGCGTCACTGCTTCCACGTCGAGCCCCTCGGCGATGCGACCGCTTTTGTGCGCCCTTTGGCACGGCGGCCGCAGGAATCCGGTCATGATACGACGCTCCGCGCATCTCCTATACTCCCTCCAGTATGTTGACATACTCTGTCCAGTATGCGTATTGCCACTTAGGAGCGCGCGAATGCCCTACTCGGTTGAAGACAAGAAGAAGGCCACGACACGTCTCAGACGCATCAAGGGACAGGTCGAAGCATTGGAAAGAGCAGTGCAGGCAGGCACGGAATGCCGCCTTCTCCTCCAGCAGATTGCCGCCATGCGTGGCGCGGCGGGTGGGTTGATGGCCGAAGTGCTGGAGATCCACCTGCGTGAAACGATGGGCCACCCAGCGCCCCCGAAGATACCATCGGTCGGAGACGATCAGATGGACGACATCATGAAAATCCTGCGTGCCTATTTGAAATAGGCACGCTCCCATGAAGGAGAGGCCTTGTGAAAAGCAGAGCAGCCGTTGCCTGGGAGGCAAACAAGCCCCTGACCATCGAAACGATCGAGATCAGTGGGCCGAAGGCAGGCGAGGTTCTCGTCGAAATCATGGCGACAGGCGTCTGCCATACCGACGCCTACACGCTGTCAGGCCTCGACTCCGAAGGCAAGTTCCCAGCGATCCTCGGCCATGAAGGCGCGGGAATCGTGCGTGAAGTCGGCGCGGGCATCACCTCGCTCAAGGTCGGTGATCACGTCATCCCGCTCTACACTCCGGAATGTCGCGCGTGCAAAACCTGCCTTTCCCAGCGGTCCAACCTCTGCACGGCGATCCGCTCGACGCAGGGACAAGGTCTGATGCCGGACAGCACGACCCGTTTCTCCTGTGATGGTGGCGATATCTTCCATTACATGGGGTGCTCGACGTTTTCGAACTTCACGGTTCTGCCGGAAATCGCATTGGCGAAGATCCGTGAAGACGCGCCGTTCGACAAGATCTGTTATATCGGCTGCGGTGTCACGACGGGGATCGGCGCCGTCATCTATACGGCCAAGGTGCGTCCGGGTTCGAAGGTCGTGGTGTTTGGTCTCGGCGGTATCGGCCTCAACGTCATCCAGGGCGCCCGTATGGTCGGCGCCGATCAGATCATCGGCGTTGATCTCAACCCGAACAAGGCGCCGATGGCCCGGAAGTTCGGTATGACCGACTTCATAAATCCGGCGGAGATCGGCAGCGACAAAGTCGTGCAAGCCATCCAGGAGCTGACCGACGGCGGCGCCGACTACACGTTTGACGCTACCGGCAACGTCAACGTTATGCGTCAGGCGCTGGAAGCGGCGCATCGCGGTTGGGGTGAATCGATCATCATCGGCGTGGCCGAGGCAGGCAAGGAGATTTCCACGCGCCCGTTCCAGCTGGTCACGGGTCGTGTCTGGAAGGGCTCGGCCTTCGGTGGCGCCCGTGGGCGTACTGACGTACCAAAGATCGTCGACTGGTACATGGACGGCAAGATCAACATCGATGATCTGATCACCCATAAAATGCCGCTTGAAGAGATCAACACCGCTTTCGATCTCATGCATGAAGGCAAGTCGATCCGTTCGGTCATCGAATACTGACCACTCGTCGCGTGCATTTGCATGCGGGCATCCGCGGTTCCCCAGGCAATCGCGGATGCTCAAGCGCTCTCCCAGTCCATCGACGTTCGTCCATTCGACAGGTCAGCAATGAAACAAATCTCGGTCAGCAAGTCCTTTGGCGGCTCCCAATATGTGTTCTCGCATGCCTCCGAGGCCTGCCGGTGCGACATGACATTCGCGGTCTTCATGCCGCCGCAGGCTCAAGTCGCGAAAGTGCCGATGTTATGGTACCTGTCGGGTCTCACCTGCACCCATCAGAACGTCATGGACAAAGGCGAATATCGCCGGGCCGCCGCCGACCTCGGCGTCGCAATCATCTGCCCCGACACCAGTCCTCGCGGCGATGACATTCCCGACGAACCCGCCAATTGGCAGTTTGGCAAAGGAGCTGGCTTCTATCTCGACGCCACCGTGGAGCCTTTCGCCCAAAACTACAGAATGCAGACTTACATCATGGAGGAGCTGCCACAGCTTCTGGATGGCGCCGGTCTCGCTATCGATAACAAGCGGCAGGGCATTTTCGGACATTCGATGGGCGGGCATGGAGCCATCACGCTTGCCCTGAAGACTCCGGAACGCTTCACTTCCGTCTCGGCATTCGCCCCGATTTGCCAGCCATCGACCGCGGACTGGTCACGGCCGGCTTTTCAAAAGTACCTCGGCGACAATCCCGTCGCATGGCGAGCCCACGACATGACCTTGCTGATCGAGGACGGATATCGGGTGAAGGAGCTGCTGGTCGATCAGGGAACGGCCGACCCGTTCCTGGAAACCGGACTAAGGCCCGAACTCCTCAAAAATGCCTGTCAGAAGGCAGGTATAGACCTGACGCTCAATATGCGTGATGGCTACGACCATTCGTATCTGTTCATCTCGACGTTCATGGCTGACCATATTCGTTGGCACGCCGAGCGGCTTCAATGACGGGCAGTCCCCGGTGCGTCGCCTTCAGAACTTCGTTCTGAACAAATACGGTTTTGCAGCTCGATTGGCAGGCTATGGGAGCCGTGAGACGCAGGCCGAATGATTGCGTCGGCCGCCTCGCCGTCGGTCGCGCCTACGCCGGCAAAGGCCTCGGCACCGATCTTCTCGCCGACGCACTCCGTCGCATAGCCCTCGCCTCCCAAACCAACGGCATCGCCGCCGTACTGGTCCACGCCAAGGACGACGCCGCGAGGCGTTTCTATCTCCACGCCGCCGAGTTCATCGAGTATCCGGATGGGGAAAGGACGTTGTTCCTGCCGATCGAGACAGTGTTGGCGGGGATGGGATAGGGCGGCAGTGTACAGCTAAAGTACTGCTGAACCATTGCCCTGCAATGCCGCAGGCGCTTGCGCAGGGGCCAATCGACTAGCCTTGCATGCGAGTTACAGCCGATGTCGCACGGTATAAGGCAGCCAGTGTTCAAACAGGCAAGTGGCAAAGTCGGCAAACTTTTAGTCCCGGGAGCCGACGACGTCGCCCACACTCAAAAGCACTCCCAGACCAACGCCGGTAGTCGCCGATTTAACTTGCAGTTGCGCTACCCCGCTCTAGAGTAGAACTAAAGCGGTGCACCAGGAGCAGCCTCATGAAAATTAAGAGAGTGAAAGCCGTAGGGCTGATTAGGCGAGAAAACACGGTAGAGGGCGTTTTTTCTCCCGACCTAAATATCCTTACAGGTCGAAACGGCGCAGGAAAAACCACACTATTAAAATTAATCTGGTATATAATAAGCGGAAATATATTTGAAGCATTGAAAGAAGTAAATTTTAGATCAATAAATATTGAAACAGACGATTATAATTGCACCGTCATAAGAACGAGTAAATTCACGTGCAAAGTTGAACTTGATACTCCAAGCGATGGACTATGCACGTATGAGGACTCTGAAGAAGAAGACGGCGTTACTAACTATTCGGCGGAAGATCTAGCTAACCCCGTATTATCGTCGCACGGCAGCTCACTATTTTTTCCTACGTTTAGACGACTAGAGGGAGGATTCAGCTTAACTAGATCGCGCCCTATGGCAAGAAGATCCGGCCCAACAAAGACAGATATTGAAGAGGCTCTGACATCGTTGTCCCGACGCCTATCCAACGATCCACACAATTTCATTTCATCCATCTCTACTGTCGACATAGTGAACGTAATTCTGCAGAAGTTCGGAGAACTGTCTTCCTTATCCAATGATTATCAGCAAAAAACCGGCGAAGACATTATTAGTCAAATTAGAGCCTACAAGGCCGACACTGCATCGGATAACACGGAAGAAATACGGAACGCAAATTCACTAATAGACGATATAAAATCCAAGATTGAAGTCATGGAGCAAAATAGAAAGAAAATTATGCTTCCGATCGAGGCAATAAGACACCAAGTACAGAATTTATTCAAACACTCCGGTATAACTTTAGATTCAAAATTTACGTTCGGAGACGCCGCTAACGCTATAAACTCCGACGCGTTATCCGCCGGAGAAAAGCAAATGTTGAGTTTTATTAGCTATAACGCTTTTTACGAGAACAGCATAATTATTATAGATGAGCCAGAGCTGAGTCTCCATGTGGACTGGCAAAGGCAGCTATTTCCAATACTATTAAATCAGCAGTCAACAAATCAGTTTATTATTGCTACACACTCGCCGTTCATTTACGGGAAATATCCAGAAAAGGAAATATCAGTTGACCCTGATAAGGGAGACAACGAAGAATGACCTCAAGAAAGGAGCCAGAACTTTCGGTAGAAGAACATATTTCCTACTTAAAAAAATCGTCTCTACCTACAGTTATAGTTGAAGGAAAGGATGATATTGTCGTCTATCGCGTTATAGAGAAAATATACGGCCCCACTAATATCTCTGTACTACCTGTCGGAGGTAGGGAGGCGGTTATTGGAATATTTAAGCGGCGGTCTGAAATAGATAACGACCTATTTTTTATCGCCGACAAGGATATGTGGTGCCTAACCGGAGTACCTGGTGATTTTTCTGATGTCCAAATATGCTTAACGCATGGATACTCGCTTGAGAATGATGTCATAATTGATGGCAATATTCTTAGCTATATGAATGAGAATGAGAAAGAACAGTTTGAAAAAGAGCTATCTGTATTTTTGGAATGGTATATAATAACATTGGATCGCCATTTACGATCCAAAGATAAAAAAATACAGACACATCCAGAAGTAATATTGAGTAATATTGAAAACATAGAGGATCTAATCAGGCTAGAGCCAGATGAAATTTATCCTGTCGAGCTGAAATCTAAAATCCTGGCAGACCCGATGAACTTAGTAAGAGGAAAGTCTCTGTTTGCGGTTCTTATTAGGCAACTCTCTTATAAAGGCCGGTATGCTCGGCATAATTGCCTTTCATTGATGGAAGTAGTCGCGAATAGCAGGGGAGATCGGCTCAATAGAATATTCGGATCGGTAAGAGATTACTTTCATCTAGGACAAGAAAATACGGTTGTCTAGCGCGAAATATGCTGCGCGGTCATGGAACAGATCGGCATCGCCGAAGATGTGCCAGATCGCCGCCCACCAGCCGCTGGGCTTCAAGAGCCACGCCACATTTTCAAGCGCCGGTGTCTCGTCGCGCCAGTAGAAGGCGGTGACCGAGATGCCGAGGTCGGAGGCGCCATCCTCAAGATCTGCCTCTTCGAATGAGGTGCGCAGCGCTTTGAGCGCTGCATCGAGGATGCTTTCCTCAAGGTAGTCGGCGAGCTGTGCATCCGGCTCGATGGCGATGAGCAGGTCGGCGCCGAGATCGAGGAGCCGCCGCGTCGCCGATCTTGAACACCCTGTCGCCGGGGGCGGAGGCCGCAACGGTAGACAGACCCAATCGGGATACTCCGGCCGGGTTGCGTGCTAGGCGGCCGGGTTCAGCCCGAAGGCTTGCCGGCCGAAGCTCATATCGATGGCGACTAGAATGCCCTCCCTCGCGCCGAACGCAGGTCCCGTTCGTGCCAAAATCTATACCACCCAGTTCGTACGATCCTCTCGACACCTCCCCCGTCATGAATTATCTATAATTCATGACCACGGCCAAATCAGACACCATTTCCACGCGGATCGGCAAGACGCTGGCCGAGCGCATCATTTCCGGCGCCATCGAGGCGGGCAGCCGCCTCAGGCAGGATCATGTGGCCGAGGAGTTCGGCGCCAGCCATGTGCCGGTGCGCGAGGCGTTTCGCCTGCTGGAGTCGCAGGGGCTGGTGGTGAGCGAGCCGCGCCGGGGCGTGCGGGTGGCCGGATTCACGCGGGAGGAAGTCCGCGAGGTGGCGGAGATGCGGGCGTCGCTGGAGGCGCTGGCGCTGCGTAACGCCTTCCCGCATATGACAAAAACCATTCTGGATCAGGCCGAGGAGGCCAACCGGGCCGGTGACCGGGCGCGCGATGTCTACGCCTGGGAAGAGGCCAACCGCAACTTCCACCGCATCATCCTGACGCCCTGCGGCATGCCACGCCTGCTCAAGGCGATCGACGACCTGCAGACGGCCAGCGCCCGCTTTCTGTTCTCCGGCTGGCGAGCCGAATGGGAAGCCCCCACCGACCGCGACCATCGCGCCATACTTGACGCGCTCCGGACCGGGCAAGCCGACTTGGCTGCCTCCGTGCTCGCCCGGCATGTGCAGACGGTGGGTCGCAAAGGTCCGAAATAGTCTTTCAGTCCAAAGCCTTACTCACATCCGAAAGTACTCGGGGCAAATTCCCGGGCACGCAGGTGCAATATTTCCGATCTCGCATGTGCGAGATTAAGTGATTTCAAGTACTTGGTGGGCATTGCCACCGTCTTCCAAGCGGAGTTTTTCAAGCTTGCCCGGGAATTTGCCCCGGGTACCATCCGAAACAACGTCGCGCGCTTGGCCCTTGCCAAGCGCGTCTTTCTGTGGACTCCTTTAGCGATAGATTCTTGAAATTATCTATAATTTTGAAACAGGAGACACAGGATGAGCAACATGCCCGCAAGTCCCCTCGCAAGCCGCCTGTCGCGGACGGCCCGGACGGCTCTCATCATCGTCGGCGGCACGGCGCTGATGACGCTGGCGGCCAAGATCCAGATCCCCTTCTGGCCCGTACCGATGACGCTGCACACCGTGGCGGTGATGCTGTTCGCCGTCACCCTCGGCCCGCGCCTTTCGCTATCGATCTTCCTCGCCTATCTCGCGGCCGGCGCCGCCGGTCTGCCGGTGTTCTCCGGCTCGCCCGAGCGCGGCATCGGCCTTGCCTACATGGCCGGTCCCACCGGCGGCTATCTCGCCGGCTACCTTGTCGCCACCTGGATGGTGGGCACGCTGGCCGCCGGCCGCGGCATCGTGGGACGCCTGCTCGCCATGCTGGCCGGCCTCGTCCCGGTCTATGCCCTCGGCCTTGCCTGGCTCGCGGTCTATGTGCCGGCCGACAAGCTGATCGCCCTGGGCATTGCCCCCTTCATCCTCGGCGATATCGTCAAGGTGGCGCTGGTGGCGGCCGGATGCACCGCCGTGCCAGCCACCCTTGCCCGCCTCAAGGGGCCTGCCGCGTGAGCGCCGCCGACGGAACCATCCGCCACGACTGGACGGTGGAGGAGATCGCCGCCCTGCACGAGCTGCCGCTGCTCGAGTTGATCGGCCGCGCCAATGCCGTTCACCGAGCCCATCACGATCCCAACAAGGTGCAGAGGGCCAGCCTCCTCTCCATCAAGACCGGCGGCTGCCCGGAGAACTGCGCCTATTGCCCGCAGTCGGCCCACCACCGCGAAGTGGCGCTGACCCGCGACCGGCTGATGGACCCGGCCAAGGTGATCGCGCTGGCCGAAACCGCCCGCGAGGCCGGCGCCGAGCGCTTCTGCATGGGCGCCGCCTGGCGCGAGGTGCGCGACGGCGCCGAGTTCGACGCCGTCATCGACATGGTCCGGGGCGTCCGCGCCCTGGGCATGGAGGCCTGCGTCACCCTCGGCATGCTGAAGCCGCACCAGGCCGAGCGACTCGCGGCGGCCGGCCTCACCGCCTACAACCACAACCTCGACACCAGCCCGGAGTTCTACGGCCGGATCATCACCACCCGCACCTATCAGGACCGGCTCGACACGCTGGCCCTGGTGCGCTCCTACGGCGTCGATCTGTGCTGCGGCGGCATCATCGGCATGGGCGAGACGGTGCGCGACCGCGCCTCGATGCTGCACGTGCTGGCCGGCATGGACCCGCACCCGGAAAGCGTGCCGATCAACGCGCTGGTGCCGGTGGCAGGCACGCCGCTCGCCGACCGTCCCAAGGTCGATCCGCTCGATCTGGTGCGCATGGTGGCCACCGCCCGCCTGGTGCTACCGGGCTCCACGGTGCGCCTGTCGGCCGGCCGCTCGGCGTTGGGCCGCGAGGCGCAGATCCTCTGCCTGGTGGCCGGCGCCAACTCGCTGTTCTACGGCGACAAGCTCTTGACCACGCCCAACGCCGAGGCCGACGAGGACGCCGACCTGTTCGCCGCCATCGGCGATCGCGCCTGCCCGCTGAAGGACTCCGGCGCCGTCGGACGGATGGCCGGGGCGCGCGCCGAGGGCTGCCGCTGCCCGCACTGAGAAGGGAAGAGAGGCGGGCCGAGCATTTTTTGACGGCCCGCGTCTTGAGGTTTTGTGCGCCCGGCGTATATTAGTCAGGGTTAGCTAAGGAGACGACCATGTCGACGATCAATATGCTGGACGCCAAGACACGCCTGTCCAAGCTGGTTGGCGACGTGGAAAGCGGCGCGGTCGACGAGGTGATCATTGCCCGCAACGGCAAGCCTGCAGCGAAGTTGGTCCCAATCGGCAAGACTGCAAACGCGGGCAAGCGGCTGGGCCTCTTGAAGGGGCGTTTCCCGACCATGTCGCTCGATGACTTCAATGCGGACGACGAGGCGGTTGGCGCGTTGTTCGCCGGCAAGGCGGCTGACTGATGCGTCTCTTGCTCGACACACACGTGGCGATCTGGGCGCTGGTTTCGCCCGAACTCATCCCGGATCGCCTCGCCAGCTTGATCGCCGACGCGGACAACGAGGTCTTCGTATCGGCAGCGAGCATTTGGGAAATCGGCATCAAGTTCGTCCTGGGCAAGGCAAGCGCACCGCCCTTTTCGGCCAAGCAAGCCGTCTCCTATTTCGCCGAGGCTGGCTTCATCTCTCTACCGGTGACAGCGGTTCACGCTGCCGCCGTGGAGGATTTGCCGCCACTCCACGCCGACCCCTTCGACAGAATGCTGATTGCCCAGGCCATCAGCGAGCCCTTGCGACTGATCAGCCACGACGCCAGGGTCGCCGCCTACGGAAGCATGGTACTCGGCTGGTAGGCCAGCGCCGTTCAACCCCCAGCTCTTGCCTTCGGGGAAACCGCCAAGCCTAGAAACACCAGCATTGCCTGGTTCAGGCGAACGATATCCTCGTCATCAAGCCGCCCGATCCGATCGCCGAGCTTGGACTTAGGAACGGTGGTGATCTTGTCGACCATCAGGCGAGAGGCAAGGCGCAAGCCGTTAAGCTCACTCGCTTCGACCGGAAGCCGAAACAGTGGCGCCTCGGTGGCGTTCGAAGTGAACGCGCAAACCGTGATCGAGTCCGTCCCGTCGAAGCTGTCATCCTGGACGATCACCACGGGACGTGGCTTGCCGGCGTAATCCTTGCCACCCGAAACCGTCCAGATATCGCCCCGCCTCATTCATCGCCCCAGTCGGTCACGGCATCGATAAACGCCTGATCCTCCGCCGCCTCGGCGCTCGCGGCGACAGCGAGCGACTGACGGTGCGCCTCAGCCTTGAACGACGGCGCGCGCACATCCGGCACCCAGATCTGGATCGGACGCAGCCCTTGGGCACGCAGACGGGCGCGGTGCTCGCCAACCTTCACGCGCGATGACTTCGGCTTCGATACGGACGACATGTTTCGTGCCTCTACACCAGGTTACATGTAACCTATCACATACAGGCGATTTGCCAAGCCTTCGCTCCAGCCAAGCTCAGCGCTCCCCACCTAATTCCCTTTCGAACGCCTCCGCCGCCATCTCGATCAGCTGCGCGTGGATCTCCTGCCGCGACCGGTCGCCGCCGTCCTTGCAGATCGGCTCGTCGATCTTCTCCTCTTCGGCGATCGCCGCCGCGCCGGGCTTGCAGACGCCGAACAGACTGAAATGGCTGGCATCGGCGATCGTCTCGTAACGACCGTGCGGGATGGCCCTGGCGACGCCGTCGGCCCGTGCCGTCTCCGGGATGGTACCGGACGTACCGAGGTTGACGATCTCCACCGGCAGGGTGACGCCGGCAAAGCTGTCGCTGTCGAACACGTCCACCGGCGCCGGATCGATCGCCATGGCAAAGCGCACGCGCCGGTCGGTGAAGTCGCCACCGGCCGCTCGCATGTCCATCCTGTGCAGGTCGAGGCCGCTCATCTTCACCCACTCGCAGAGCGAGGGGTTGCGTGCGGGGGCGTCGCAATAGCCGGCAAGACGCTCGGCACTGATGCGACCACCAGCCAGCGCCAGCGCCGTGCCGCCGCCCATGGAGAGGCCGAGCACGCCCACCTTGTCCGCCTCGACATGCTCCTTGAAGCCGCGTGCGCCGGTCATGGCATCGAGCGTGGCGCTGATGTCGCCCGGCCTCAGCCACAGCTGCATGGTTTGTTCGGCCGAGCGCTTGGCGCCGCCATTACCGGGGTGGGTGGGGGCCGCCACGATGAAGCCCTTGGCAGCGAGCCCCGCCGCCATCCAGCTCATCGCCTCCGGCGTGCCGCCGAGGCCGGCGCCATGCGACAGGAGCACCAGCGGAAACCATCCCTCGGTGAGCGGCGCCTCGCTTTGAGCGGACGTGCCTGCAAAGAACGGGCTGTCGCCCAAGGTCACCTGTGTGCCGCCCATCTGCGCCGGATACCAGACGGTGACGTCGAGATCGCCGCCCCGTACCGCCGCAAAGGCGGTCATGTGCCGAACGCCCACCGCCGGTGAACTCTCGGCATGCGCGAGCGATGAAAAGGCGGCAAGCAGCGCCAGGATCTTCAGGGATATGGCCATCGACAAGGTCTCCATTCGAGACCTGAATGATGGATGCCACACACCAGGCGTGCGCCCCGAAACGCGTTTCAGGACGTCCAACATCGTGATCCAGGACCCGTTCAGGCGCTGGCAGTTGCCCCGCCGGCCCGCCGGTAGGCGCTGGGCGTCATGCCGGTCACGCGCAGGAACTCGCGATTGAAGTTGGATTTGGTACCGAAGCCGGCCTCCAGCATCACCACCGTCACCGGCTCGTCGGTCTCCTTGAGCCGCCGCTGCGCGTCGCGCACCCTGTATTCGTTGACGATCTGCGACACGTTGCGGCCATGGACGCGGTTGAGCGCTGCGGAGATCTGCCGGGCAGGAATGCCGGCGCGGCGGGCGAGCCGCTCCAGCGTCAGATCGGGGTCGCGATAGAGCTGCCTCTCCGCCATCAGCGCCTCGATGCGCCCGACCACGGCGGCATCCGCCTCGGAGGTATCCTCCTCGCCCGTGGGCGCCGCCTCCCCAGCCGGCCGCGTCTCTGCTCCCGCCTCGGTCTCAGTTTCCGGGCGGCTGTCGCCGGCCGCGGTGGCGGCATAGCCGGCAACGCCCAGCCACACCAGCTTGGCGGCCATCAACAGCGTGCGCGCCCGGTCGCCATTGCCGAGGAACAGATCGATCGAGATCACCGCGTCGACCGCGGCGGTGATGATCAACAGAGCCGCCACGGCGAGCAGCGCGTGATAGGCCGTCCGTTCATCGCTGAAACGCACGGCGGAAAGCGCACTCGGCCCATGCCGCGCCACGACGAGCAGCGCGATGCCGTAGCCCATGCAGATCACGAACAGCGCCACATCGATCGGCAGCCGCCAGAAGGCGACGAACAGAGCGATCGCCACCGCCGGCAGCAGGTGTGGCCAGAGCGGCCGAGGGCGATCGTGGTGGCGCAGCCGGTCGAAGGCAGCGAAGGACAGCGCCGGCAACACAGCTGCGAGCACTGGCTGGATCAGCCGCGCCGGCTGCCAGCCGACATCCCAGCTCAGCCCGGCCACCGTCGCCTGCACGGCAAACACACCCACCAGCAGCGGAAACAGCCCGAATTCGGCCGCACCGTGCCGGATCATCCGCACGAGGATAAGGCAAAGGATGAGCGAGACGACGAAGGACAGCGGGATCGAAATCATGGCTCGGGCTCAGGCTCTCACGCATTCGCTTGCCCGAAAAGTCTTGCAACTCTTCGGACAAATGCGTCCTAGCACATGTCGTCTCGTCGCGCCTCGCTCCAGCTTTCTCCTCCGTCAGATCACCTGGCCGCCCGACACCTCAATCCGCTGCGCCGTCACCCAGCGATTGTCCTCGCCCAAGAGACTGGCGATCATCGGGCCGATGTCGTCGGGCAGGCCGACGCGTCCCAAAGCGATCATGTTGGCGAAGGCGGCGTTATACTCCGGCGTGTCGCGCACCGCGCCGCCCAGGAAATCGGTGGCGATCGCCCCGGGCGCCACGCAGTTGGCGGTGATGCCGCGCGCCCCGAGCTCTCTTGCGAGATAGACCGTCAGCACCTCGATCGCCCCCTTGGCCGCCGAATAGGCCGAGAAGCCGGGGTAGGAGACGCGCGTCAGCCCTGAGGAATAGGTGATGATGCGGCCACCATCGGCGATCATCGGCAACAGCGCCTGCGTCAGGAAGAACACCCCCTTCACATGCACGGTGAACAGGCTATCGAACTGCGCCTCGGTGGTCTCGGCAAAAGGCGCCATCTCGCCGTGGCCGGCGTTGTGAACAAGATGATCGAAGCTGTCCCGGCCCCAGACGTCGGCAAGCGTCGTCCGAAGCATCTCGGCAAAGCCGGCGAAACTCTTGATGTCGCTGACATCGAGCTTCAGCGCCACCGCCTTGCGGCCAAGCGCGGCGATCTCGAACACCACAGCGTCGGCCTCGGCCTTGTTACCGCGATAGGTAACGATCACGTCGCCGCCGCGCCGGGCGATGCTGGTTGCGACATTTCGGCCGAGGCCTCGATTGGCGCCGGTAATGAGAGCGATGGTCATGTGCCGTCTCCTTGGCGGTTGAGGACAGATGTCCCGTTGACGAGATGATCATCATCCACCGCGCTCACAAGCGGTTGCCTGAAGCTGCCGCCTTTTTGCCCGATCCTTCACAGTTGAACCCTCCACCCGACCATTGGGGGGCCGATATTTGCCTGGATCTCGCGCCTCTTTGCCTATTCCTCCGCGCCTTCTTGCGCGCACGAGGTAGTCGCGCCTATCATTCCGTCCATGACCGAAACGCTGCTCTCCGCCGTACGCCGTCACGCCGCCGTCCATGCCGACGCGGCTGGGGTCGCGCCGACACCGATCCCGGGCCTCGCCGCCATCCGCGCCACCGTGCCCAGTGCACTGCAATACGCCATCAACCGGCCGCTGGTGGCGCTGGTGCTGCAGGGTGGCAAACGGGTGACCATCGGCGCGGAAACCCTGGATTTCGGCGCCGGCGCATCTCTGCTGATCTCTGCCGACGTGCCCACCGTCAGCCAGATCACCGAGGCCAGCCCCGCCGCGCCCTATTTCTCGCTGGTGCTGGAACTCGACCTCCACCTCATCGAGGAACTCGGCATGGAGATGGCCGCCGCCCCCTCACCACAGGGCCCGTCCGTCCGCGTCGAGCCGACCGACGCCGAAGTGGCCGACGCGGCGCTTCGCCTGATGCGCCTCCTCGACCGGCCCGCCGCCCTGCCCGTGCTCGGAAACCAGCTGCTGCGCGAGCTGCATTACTGGCTCCTGGCCGGCCGGCACGGCAGCGCCATCCGCAGCCTTGGCGTCAAGGATAGCCACGCCCAGCGCATCTCCCGCGCCATCGCCGTGCTGCGCGCCGAGTTTGCCGCGCCCATCCGCGTGGAGCGCCTTGCCGATATCGCCGGCCTCAGCCCCTCGGCCTTCCACCAGCATTTCAAGGCGATCACCTCGCTGTCGCCGCTGCAATTTCAGAAGCAGCTGCGCCTCATCGAAGCCCGGCGGCTGATGCTGTCGGAAGGCCGCAGCGCCAGCCTCGCCGCCTATGAGGTGGGTTATGAAAGCGTCCACCAGTTCAACCGCGAATATGCAAGGCTGTTCGGTTTGCCGCCCGGCCGCGACATCAAGGCCTCGCGCGAGCGAGCGGCGGCGGCGTAAATTCAGCCTTTCCCGTCCTAGATCGCGTTCGAGGTCGCGCGATGCTGGGTGACGGGGCAAATCCATCGGGCAAACTCGATGGGAGCCAGCCATGATCGCCAGACTGACCGCCTCGCTTCTTCTGATATCCGCCCTGCCCGCCTTCGCCGCCGCCGACGATGCGCAGCGCCTCGACCTCTCGACCGTCACCGCCATTTCCATTACGGGCGACGCCAGCTCCATCGCCCTCACCACCGGCGATGGACCCTATGAGGCGACGCTGAGCGGCCGCCGCTCCGGCTGGTTCTCCAGGTGGTATTCGCTTCTCCTCGGCAGCGATTGCCGCTCGGCCGGGCGAATGAGCGTCGAGGGCGGCACGCTCACCGTCGATGTCGGCACGCCCTGGCCGGACCCGTCGGAATGCGTCGTCGAACTGAGGGCCAACCTGCCCAAGGCGAGCGCCGTCAGCATCGAGCAGGCGGCGGCGCAAGTGAGCCTCAAGGGCGAATTCTCCTCGGTGCTGCTCGACAGCAAGGCGGCCGACGTCACCTTCCGCGGCCACGCCGGCTCGCTCGTCATGAAGGGCGACGCCCTGCGCTCCAACCTCACCTTCGACCGGGTCGACAACACCGAGACCATCGCCCTTAACGCCCGCGCGCTCGACACGCACCTCGGCTTCGTCTCCGGCACCAAGGTGAGCTACAAGGTGGAGGCCGCCGCCGCCCTGGTCGACAGCGCCCTCCCCAACACCCTCGGCGCCAAACCGGCCATCGACATCAAGGCCAGCTTCTTGCGGGCCAAGATCGAATAGGAACGGCGGAGCCTCCCCCGATCACCGGCGGCGACAGCCTTATCGCTTCACTTCGCACGCCACCTGCACGCTGAAATTCCGGGCGATGTCCACCACGTCCGGCGTCTTCAGGTCGTCGCCCGGCGCTTCGACGTCATACTGCACCTGGTTGGCGTCGAGGAAGAACTGGGCGATGCCGGCCTTGATGGCGAAGTTGACGTTCTGGATCCCCCCTGCAACGACGACGCCCACCACGTGCCCCGACTGATCGATCACCGCGCCGCCGCTGTCGCCACTCTGCACCGGCGCAGAGATCCGCAACCGGGTCACGTCGTCGCCCGCGCCGGCCAGCGCCGACACCCGCCCCATGGTGATGTTATCGAATCCGGTGGGCGGGTAGCCGAACACCACGATGGAGTCGCCGAGGCGGATCTGCGGCGCGCCGCGGAACTTGCCGAAAGCCGGGCTCTTCCGGGCCACCTTGAGGATGGCAAGATCGTTGGTTCTGTCGCTCGCCACAATGGCGGCCGGCTGAACGTCGGTGCCGCCATGGCGCACCATGGCATTCTCACATTTATCGGCCATCTGGGCGTTGGTCAGAAGATAGCCATCGGCGTTGACAAAGAAGCCGGTGCCCGTGAAAGCCTTCGACGCCCTGAGGCGGCTCTTTTCGACCGGCCATCGCCTTTCCCCCTCCTCACCGCCCGCCACGGTCTCCTTGCCGCGATGGCGGTCTCCGTTCCGCGCCGCGCCGCCGGGCTCGAACTCCCTGGCGATCGCCGCCAGCGAGATGCGTTCATCCTCGATCTCCCGGATGCAGTCGCCCATGCCGGTCAGAGCGTCGCGAATGCCGGCCAAGGGGTAGCGGTTATAACCGCGCCCGCCGATCATGAAGCTGACCTTGAGCTGGGCCGGCGCCTTCTCCACGATGGCGGCCGGAATATCCTCAATACCGACACCGCGCGTGGCATTGAGCGTGAAACCCACGCCCTTGCCTTTCCACACGCTCTTGCCGTCGTATTTGACGATCACCTCATAGTCCCGGTCTGGCTCGTATCCCCAGTTGCGGCTGAAGAACGCCATGTAATATCTGGGCTCGCCCCGGCTCCGGTCCACTCCCATCTCGACATTCGCCTTGTCCGAATAATTTGCAACGACGAAACAGGATTTCCGAAAAAGGTTGATGCCGACAAGCCAGTGGTCGGGCATCCGATATACCTTGGCGGTCGAGTAATACTGGCCATCGAGCGCCAAAGCCGGACCGCATAGCACGGTCAGGATCACGGCGAACCAGGCATGACGACTTGGGAAAAACATGGACGGATACCCGGCGTCTACCCGCCGAGATTGCGGGCGTGGCATTTCAATATAAGGCAAGACAGCTACTTCTTGATCTCGCACATCACCTGCGCGGTGAAATTTCGGGCGATGGCCGCCACATCGGGGGTCTTCATGTCGTCGCCCGGCGGCTCGATGTCATAGCTCACCTGATTGGCGTCGAGGAAGAACTGCGCCAAGCCGGCCTTGATGGCGAAATTGACATTCTGAATCACTTCGATGTCGGGATGTTCGGCGGTGCCCCGCGCCTGAATGTTCGATTTGGCAACAACGATGCCGACCACATGACCGGATTGGTCTACCACGGCACCGCCGCTGTTGCCGCTCTGCACCGGCGCCGAGATCTGCATCTGGGTCACGTCGTCGCCCGAGCCGGCCAGCGACGACACGAGGCCCGTGCCGAGGTTGCCGCTGCTCGACAGGTAGCCCGTCAGCGGGTAACCGAACACGACGATGGTGTCGCCAAGACGGATCTGCGGCGTTCCTCGGAACTTGCCGAAGGCAGCGGTCTTGCCGTCGATTTTCAGCAGGGCGAGGTCGTTGGTCTTCTCGCGCGCGATGATGGCAGCCGGTGTGATGTCCGCGCTGCCGCGCCGCACGAAGGCATCCTGGCAGCCGTCGACCACGTGGGCATTGGTCAACAGGTAGCCGTCGCCGTTGACGAAGAAACCGGTGCCGGTGGAGTACATCGGCCCCTTGCCACTCTCCGCCCCCTTCTTCTCGCTCTCCCCGCCATCGACGGCCCCCTCGTCTCGCCTGCCCCCGTCGTCCCCCTTCGTCGACGGTGTGGTGTTGCCGGCTTCATAGTCCTGGGCGATGGCGTCAAGGGAGAGGCTTCCGTCCTCGATTTCCTTGATGCAGGCGAACATCTGGGCAAGAGCTTTTCGACTGCCGGCCAGATCGTAATTGCCGTGGTTTTTGCTACCGATCTTGAGAGTCAGCGTGTTCATGCCGGCAAATTCGGAGACGACGGCCTCCTTGATGCCTTCTATCGCCGCGCCATGAAGGGCATTTATCTTGACGCCAACACCGTCGCCGTTCCAGGTACTGCGCCGATCGTATCGAACGACAACTGCATATTCCTGGCTTTCCTTGTAGGTCCAGTTCGGATTGCCGAACATCATGTAATAGGTGAGCTGGCTGTCGCCGTGGTCACCGCCGACTTCGATGGTCGTGTCATCGTTGTACGTCGTGTTCATGAAACAGGATTTTCTGGCCAGATTGATGGAAATCGACCAGTTGCCACTGGTACCGTAAAACTTGTCTCGCGTGTAAAAATCGGTGTCGAACGCCAGGGCGGGGCCGGACAGCGTCACCAGAAACGCGGCGAGCCAGGCAGAGCGGCTCAAGACAGACATCGAGGACACACCCATATCGCACCGCCACGAAACCTGGATTCCAACGCCGACCGCGCCCGACCAGGGCGGCGCCGGCTGCCAACGGGCCACCCTTTTGAAAGAGGCATCCGATCATATAACGAGAGTTGCAAAAGACAGGTTTAAATAGCGGACCGATCCACAGTCCAGGCGTTGAGTTTCATACCCTCACCGGCGATCGGAAAGTCTCCTCGGATGGTTCCTCCCCGCATACGCTTGTCCGAAAAGTCTGCAACTTTTCGGGCGGATGCTAGATCACCTCGAACACCGTGTTCGTCTCGCCTGCGTCGTAGCGCTTGACGAAATCCACCCGTGTCCCGTTCCAGTGGTAGCAGTTGTGCGTCCCCTGCACCGGGATGGGGATCACGTCCGGCCAGAAGAGGCCGATGCACCAGCCGCCGGTTTTCCGCACGCTCGGATAGACCACGCCGTCGCTGCCGGCGGCGCGTAAGCGACGCCCCAAGCCTTGCGAGGCGCCGTAATCGTCGGGATCGAGCGCGCCCGGAACAGTGCCGACGTCGTCGAGATCGGCATCAACCGCCCCCACCAGCACGCGGAAATCCGACGTCCAGCCCGGCGCTTCCCTGGTCGCCGCCATGAAGCGCTGGTGGTGATAGATGGTCTCGGCGATCGCCACGTCCTCGCTGTCGCCGGCATAATAGAGGCCATAGCTGCCGTCGGTGAAGCGACCGGGCCGGAGCGGCGAGCAATGGACGAAGGGCGCCATCAGGTAGCTGGCATTGGGGCCACCGACCCGCCTCCCCTTGGGCACCTTGGAAAGATCGCCGATCAGGCCGCGCACCCGCGGATTGGTCTTCGCCTCGACGGCCGCCAGCGCCTCCCAGTCGTGCGGGTCAGCGATATCCTCGAACAGGTCGATCGGCGGGTGGATCGAGCGGATAATTCGGTAGGTTTTCGGCCACGTGACACGCCGCCGGACAACCCCAGCGACCTCCCCCGTCACCACGCGCCCCGCTCGGCGTCGAGATAGGCGCGCATGTCCGCGAGATCCGACAACTCGCCGCGCAGCATCAGCTCGAGCGCCGACTGGCCGTCGAAGGTGTCGTTGGGCTTTCGCACCCACTCGTAGCCGCGCGCCGGCTCCTTGAAGAGATAACGCAGCCCCTTGTGGATGCCCATCAGGTGCGCCATGCGCATGCGGAGATCGCGGTCGATCCGGCCGATGCTGCCCTCCTTCCAGCGCGCCCAGGTGCGCGTCGACAGCCCACCGAGCAGCGTCGTCGCCTCGGCATCGCTGAGCTTCCACGCCTTGAACAGATTGACCGTCGCCCGCGCCAACGCCGCCGCTTCCTCGTCGGTGATGGCGGCGCCTTCAGTGCGCTCGATCGGGGTGGCTTCGATGGGTTGCAGCATCATGGTCCGTCCTGTCATTTGTCGTTAATATAGGCGAATCACGCCAAATGGCAAGAACATAGGATGAGTTGGGATTCACGTTGGCGTTGTTGGGACGCGTGACGCGAGAGGATTAATACAGAGGATGCCGTGGGCTTCGCGTGCATTCCTCAACGGGGTCCCCACTTAGAGCCCGCCTAAAAAGATGTTGAGCGATATCAGTCGGTTGTGATTCTCGTTTGTTGTCGAGACAAATGGAGGATCCGATGACTTGGACCGATATCGCCCGCCGTGAGCATAAACGGGGTGGCC
>Ga0316613_10000282_pt1 | contig 50584 bp, 38 predicted proteins | sample OWC_soil_day10_C_2_FD_207647 | JGI IMG/M metagenome (GOLD analysis project Ga0316613, IMG submission 207647) | Wetland soil microbial communities from Old Woman Creek delta, Ohio, United States - OWC_soil_day10_CT_b | ecosystem: Environmental > Terrestrial > Soil > Wetlands | place: USA: Ohio...
TTACCATTACTAATTTTACGAATGAAGCTATATACACGATCACCAATAGGCAAAGAAATCCATTCTCCCGTTTTGAAAACATCATAGGTATTACGCAGAGCAATTATTGTTTTGTACCAAGACAATAGTTCTTTATTTTCTTGCCCCCAGGGATAGGTTTTGCGATTAAAAGGATCTTTATGTCCTTCCACACCAGCCTCATCACCATAGTAAACACAAGGTACTCCGGGGAAAGTCATTTGCCATAAAGAAAGCATCTTTAACCTTGCAATTCCTAAGTGCCGCTTTTCAGCAGATAAATGATAGGTAGCCTGCTGCGCTATTGTTAAGTTTTCCGAGGGTGTGCCCTCGCCAAGTAACGTTAATATCCTAGGCACATCATGGCTGCCAATTAAATTCATCATGGCATAAAAATTCTGACGAGGGTAATTTTCTGCTAAACTCATTAATAACCGATGAGCAGCAAACGCATCAATTGTGCCTAAAATGAAATCCAGAGCAATTTTGCGAAAAGGATAGTTCATTACAGAATCTAATTCCTCACCCTGCAAGTATCCCCTGAGCTTTCCATAGCTATATTTATGAGAAGCATCTTCCCATACCTCACCAATCAGTACGCTATCCTTATCTGTCTCTTTCATCGTCTTATAGATTTTTTTGATGAATTCATCAGGCAGCTCATCAGCTACATCCAGGCGCCAGCCTTTAGCGCCCAGATGCAACCATTGCTTGATAACACTATCCTTGCCTTCAATGATAAAATCAACATAAGAAGGTTCATTCTCTTCTACATTGGGCATAGTATCAATTCCCCACCAAGACTCATAAACAGTAGGATGCTCCGAAAATCGATACCAGTTATAGTAAGGAGATTTTTGAGACTGATAGGCACCAACTTCAGGATAATTACCATCCTTATTAAAATAAACACTATCACTGCCTGTATGGCTAAAAACACCATCTAAAATAATTGCAATACCATACTCTTTAGCCCTAGCGCATAACTGGGAAAAAATCTGGTTGCTTCCAAGCATGGCATCCACTGTCTTATAATCACCAGTATCATACCGATGATTACTGCACGAAGCAAAGATAGGATTAAAATAAATTACGCCAATCCCTAGTTCCTTTAAATAAGGCAGCTTGGCAATTACTCCTTGAAGGTTTCCCCTAAAGAAATCATACGACATAATTCGCCCTGTATCAGCATCACGAATATAATAGGGAATATTATCCCAATGAGCGTGGATTACACTGCCTTTTGGAGCAGCTAGTGCCTGTCCCTCTTCTGCTGCATGATAAAAACGATCGGGAAAAATCTGATACATGACTGACGCTTTAAACCAATCAGGCGTAACAGCTCCCTTCTTAAATACAGTAATTTGATAGGCAGGTGGCTCTTGTTCATACAACTGTCCTACACCACCAAGACTGTCAGACCTGTTCCCATAATAATATATCTTATCTTGCATACTAATAATAAAATAGTACCATACAATACAAGGCGCTGAGGGTGCATCCATCTGCACCTGATAAAACATGCTATCGGCTGGCCCTTCTAATAAGTTCATCGATAGTTTCTCTTCACCCTTATCTACTCGCCATAGGCGAAGTACAACACTCATGGGAGTATCCGGACTCTTGATTTTTAAATGTAGGACAAGAGGTTCATTACAACAAACAGCCCCAAAGGGGCTGCGAAAAATTTCTAGTTGAGAATCATGAATAATAGAGTCCTGCTTCATACCATTCCCTCGCTTTCCCTTCACATACCAACTTTACAGGTAAATCTTCACAAGGATATTCTTAAGTAAAAAGCTTTACGTCCTCTTTAAAACATAGGCATTTTGAAACACAAAGACGCAAAGCCGCTAACGCGGTCACAAAGAACACAAAGAGAGATATAAACACGTCTCTGTGTTCTTTGTGTCTCTTTGTGTCCTTTGTGTTTCAACGTTCTCCGAAAAAAGCTTATACTTTCTAATATAATGAAAACACTATGCTTTCTTACGAAAAATTCATCCAATTAATTTTTGATAAACATCTTTATATTGAATAGCTGACTGTCGCCAGCTATAGTCGCTATTCATGGCATTTTTCACTATTTTATTCCAGCGATCCTTGTCTTTAAATGTACTTAGCGCCCTATTGATGGCATCAAACATCTCATGAGCATTATAGTTAACAAAGGTAAAACCATTTCCTTCATAAGTCTGCTCATTGTAAGCTCGTACTGTATCCCGCAAACCGCCAATTTCCCGTACAATAGGCAGGCATCCATAACGCATAGCAATCAGCTGGCCAATGCCGCAAGGTTCATAGAGCGAAGGCATCAGGAACATATCGGCACCGGCATAAATTTGATGCGCCAAATCCTCATTAAACATAATATTCGCAGATACCTTACCCGGATACTGCCAGGCCATATATTTAAAGAAATTTTCATATCTGGCTTCTCCAGTCCCCAAGACGACTAATTGAAAATCATTGAATTCTTTTCCCACCATTGCCGCCTGCTTCACTAAATCCAACAGCATACGCTCTACTAAATCCAATCCTTTAGGTCCTACCAAACGAGAGACTAAGGCTATGACTGGCACATCTTCCCTAACAAGCAAGCCCAAATGGCTCTGTATTTCTGTCTTATTTTCAATCTTTTGTTCCAAAGTATGCACATCATACTGACGATAAATACCTTTATCATTGGCCGGATTATATATATCATAGTCTATGCCATTTACAATACCCACCAAGTCATTCTGACGCTTACGCAAGAAGCCATCCAATTTTTCACCAAAATAAGGATCCTGAATTTCCTCAGCATAGGTGCGACTGACTGTAGAAATCATATCGGAAAAAGCCAAACCACCCTTCATAAAGTTAACGGCTTTATGAAATTCAACACCTTCTGGCGTAAAGTACTTCCAATCCAAACTCAATATATCATGCAATATTTCTTTCGCAAATATACCTTGATAGCGTAAATTATGAATAGTAAACAAGGTTTTTATATGTTTATACTCTGCTCTTTCACGATAATGAGCGTCGAGCAAAACGCTAACCATTCCCGTGTGCCAATCATGACAATGAATTACATCTGGCATAAAATCAATCTTATTCAGCGACTCTACCACAGCACGGCAGAAAAAGCCAAAACGCTCGGCATCATCCTGATAGCCATAAAAACCACGCCGCTTAAAATAATACTCATTGTCAACAAAATAGAAGGTTACATCTTCGTAAACAAACTCTAATATACCGCAATATTGCTGCCGCCAGCCAACCTGCACAAAAAAATGATTTTTAAACACCATTTCACGCTTAAAGAGTTCTGGAATATCCTGATAATTAGGCATAATAACCCTGGCGTCCACTCCCTGCTTGATTAATTCTTTGGGTAATGAGCCAATAACATCTCCTAATCCACCTGTTTTTGCAAAAGGTACCGCCTCCGCGGCAGCGATTAATACTTTTATCATAGTTAAATCACCCGTCCTTTCTTTATTACAAGGGGATAATTATACTCACCTTTTAACTGCTTATTGGCAGTAATATATACGTCTTTATCACAAATAACATTTTCTAATACTACACCTGAAGCAATATTACCATTCTGCATGATAATACTATTTTTAATATATGCCCCTTTGTGCACTTTTACGCCACGAAATAAAATACTATTTTCTACTTTTCCTTCAATATAACATCCACTGGCAATCAGGGAGTTGCTCACCTCAGACTCCTGCATAAATTTAGCTGGAGCTTCATCTTTAACTTTAGTATAAATTAGACCTGATTTGAAAAACAACTCTTTCCAAATATGAGGATTCAACAATTCCATACTATGTTGAAAATAACTTTGTAAAGAACTAATCCGCGCTACATAACCTTGATGATGATAACCATATACTCTCAACCTACTAACATTTTTGATAATACAATGCTTAATAAAATCATGTTCACCATAAGCATTCGAATTATTCACCAACTCGATCAGCAAACTTTTTTTCATAATAAACATTTCCATGGACATGTTTTGATAACCGCCTGAATCTTCAAACTCTTTTATCCTAGCAACCTTTCCATCTGGATCAACTTCCAAAATATTGGACCTTACACAATCATGTGTACCACAATTTGCCTTAGTATATAAGGCTGTAATATCAGCCCCTACACTTTTATGAAAGTCCAAAACCGCTTTATAATCTAAATTACTCACGATGTTAGCCCCGGTAATTACAACATACTCTTGACGACTCTGGTGAATATAATCTAAATTACTATATAAGTTTTCTACATCGCCTCGATGCACTTGCATCGGAATTTTGGTATAAGCTGGCGGAAGAACAAACAGTCCATCCCGTTTACGAGCTAAGTCCCAATCCTTGCCAGATCTTAAATGATCTACTAGGGAGCGATATTTGTGTTGAATAAAAATACCAACATTGGAAACTTCTGAATTCACCATACCTGACAATACAAAATCGATCAAGCGATAGCGACCAGCAAAAGGAACGGCAGCCAAAGAGCGATAATGGCTCAATTCCCCTAAATATTCTTCCGCTTCATTTAGGTTAATAATTCCCATTAAATCTACCATAACTACTATTCCTCCCTTTTGCAAAAATCATCTTCTGCGGGGCTACATGAAATACTTTCTTCAATGATAGTATGAGGTGGAATAATCATATCTGCATCCAATACTACGATTTCCCGGTATCCCTTCAAACTTTTAGCTGCCACAACCGTTCCTTGTTTCAATACTGTTTTACGTCCAATAATGGCTTTATCAATCACTACATTATCTTCTATATGTACACCCGACATGATAATCGAATTTTTAACGCTAGCACCTTGCCCAACATAGGCATCTCGAAAAAGGATAGAGTTTTCTACTTCACCAAAAATCAAGCAACCCTCAGCGATAATAGAATTTTTTACTTTGGCAGTAACCGAAGTATAATGGGGTGGCCGTGGGGGATTGGCAGAATAAATACGCCACTTGGAATCATACATATTAAGCTCAGATTCTTCACCTAACAAATCCATATTAGCCTGCCAATAACTTTCGACAGTACCTACATCTTTCCAATATCCTTTAAAAGAATAGGCAGTAAGATTACATTTATCATTGAGCATTTTCGGTATGATATCATGACCAAAATCATGAGTAGAAGTCACATTTTTTTCATCTGCCAATAAATATTTTTTCAAAATTGACCAATTAAAAATATAGATTCCCATAGAAGCAAGGTTACTCTTCGGCTCAGTAGGTTTTTCCTCAAATTCAATCACACGATGCCCTTTGTCCGTATTCATAATTCCAAACCGATTCGCTTCTTTCCACGGCACTTCAATAACAGCAATCGTAGCATCCGCTTCGTGTTTTTGATGATAATCTAGCATTAGGGAATAGTCCATCTTATAAATATGATCTCCTGATAAGATGAGAACTGTTTCTGGATTAAATCTATCAATAAAATTGTTATTCTGACAAATGGCATCTGCGGTGCCCTTATACCATTCTCCCCCTTGTTCTTTTACAAAAGGAGGTAATACATAAACACCACCATTCATTCTATCCAAATCCCATGCACTACCAATACCGATATAACTATTTAACGCCAAAGGTTTATACTGAGTGAGCACCCCAACCGTGTCAATCCCTGAGTTATTACAATTACTCAGAGGAAAATCAATAATACGATACTTACCGCCAAAAGGAACCGCTGGCTTAGCCACTTTCTGTGTCAAAATACCAAGACGACTGCCCTGCCCACCTGCTAATAACATAGCTACACACTTTTTTTTGTGCATGATAACGCCCCTCACTAGTTAAATATCTTCTATAATTGCTTTATATTTTTACTACTTCATCTATATTTTTTTGCCAGTTAGAGTCGATTCAAAGTACTATTTGTATTCTTCTCACAGTATCTTAAATATCAGTATTAATTTTACTTAGTTTTATACATTTTAAATATATAGTCGCCAAAGGGGGAAGAACAATCGATACAGACTGGGAATGATTGTGCCAACTCATAGCCTCTGCCGTCAATACTTCAGAATTTTTCTGCCCAGAACCGCCAAATTGTTCCCAATCGCTATTAAATACTTCCTGATAGAGTCCCATGGCAGGTACTCCAATCCGATAAGAGCGATGTACCTCGGGTGTAAAGTTACATACTACCAACAAGGCTTCCTCTGGTATAGTCGTCTTGCGCATAAAACAAATAACACTCTGGGTATAATCACTGCAGTCAATCCACTCAAACCCATGCCAGCTGCCATCTACTTGCCATAACGCTTTTTCCTGTTGATAAAAGCCATTTAATGACCGGCAGTACTCCAGCATTTTTCCGTGCATTGGAGATTCAACTAAGTGCCAATCCAGACTTTCATGTTCTTGCCATTCAATAAATTGACCAAATTCGCTGCCCATGAATAAGAGTTTTTTACCCGGATGCGCCATCCAATATCCATAAAAAGCACGTAAATTGGCAAATTTCTGCCAATAGTCTCCAGGCATTTTATTCAACATGGATTTTTTCCCATGCACTACTTCATCGTGAGACAAAGGCAGGATGAAATTCTCGGAAAAAGCATACATAAAGGAAAAAGTTAATAAATGATGATTCCACTTACGATGAATGGAATCAATCTCCATATAACGCAGCATATCATTCATCCAACCCATATTCCATTTGAAATTAAAGCCTAAACCGCCACTATAAGTGGGCCAGGATACCATCGGCCAAGAAGTAGACTCTTCTGCCATCATGAGAACATCAGGATGCTGAGCAAACACTACCTCATTTAGCTTACGTAAAAACGCTGCCCCTTCTAAATTGCCGTTACCTCCATATTGATTAGGCGTCCAATCTCCATCTTCTCTGCCATAATTTCGATATAAAATGTTAGAAACAGCATCTACGCGAATTCCATCAACATGATATACATCTAGCCAAAATAAGGCATTGGATATAAGAAAACTTAATACTTCTGTACGTCCTAAATCAAAATTAGCTGTTCCCCATCCTTTATTTTCGCTGCGCAGAACATCTGAATACTCATATAAAGGCGTACCATCAAAATACCTGAGCCCATGATCATCTTTACAAAAATGTCCTGGCACCCAATCTACAATCACGCCAATCCCATATTCATGACATGTATCAATTAAATACATAAAATCTTCTGGGGTACCATAACGGCTGGTAACCGCATAATATCCTGTAGCCTGATAACCCCAAGACCCATCAAAGGGGTGTTCTGCAACGGGCATAATTTCAATATGGGTAAACCCCATGTCTGCTACATACTTGGGAAGAAGTTCGGCCAGTTGACGATAAGTTAACAACGCATTGCCTTCACCTCGCCGCCAAGAACCTAAATGTACTTCATAAATCAATACAGGCTGCTGATAAGCAGGTTTTTGTCTTGCTTGCTGCCATTTCTCATCCTGCCATTGATAACCCTTTAGATCATATACGCGCGAAGCAGTATCAGGTCTAAGCTGAGCATAAAAGGCGTAAGGATCAGCTTTCATCATGCGCTCACCAGCAGCAGTCTGAATTTCATATTTATACGTTTCACCAACCCTAAGTTCTGGAACAAATAATCCCCAGATACCCGACTGTCCTATACGTTTCATGATATGTTGGTGACCCTGCCAGCCATTAAAATCTCCGACGACTCTTACCGCTTGGGCATTTGGTGCCCATACTGTAAAACGTACACCGCTTTTATCATCCTGTTGCAGCACATGAGCCCCAAGGAATTGATAACTTCGAAAGTTACTGCCTTCATGAAACAAATACAAGTCCTCTTCACTGTTTGTTGAAACATGAATTGCCATACAACACCTCCCCCTTCAGCTTTGCCTGTCATCCTATGGTTTGATGATTTCTATGGGCTTTGTATGCCAAATGTCACGAGCATATTCGCAGATTGTGCGGTCACTGGAAAATACACCCGCCTGGGCAATATTATGAATACTCATTTCTGTCCATTTACCTTTTTGTTTATAGCATTTATCCAACTCTACTTGAGAATTTACATAAGCAGTAAAATCCTGCAAGACAAAAAACTCATCGTTATGAGCAAGCAAAGAATTATAAATAGGTCTAAATTCTTCATTTTGATAGGGCAAAAAGCCATTAACGAGTTGTTCCAAAATGATCTTAAGACGTGGATCACTGTTATATACGTTCCAGGAATTATAGTCGCCATGGATATAATAATCAAAAACTTGCTGGCTAGTTAGGCCGAAAATAAATATATTATCATCGCCGACAGCATTATGAATTTCCACATTAGCTCCGTCCAGAGTACCAATCGTAACTGCTCCATTGAGCATAAACTTCATATTCCCTGTGCCCGAGGCTTCTTTGCTAGCCGTAGAAATTTGCTCACTAACATCAGCCGCAGGGAAAAGTAGTTCTCCTAAAGACACACTATAATTTTCTAGGAAGACAACCTTCAACTTACCCTTAATCTGCTTATCCTTATTAATTAAAGATGCCAACACACTTATCAATTTAATAGTCTGCTTTGCAAGATAGTAGCCCGGCGCCGCCTTTCCAGCAAAAATGAAGGTACGAGGTGTGATAGCAAGCGCTGGATTTTCTCGTAAACGATTATACATATCCATAATATGGAAAACATTTAAGATTTGACGTTTATAAGAATGTATGCGTTTTATGTGAACATCAAAGATCGAACGCACATCCACTGTAACTCCCGTTTTTTCTTTTATATACTTGGCGAGTACCTTCTTATTATTAAGCTTTACTTTACGAACTTGATCTTGTACCTTCTTATCCGTAGCGAACTGGGCAAATTTCTCTAAATCCTGTGGTTCTTTGATCCAACTTGGTCCAATGCAATTGGTAATCAAATCAGCAAGCTCAGGATTAGCTTTCAATAACCACCGTCTATGGGTAATACCATTGGTTTTATTATTAAATTTTTGGGGGTAAAACTGATGAAAATCTCGCATAATATGTTCTTTTAAAATATCCGTGTGTATTTGCGCCACGCCATTGACGCTATGGCTGCCAACTACGGCAAGTCTCGCCATATGTACAAGATCGTCAGCAATCACTGCCATCCCTCTAATTTTATCCCACTTTCCAGGATACTTTTCCCATAACTGATGACAAAATCGCTCATTGATCTCATTTACGATCATATATATCCGAGGCAGCAGTGACTTAAACATCTCTACTGGCCAAGTCTCTAGCGCTTCCGGCATAATGGTATGATTGGTATAGGAAATCGTTGCTGTCGTAATCTTCCAAGCATCATCCCAAGATAAGCTCAATTCATCCATTAATAGACGCATCAGCTCTGGTACCGCTACCGCTGGATGGGTATCATTAATATGAATAGCCACTTTTTTCGGCAGTTGCTTTATCGAAGAATATTTTTTTTTAAAACGTCTGATAATACTTTGCAATCCAGCTGAAACAAAGAAATACTGTTGTTTTAACCGCAGGACACGTCCCTCATAAAAATTATCCTGAGGATATAAGATCTTGGAAATCAAGCCAACTGAGTTTTTGTACTCCATTGCCTCTAAATACTCTCCCCGGTTAAAAGAAGCAAGATCAAAACCATCATTTAAAGATTCCGCACTCCACAGCCGCAGAGTATTCACCGTATTATTGTTATAACCAGCAAGAGGAACATCATAAGGTACGGCTAACACGGCCTCATAATTTTCATGGGTAAATACCCATTTATCCCCCTGCTGGTTACTCTTAATGGTACCACCAAATTTGACTTCTACCGTTTTATCAGCTTTACGCATTTCCCAAGCATAACCATCCTGCAGCCAATTATCAGGCAGTTCCACTTGGTTATGATCTACTAGCTTCTGTTCAAACAAACCATACTTATAACGAATACCGCAACCATGACCAGGCATCCCCAGAGCTGCCATAGATTCCATAAAACAGGCTGCTAAACGGCCTAAACCTCCGTTGCCAAGCCCTGGATCAGATTCTTCTTTTTCCAGTTCACTTAAATCAATACTTAACTCGGCTAAAGCCTCTCGATAAGACTCTCTGACTCCATTATTGACTAAATGCATATCCAGTGCTTTTCCTAAAAGAAACTCCATGGAAAAATAATAGACCTGCTTTACACCCTGCTCCGTATACTGACGATTGGTCTCCATCCAGTTCCTGCTAATGCAATCACGAATAACGCGGCTTAGGGCTATATATTTGTTATTAATAGATGCTTCCTCAATCCCCTTACCAAACATAGTTTGCAGATTGTTTATAAAAATGACTTTAAATTCATTTTTATCCATTAACATGCAGCCTGTCCCCCTTACTCAAAATTACAAGTATATGATTCAAACTTTTATTGCAGATTTTCGGAATTTTATTGCATAAATTTACTATACCTTATGGTACTACTTTCTAATTCTTCAAGAAAAATTCCTTCTTTTGTTCACGGTAAATTTTCTCATTTTTTTATTACGCTCATCTTAGATTGTTGGGTAAAAATGGGATATACTTTACGATCAAGTATATCCCATACTTTTATTTTCTTATATTCGTCCTTTGTAATTTCCAAATTTCTCTAGAATATTCTAATATTGTTCGATCACTAGAAAATATACCAGAATGAGCGATATTCTGCAGACACATGGACAGCCACTGCTCACGCTGACGAAATTTATCATCCAGCAATTGTTGTGCTTCAGCATAGGCGGCAAAATCTCTTAATACAAAAAACTCATCGTTATTACGTAACAGATAATCATACAGTGTCCTAAATTCTTCCTTTTCATCCGGTAAGAAACCATTTACTAACTGCTCTACTATTTTTTTTACCCGCATATCCTCATTATAAACATCCCAAGCATTATATCCTCCATGACTATAATAATCGAGAGCTTGCTGGGCTGTCAGTCCAAAGATAAAAATGTTTTCTCGTCCGACAGCCTCTTCTATCTCAATATTGGCACCATCTAACGTCCCAATGGTGACAGCTCCATTCATCATAAATTTCATATTACCAGTACCAGAAGCCTCTTTGCTGGCAGTAGAAATCTGTTCACTGACATCCGCTGCAGGAAAAAGAATCTCCCCTAAGGATACACCATAATTTTCGATAAAGACTACTTTTAGCTTATCTTGAATGGTCTTATCTTGATTCACCATTGAGCCTACGATATGAATCAATTTTACCGTTTGCTTTGCAATATAATAGCCTGGTGCCGCCTTGCCAGCGAAAATAAAAGTCCGTGGCGTTATATCAAGATTGGGGTTTTCTTTTAACTCATTATAGATATGCATAATATGCAACACATTTAAGATCTGACGTTTATAAGAATGAATGCGCTTAATTTGTACATCAAAGATAGAATGAATATTTACCGATATATCATAGTTACGATAAATATGCTGTGCTAGTTTTTGTTTATTCGCAAGCCTTATTGCCGCCAATTGCTCCTTAAAAGCAGTATCTGCAGCAAATTTTCGTAGCAACAAAAGTTCAGTCGGATCGTTAATCCATTGGTTTCCAATGGCTCTGGTGATTAGGTTTGCTAAATGAGGATTAGTTTTTAATAACCAGCGACGATGGGTAATGCCATTGGTCTTATTATTAAACTTCTCAGGAGCATCTTTATAAAACTTATGCATCAGATATTTTTGTAAAATCTCAGAATGCAGTTTTGCTACACCATTTACACTATAACTCCCCACTACCGCCAAACGAGCCATATGCACTAAACCATCGGCAATTACTGCCATATCCCCAATATAACTCCATTGCCCAGGATATTTTCTCCACAAGTCCCTACAGAATCGTTCGTTAATTTCCTCAACAATCATATAAATACGCGGCAGCAAGGTTTTAAACATTTCAATAGGCCATGTTTCAAGAGCTTCAGGCATAATCGTATGATTGGTATAAGATATAGTTTGGGTCGTAATCTGCCAAGCCTCATCCCAGCCCATTTCCTCCACGTCTATCAGTATTCGCATAAGCTCAGGAACAGCTAAAGCTGGATGAGTATCATTAATATGCACCCCGATTTTATCAGATAAGTTTTTGAGATTCCGATTGGTACGTTTAAAATTGCGAATAATACTTTGCAAACCAGCTGAAACAAAAAAATACTCTTGCTTCAATCGTAATAAACGCCCTTCTACAAGAGTATCATCTGGATAAAGAAACTTTGAAATTTTCTCTACAGAATTTTTATATTCTACGGCTTTTACATAATCATTACGGTTACTGAATGTAAAATAACAATCCGTATGTGCTAATTCGGCACTCCATAACCGAAGAGTATTTACCGTAGTATTATGATATCCTACCATAGGGATATCATAAGGCACTGCTAATACCACTTCGGTATTTTCATGAAGATAAAAAATCCTGCCGTCTGCTTTTTGCAGGCTTCTTACACTGCCACCAAAATAAACGTCCTCCGCTTTATCGGTTTTACGGTATTCCCATATATAACCATCCTTAAGCCAATTATCAGGCAGTTCTACTTGATAATTCTTCACTATCTTTTGTTCAAATAAGCCATAGGTATACCGAATACCGCAACCATGCCCAGGCAAAGACAACGCCGCCATGGAATCCAAAAAACAAGCTGCTAATCTCCCAAGTCCACCATTTCCTAAACCAGCATCAGGTTCCTCTTGAATCAAGACATTTATATCAATCCCCAATTCACCTAAGGCGTCTTGACAGACCTCTTTTAATCCCAGATTGAGCAAATTCATTTCCAACAACTTACCCAATAAGAATTCAATAGAAAAATAATAAAGTTGCTTATAGCCCAGGCCACTATACTGCTGATTTGTCTTGATCCAGCTAGGGCTAATACAATCGCGTAGTAGACTCCCTAAAGCCACATATTGATCATGAATGCTAGATTCATTAAGACTTTTACCATGCAAAGCCTGTAATTTATTACAATAGGCCGCTTTAAAGCTTTCTTTATCTATCAACAAGAAAAACCTCCCGAAATACATAATTCTGAAGGATAATCTTTTGTTCACCCCTGCCCTGCTCCAATAATCCTCACACCACAGTTCCTTTGGTCACCACCAATGGATAGCTCTTCTCCCCTTTTAACCATTTGCCTTGGGTAATACAAACATTCTTATCACATATGACATTTTCAATAATCACATTTTCAGCAATCTCACACTTCTGCATAATAATACTATCTTTAATATAAGCTCCTTTATGCACCTTTACACCACGGAATAAAATACTATTTTCTACTCGCCCCTCAATCATACAACCATTAGCAATCATAGTATTAAAAGCTCTGGCATTTTCCTTATACTTTACAGGAGCCTCATCCTTTACTTTCGTGTATATCAGCCCTGATTTAAAAAATAATTCTTCCCACTTTTCCGGCTTTAGCAATTCCATGTTATGCCGATAATAGTTCTTTATTGAATCGATCCTGGCAGCATAGCCTTTATAAGGGTAACCATAAATCTTTAACCGACCCACATTTTTAATTAAAACGTCTTTTACAAAATCCCATCCCCCCCATGCCTGACAATCCTTAATCAACTTTACTAACAAGCCTTTTTCTAAAATGTACATCTCCATGGATGCTTTATAGGATGCAGTCCTCGGCAAACGAGTGCCCATATTGATAATACGACCATCAGACCGACAATCTAAAATAGCATACTGCAGCAATTCATCCTCTGTATCATATTCCTTATACAAGACAGTAATGTCAGCCCCCATATCCTGATGAAACTTAAAAGCTTTACGATAATTTAAATTACAAATAATATGGCTGCCTGCAATCAGCATATACTCCTGCCTGCTGCTCTCAATATAATCCAAGTTATTGTAGAAGTTTTCTACATTGCCCCTACAACCTCCAGATGAACATGGATCCTGATTAGGAGGCAGAATAAATAATCCATCTCTTTTTCTTGCTAGATCCCACTCCTTGCCGGAACGCAAATGATCCATTAACGCCCGGTATTTATCTTGTACCAAAATCCCCACATTTTGCATCCCCGAATTCACCATATTTGATAAAATAAAATCAATTAGCCGATACCTGCCGCCAAAAGGAAGAGCTGCCAAAGGTCGCCCCATGGTTAATTCTTTTAAGAAATCCTGGCCATCATTTAGATTAATAATACCCATTACGTTTTGCATCTTATCCCACCTGTTTCTGTTTACTTATTATATTATTTTCTAGAATTTCGACATCACTAGGAATCACTATGTTTTCCTCAATCACACAAATACCACCATGACTGGCAGAGCCAATCACAGCTCCTCCTTCTACTAAACTTTTTCGTCCGATAATTGCACGGTAAATTTGAGCATGACCACCAATGGTTACATAAGGCATAATAATGGAATCTTTAATTTTGGCTCCTTCCTCAATATGCACACCAGGAAAAATCACTGAATGATCAACCTCACCTAAAATAGAGCAGCCTTCACCAACTAAGGAACGTGTTATAATCCCCGTAGGACCAACATAGTGAGGCGGCCTCGTAGCATTCACCGAATAAACACGCCAATCGGGGTTATGTAAATCCAGTTCAGGATTATCGGCTAATAAATCCATATTAGCCTCCCAGAAACTTTCCACTGTTCCCACGTCTTTCCAGTAGCCTTTAAAATAATATGCAAATAAGCGGTGTTCATCAGCTAACAACTTAGGAATAACATCTTTCCCAAAATCATGGCTAGAAAGAGCATTTTTCCGATCTTCCTCCAAGCTCTTTCTCAATATCCGCCAATTAAAAATATATATTCCCATAGATGCTAAGTTGCTTCTAGCTTCTTTGGGCTTTTCTGCAAATTCTGTAATTCTGCCGGCTTCATTTGTACTCATAATACCAAAACGAGAAACCTCATGCCATGGAACTTCTATGACAGAAATCGTAACCTCTGCTTTTTGCTTCTTATGATATTCCAGCATAAGTGAATAATCCATATTGTAAATATGATCCCCTGACAATACCAATACATAATTAGGATTAATCATATCGATAAAATTTAGGTTTTGATAAATAGCGTCTGCTGTTCCTTTATACCATTCTGCACTGCCTTCCTGAGCATAAGGCGGTAAAACATAAACTCCTCCATCCCTACGATCCAGATCCCATGAACTACCGATCCCTATATAACTATGTAACGCTAGAGGACGATATTGCGTCAGAACTCCTACTGTATCAATCCCAGAATTATGGCAATTACTTAAAGGGAAATCAATAATACGATACTTACCACCAAAGGGCACAGCTGGTTTTGCTATCTTTTGGGTTAAACTCCCTAACCTACTGCCTTGCCCACCTGCCAAGATCATGGCAACACATTCCTTTTTACGCATACTATAAATCCCCCATTCTTTTTCTAAAACCACGCCACAAAATCTTATGCAGCCCATTTCCTATTCTATGCCTAGTACTTATAAACATGACTATTTCCATAATTAATTTTACATTTTTGTAAATTTTTCCCTTTTAATATTATTAGACGCTATCCTGTAAATTTCCTGTTCAAACATATTTAATTCCTAAAATATATTATTTACTGTAGCTAAATAATACAAAAAAAATAGATGTAGTTGCATCAACTACATCTAAAAAGAGACCCACATAAGCGTATATTAATTTGCTATATGACTAATTCGATAAACCGCTCCACTAACTGAGGATCAAATTGTGTACCGGCGCACCTGCGAAGCTCAGCGATTGCCTCTTGCTTGTTTATGGCTTTCCGATAAGGACGATCATTTGTCATAGCATCATAAGAATCTGCAATTGCTAATATCCGGCATTCCAGGGGAATGTCCTCACCTTTAATACCAAAGGGATAGCCCTTGCCATTCCACCATTCATGGTGTTTTAGTATCCACTCTGAAATAGATTCTAAATGCGGCGCAGACTGGGCTATACGGTAACCAATTTCAGAATGCTGCTTGATAGTAGTAAATTCCTCTGACGTCAAAGGACCAGATTTAAAAAGAATGGCATCAGAAATTCCAACCTTGCCAATATCATGATATTTGGCAAAAAGGCAGAGTTCTGTTACTTTTTCTTCTGGTAAGTCTACAGAAGCCGCAAAAGGAACTATTAAATTTTTTAACCGTTCACCGTGTCCCTCTGCAATATAATCCCGGATATCGAGGGCACTCATTAAGGCTTGGATGATAGTACTTTTGGTCCTCTGATGTCTGTTTAATTTTTCTCTATACATATAATTATCCGCTTCTTTAAACAATGCATTGACATCCGTGGGAATGTCTTTGCTTACAGCGAAGCCCATGGATAAACTCAAGGGTATAATTGGTCCTTTTGCATTATATGCCTCTATCTTTTCACGAATTCGAGAATAAGCGGCTTTAAACTCAGAAATGGAATTAGATGGAAGAAGTATGGCAAACTCGTCTCCACCAATTCGTGCTATAAGCTCCTCTGCTCGAAATGCCTTTTTTAAGATATCTGCAACGGCTTTTAAAACCTCATCGCCCATGCTATGGCCTAAAGTATCATTCACAAGTTTTAAACCATCCAAGTCACAAATAATAATCCCAATGCCTACATCACGTGTATGTTCCATACGCTTCATTTCTTCTTCAAAGTAGGTGCGATTATACAAACCCGTCATTGTATCATGAAGGCTAAGATAGGCAAGTTTTTCTTCTATTTGCTTTCGATCTGTCACGTCGCGAATTATTGCCAATGTTTCCTCATCACTACTTTGTAAAATCCTCGCTTCATAGTAATATTGCCTTTCATCTTTAGTCACTTGAAATTCATACACTTGCAGATTGCCACTTATCATAATTTCTTCAATGGCATGCATTGTTTGCTGGGCAAGCCCCTCTTGAAAAACTTCAAGAACATTTTTTCCTAAAATTCCATCAGACAATAAATAATATAAGTATTGATTATTTAATTTACAATCAATAATCGTCCCATCTCGCTTGATAAGAAACATGTTGTCAGGAATAGCATTGATCAATGCCTGGTTATTCATTTGAATCTTATGAAGCTCCATTTCCCGCCTTTTTCGTCTCCGAATATCACGGACTACAGCTAATATGCACTGCCTGCCACCTATTTCAGTATATTTTAAATTAATCTCAACCCATATAGACTCTCTTGCCTTATTTTGAATTATCCATTCAAAAAGCTGAGGCTCACCTTTCGCAGCACGGCGAATCCAAGCTTTAGCTTCTTGTCTGCCATAAGGAGACTGCTCCGTTCCCAGTCCGTTTAAACCGAGGGAAATCATTTCAGCAGCAGAAAATCCATATAACTCCTGAGCTTTCTTATTTATATCAATAATTTCGCCTGTAATGGCGTCATAGACAAATATCCCATCATTGGCAGCATCAAAGATAGCCCTATAATTTTCTTGGGAAATCTGCAATGCTTGCTCAGCTTGCCTACGCTCAATTAACTCGTTCTTATAGGTCGTAAATAGATTGGCATTATCCAGAGCGATGGAAGCCAATTCAGCAAAACGCGTCAATAAATCAATTTCACTCACAGTGAACTTTCTTTCTGGCTCAACAAAAGACAACCCTAATGTGCCAAAGACTTTACCTTCCGACTTAAAAGGTACCTGAACCGTGCAGCGCATTTGATCAAAATAAGAATCAGGCATACGTTTTTCCCAGGTACTATAATCATCAACAACCTTAATTTTCCCCGTTCGATATACTTCGCCAACCAGGCCATCAGTAAGTTTATCATCTCGCCCTACTTCTATTGCATAGGACCCAATGCCAATAAGCCTGCGAAAAATACCGTGTTCCGCATCTATCAGACAAATATATCCATGATTCGTGCCAATCAATTTTGCTGCACTTGTAACAATATCTCTTAATAATTCACCTGATTCAAGTCTATTCATAAGTCCCAGATTAGTTTCATTCAAAGAAATCAACACTTGATTCTGCTTTTGAATCTTCTCCTCGCGACTTAGCAATTCCTCCAGTTGCTGGCGCAATTCCTCTTCTGAAGCTAACCACTCTTCCCCTAAATTTTCTAGTTCAATATTTTTCTGCAATAATACAATATGAGACTGCTTTATTAAACTGTAGAGCAGCCACCCAGTAAAAAGAATAAATAACCAACCTTTTAAAATAGATACAAACCCTATCATTTGGAGATTAGCAGATATCATCACAATAACTTGATCTGAAAACAAGATCCACAAACTACCTATTATGATATAAATTATAGTGATACGAAGCGCACTTTGGCCAACACCCCTGAACATAGCACTCACTCCTGATTCGTGTTTCGATCTGCAATAAAAAATCCATTTCTAACGTTCTAAAAAACAATATGTTATCGTTACTTAAATTCTTCGACGTTATATTTCATTTTCCTATATATTTTGTTAATTTCTTCTAATAAAGAGCATTATCACCATTCTAGTCATTATAGTTACAAAATACGGATAATCCTATAAATAAAGCAGCCACTCCTCAGGAGTGGCTGCTTTTAAAATACTATAATGTATTGATGACCAAATCGTTCCTAAAACGCTCATCTTCTACAATCGACGTTAAATGAGCTTAATTTATATCAGCGCTTAAAAGCGTCATAAACCTTTTGATATTCTGGCGTCGGGGTAATTGGTGAATAAATATAAAGATGAATGCCATTTGGATCGTTAACGACGAAACTTCTCTCACCCCAATGCTTATCTTGCAAATCCTGATAGATAATAACTCCCTCTTCTTTTAAGCGATGATACTCAGCATCCACATCTTCTACTTCAAAGGAAAGTATTAAACCCTTGCCATTAAAGAATTCACCCTCTTCTCGTTGAGGCAGTGTAAAACTTATACCATTGGTTGGCAAATCCCGTGCAATTAATTCTATGTACCAGTCACTTTCATATACAAGTTGAAAGTCAAAATGCTGCATATAGAATTCTTTCGACTCTTGTAACTTGTTTGTATTAATAGTTGAATCAACGCGTTTTATTCTCATAGAAATTTTCTCCTCCTGCTAAACTCTTTAAATAAATTATTTAAAATAAAAATAGTAAACGAATACACAAAAATTAAAGTAAAGCTCTTATTACATATTTAAATTATATTATTTTATTCAACATTATATACTATAAGTCCTCCAAAAAAAATAATCCTACCTTACTTACCCAAGATTATGAATCTCTGGCAATATAAGAAAAGACTAAGGCGGTGTCAATTCCCCAAGCGTAGCTTAAATACCAATGGCAAGGCAGCTACTTTCTAGCAATAAACAAAAGCAGCTGCCTTGCTGGCAGCTGCTCCTACATTACATTTTTTCAACTATTGTTGCAACACCCTGGCCTCCGCCAATACACAATGTTGCCAAACCTACTTTAGCATTTCTTTGTTGCATCGCATGAAGCAATGTCACCAGAATTCTGGCACCGCTAGCCCCTACTGGATGCCCAAGAGCGATAGCACCACCATTTACATTTACCTTCTCTTGTTCAAAACCCAATTCCTTTCCTACTGCCAGAAATTGAGCAGCAAATGCTTCATTTGCTTCAATTAAATCTAAATCTGCTATTGCCAATCCTGCTTTAGCTAATGCCTTCTTTGTTGCAGGCACAGGTCCTATTCCCATAATACTAGGATCTACGCCAGCCGAAGCAGAGGAAACAAAACGAGCTAATGGTGTAATTCCTAATTTCTTAGCTTTATCAAGGGACATTACAACTAATGCAGCAGCGCCATCATTAAGACCAGAAGCATTTCCAGCGGTTACAGAACCGTCTTTCTTAAAAGCAGTTCTTAACGCTGCTAACTTTTCAACTGTGGTATCTTTTTTAGGATGTTCATCCTGAGCGAAAACGATCGGGTCACCTTTTTTCTGTGGAATGATTACAGGAACAATTTCCTCTTTAAAAAGATCTTCTCGAATCGCTTTTAATGCTTTTTCTTGACTATTAGCAGCTAGCTCATCCTGCATTTCACGGTTGATGTTATATTTTTGAGCTACATTTTCCGCGGTAATACCCATATGGTAATCATTCGTTGCACACCATAAACCGTCTTTAATCATGGAGTCTATTAATTCGCTGTGTCCCATCCGATAGCCCCGCCGTGCTTTTTCCAACAGATAAGGAGCATTACTCATACTCTCCATACCACCAGCTACTACGACATCAGCATCACCAGCTAAAATAGCCCGAGCTGCTAGATTGACAGCTTCTAAACCAGAACCGCAAACCTTATTAATGCTCAAGGCAGGAATTTCAATAGGCAATCCTGCTTTGAGAGCAGCTTGCCGCCCAGGGTTCTGTCCTAATCCTGCCTGCAAGACATTACCCATAATGACTTCATCCACTTGCAATGGATCTAGGTTTGCTCTTTTAATTGCCTCTTTAATAACCAACGCTCCCAATTCCACTGCAGAAACTTCCGCTAGACTACCATTATAGCTACCAATGGCAGTACGAACTGCACTAACAATTACCACTTCTCTCATTTTACCAACCCTTCCAATTTTAATATAATAACGACGTATTTCGAACGCTTGTATGAGTACTATTTATCTCATAACTTCTTTATGAAAGTTCCAATTGCTCTAGCCCCTTCATGATAGTCAAATCATCACTAATCTTAAGCTTTGCTTCCGTCTTAGCAACCACTTCTTCAACTGTTGCAAAGGGAGAAATTTCTTCAAGAAGAAGACCTTCCATTGTTACCCGAATAACCGCAAGTTCAGTAACAATCATAGACACAACCCCTTTGCCAGTTAAGGGAAGGCTGCAATTTTCCAGGATTTTTGCTGAGCCATCTTTCGCTGTATGCTCCATGGCTACAATCACTTTTTTAGCTCCTGCCACCAGGTCCATCGCACCACCCATACCAGGTACCATCTTCCCAGGGATCATCCAATTTGCTAAATTACCATTTTGGTCAACCTGTAACCCCCCAAGAACGGTTACATCAACATGACCACCTCGGATCAACGCAAAGGACATGAAACTATCAAAAGTAGCTCCTCCTGGGAAAATCCCTGCCGGTTTACCGCCTGCATTTACTAAATCAGGATCTTCTACGCCAATGACAGGTGCCAAGCCGATAAAACCATTTTCTGACTGCAGAGTAATGCTAACGCCGTCCGGCAAATAATTGGAAACCAAGGTAGGTAAACCAATTCCCAAATTCACTACATTTCCATCCTGCATTTCCCCAGCTACTCTGCAGGCAATCAGCTCTTTTGCACTATATGTTTTCATTAAGAATTCCTCCCACAGCAAATCACTTTATCAACAAGAATTCCTGGAGTCATTACTTCATCTGGCTCAAGTTCTCCCACTTCAACAATTTCTTCAACTTCTGCAATAACCATATCAGCCGCCAAGGCCATAATGGGATTGAAATTACGAGCCGACTGACGATATACTAAATTACCAGCTCTATCAGCTTTATACGCTTTTAATAACGCAATATCCGCTCTTAAGGGCAATTCCAATAAATATCCCTTACCATTAATCACTAACTTTTCTTTGCCTTCTTCCACCACGGTTCCAATACCTGTAGGTGTCAGAATTCCTCCTAGCCCGGCACCGCCCGCGTGAATTCTTTCAGCGAGAGTTCCCTGAGGCACAAGCTCAACGACTGTCTCACCGGCTATCATTTGCCTGCCAGTTTCCGGATTGGTACCAATATGAGATGCAATAATTTTTTCCGCCTGCCGATTCATAATTAAAAGTCCTACGCCAGTATCAGGAGTAGCTGTATCACTGGTAATCATCGTAAGGTTCTTCACACCTTGCTTCGCAAAAATACCAATTAAGGATGTGGGTGCTCCGACTCCCATAAATCCTCCAATCATAACTGTCATCTTATCTTGAAAAAGGGAAAATAATTCCTTCTGTTGTACAACCTTATTCATGGGTTTTTCCTCCTCTATCTAACAATCAAAGTATCCTATCACTTCAATCAATGTAATTGCAAAAACCGTGCCAAAGACCCTAAGTCCATAAATAAAAGGAGCCATCAAAAATGGCTCCTTGCGATATTTCTATTTTTTTATAAACTTAATCATATATCAACGTTTCCTAAGCAATAACCTTACTAAAAACAACTCGAATAGCCTTTCTAGTTTTTGAGAAAAAGACCTCTGTATTTCTTAATAACTAGAAACCTAGTTATTAAGAAAACTAACATGCAGCCGAAGTTGTTATTTCACCTGCATGCTGGCTTCTTTACTCTTTTATGGGCATCTCCACTATCTTAATTTTATTATACAGGGTAGCGACAGAAATCCCTAATTCTTTCGCAATCCTTTGTTTTGCCTCTACACTCGATCCATAATGTTGAATAGCATTTTGAATAGTTCTTCGTTCAAAATCTTGAACCATTTCGGTTAATGAGTTTATCAAAACGCCAGAGATCTGTTCATCAAATTTAAACCATTTTGGTAAATGGAGGGTAGTGATGATATTATCATCACACATATTTACCGCATATTCAATCACATTACGCAATTCTCGTACATTACCATGCCAAGAATAGTGCAGCAGTGCTTTTAGCATTTGCTTATCCACTTCAAATTTTCTGCCGATTTTCTGAAAATAAAATTGGAAGAATTTATTTGCCAGCAGGGTTATATCTTGTCCTCTCTCAACTAAAGGCGGCAAATGTACATTTAAAACATTCAGGCGGTAATAAACATCGGCACGAAATTTACCTTCCTGTACCATACGATATAGATCTTTGTTGGTGGCAGCCATAACCCTAATATCGACAGAAACTTCACTAGTTTCACCAACGCGCCGAATGGATCTTTCTTGTAATACTCTTAGCAGCTTTGCCTGGACTTCCAAACTGAGCTCCGCAATTTCATCTAAAAAAATGGTGCCCCCGCTGGCAATTTCGAATAAACCGACCCTACCACCTTTTTTGGCTCCCGTAAAGGCCCCTTCTTCATAGCCAAACAATTCGCTTTCAATTAAAGACGGAGATATAGCAGCGCAATTCAAAGCTACAAAAGGTCCCCCTCCTCGATTACTCGCATTATGGATAGCTTGAGCAAAAAGTTCCTTACCAGTACCGCTTTCTCCTGTAATTAGTATATCAGCCTCTCCCTGGGATGCCCTTTTGGCCACTCGCACCGCCTCTTGAATGGAACTGCTATTCCCCACAATATCATCAAATGTATATTTAGCTTTGTAAATGCGATCCACCATAGTCTTTAAGCGACCTGTTTTCCTTGCAAATGTTTTAACTTCTTCAGATAGTCGTCGGACTTCCGTAATATCCTTCACGACTGACACGCCACCAATGATAGTTCCTTCAACAATAATAGGAGCCATATCTACAACATATTCCGTATCCCCTTCACGTCTATACACTCCAACAAGCGCCTCTCCCGTTGCAATTACTTGGGGAAGCATAGCACCTGGACGAACTTTTGTAAGATATTTTCCAAGTATGTCTTTCTCCTTAATACTTGTAATGCGAGTGTATTGTTCATTGACATATCGAACAATAAGCTGATCATCCGTTACTAAAATTCCATTATTAATAGAGTTTAAAATCTGTATATACCATTTTTCCGCATATTCAGGAGACGCAAACACATGTTTAAGATCATCCAAGTTATCGTGCCCTTCATGAACCATACGATCCTCCTATTGCCACCTTACCATATTTGTAAAACAAGGTATCCATCCCAATTCCAATGATGAAAATAAAGAACGTTTAATCCTAAGGATACGTGGAGCTATGATAGAAATGTGGTACAAGCTCCACCTGAAGCCAGCCTTCTTTAGCAACCTGTTATACAGGTTGCTTATTCACTTAATAAGTATCAAAATTTAAACTTATGTACAGCCTCCTGCAATTCTTCCGCCATGATTGCCAAGCTTTTACTCGAAGCAGCTAATTCTTCCGATGCCGCCGACTGCTCTTCAATACTCGCAGAAATTTCCTGTGTTTGTCCAGCTGTTCTTCTGCTGCCAGCATCCACATCACGTACTGCATAAATTATTTTTTCACTACTGCTTGCCATACCCTGAATCTCTATTTCAATATCTCTTACTTGTGTCGATACTTCATTTACCAAATGAGAGATTTCCCCAAACCGTTCTTCTGCATGATTAATTACGACTGTACCCAATTTGGCTTCGGTTGTTCCTTTATTCATCGCTACTACCGCTTTATCAATTTCCAATTGAATTTCTTGAATCAATTCAGCAATCTGCTCTGCAGCTTTATGTGACTGCTCAGCCAACTTGCGTACTTCATCAGCTACAACAGCAAAACCGCGCCCCTGTTCACCAGCCCTAGCTGCTTCAATCGCAGCATTTAAGGCCAAAAGGTTGGTTTGTCCTGCAATCATTGAAATCGCGCCAACAATATTGCCAATTTCCTTGGACCTTTCGCCCAATACCTTTACAACGAAAGCTGATTCAGTTACTGTATCTTCGATACTCTGCATTTGCTGAATGGCATCCTTGACAACTTTCTCACCTTCCAAGGCAGAAAATGCAGTTTTCTCAGCGACTTCTGTCATAAAGCTGTTTTTTCCAACAACTTTTTGTATACCGCCATTCATAAATTCCATTGTCTTTGACATTTCGTTTGTAGATGACTGTTGTCCTTGCGCCGCAGTAGCCACATCAACAATCAATGATGCTACCTGGCCTGAAGAAAGAGCCGATTGCTCCGAATTAGCCGTCAACTCTTGTGAAGCTGCTGCTAGTTGTTCTGCCGTCTGAGAAATTTGTCTTAATAGATTGCGTAGATTAGCCACCATTAATTCAAAAGCTTTTGCTAACGTACCAATTTCATCTTTTGAATGAATCTCTAATCCTTCCATTGTTAAATCACCTTTGGCAATACGGTTAACAAAGGCACTTAATTTCTGAATTGGTTTGGCTAAGTAGCCAGCAAAGAAAAAAACACTACTGATGGACACCAACAGGATAATAACAAAACTAATTCCTGCAGAAAGCATAAATTTTTGCAGTTTCCCCATCACTTCAGCCACAGGAACATCTACGCCAATGCTCCACTCCGTTCCACTGACGGGGGCATACGCAATATAATTATCGATGTTCTTATCTGAGTAATGAGAAATACCGTTTTCGCCTTTAACCATATTACCAACGGCATTTTTCAAACTCATATCGACATCTTCATCTGTCAGCAAATTTGATTTCATTATTTTTTCCGCTTCTGGATGGACTATCACTACACCATCTTTTTTTATAATAAAGGCGCGCCCTGTTTCTCCTATCTTGATTTTCACCACATCACTTGCTGCATTCTCTAACGAGACAGATCCTCCTAAAATCCCTACTACTTTATTACCTTGTTTAATAGGAGCAACCACCGTTATAATCGGTTTTCCATCTACCCGGGATATTACCGGATCAGGAACAAATGCTTTTCCCGTCTCCATAACCTGTTTAAAATAATCACGCTGCGCTATATTGGCGCTCGATCCATCTGTATAAAAAACATTTCCTAATTGATCCGTAAAAAAGAATCGAATATATTTCTTTTGTTCACGCTGTTCTTCATTTTTTAAATAATTAATGATTCCTTGATGATCCCCCCCTGCTATTGTAGGAGAATTAGCCATTAACGAAATTTCGGCAATACGTGACTCAAAAAAGTCACCAACTTGTTTCCCTGTGGTTACCGCCTGTAAAGTGATATAGTCCTCAGTATCTTTAATTAATAGTTGTTTTGTATTCCAATAATTAAAAGTCCATAAGATACCTAATGATATTGAAATCAGTAAACCAACGGCAAGAATTAACTTCGTTCTAATTGAATTCATTTTTCTTTATACTCCCCTATTTGTAATAACCCAACATTTTACATTATTCTACATTTTTCTACATTACCCTTTATTATCCATTGCGCTACTATCCCATTTATTGTACGACAAAAGACATTTATTTTACAATAAATGTCTTTCATCTGTTGGGTGTTTCGCTACATCACAACAGTCAGCACTTGCTTCAACTAAATTGTCTTTACTCTTCCATAGGAATTTCTAAGTTCATCAGAGCAGAACTTAGACTCTTCCCGTGAGCATCCAATGATAAAGTACGAGTTACACCGCCACCAAGAGCACTGTAGAGTACAAAATTAAGTGCTCCAATATTGGGAAGTGTATAGCGGATCACATCGCCCTTTACGATATCAGAAAAATATTCTTTAACTTTTTGAGCCGTAACATGCTTTTCAAGGATAAGATATTGAGAAGGATCATGGGCAATTACTGAAATATTGGAGATATTACCTTTGTCTCCAGTTCGTGAGTGAGCAATTTCTCTTAATTTCATTTTAGATCACCTCATAATGCAGTTTATATTTTACTAATGAACGAGGAACAAGAGCAGACACCATAGCAACAATTTGTTTGGCGGATTTGGTAGCACCACCGCCCCCAGCTGGACCATTCGTATACAATGTTTCTACTTCATTTCCAATACGAATCGCTTCCTTCATGCTTTGAGTTCGGCCAGTTACTCTAGCACGAACTTCATAAGGCTCATATTCTGTCGTAGATATTTTAGAGCCATGAAGAGAATTAATACCAATCAGATCCACCTTAAGCTCTTGATACTGAACATCCATGATCTTAAGTCTCTCCTCAACAATTTCCAAAGCCAATTTCCCCCGATTTACAGCTCCAGGTCCAGCATAACTGATTTGCCCCTCTCCCATATAGCTATCAACATAACCAATAGAAGCTTTGAGAAAATCTGTTTTTTTCTGTCCTTTGCCGCCAGTTACCTGTACCTGATTATCCGCAATCTGGGTAAACGTAACGCCCGTAAAGTCTGCCACTACATCAGGGGTAATATAGGCTGCTGGATTGTGTATTTCATAAAGCAATTGCTCTTTGCAAGTCGCCAGAGTTACTTTACCGCCTGATCCTGGAACTTTTGTAATCATAAAAGTTCCATCTTCCTGTACTTCAGCAATGGGGAAACCTAAGCGGGCCAAGCCGTCTACATCTTTATAACCTGGATCGGCAAAATAGCCTCCTGTAATTTGTCCTGCACACTCTAATAAATGGCCAATCACAGTACCTTGCCCCATCCTATCCCAATCTTCGTCTGACCAATGAAACTCATATAGCAAAGGTGCCAAAAACAAAGCTGGATCAGCAACCCGTCCAGTAATAATAACATCAGCATCATTTTTAAGAGCCTCAACAATTGGCTTTGTACCAAGATAAGCATTGGCAGAAACGATTGTATCCTTTATCGTTGATAAGCTTTCACCTGTTTCTAAAATGGTGTAATCTCCAATTCGTACGATTTCTACAACATCATCACCTGTTACTGCTGCAATTTTTAGGCCTGAAATACCTAACTGCTGCGCAATTTCTTTGATCTTTTGTGCTCCAGCAATAGGATTTGCTGCTCCCATATTAGTAATAATCTTGATACCTTTTGCTTTGCAGCTTATCAGCACCGCTTCCATACGCTGCGCTAAAAGTCCATCATATCCTATATTAGGATCTTTCATTTTAGCTTGTTGAGCAATGGCAATCGTTCTTTCTGCTAAACACTCAAATACTAAATATTGAATGTTTCCCTTTTCAACTAACTCAACTGCTGGTTCGATTCTATCACCTGAATATCCAGCTCCTGAACCGATTCTAATTGTTCCCATAAGATCACACCTCTCTATATTTCTGGGAAACCCTAAAATGGGAATACCCCAATAATCGCGCAAGTAATTGTCATAATAATAGAAGCTAACCACAGATACGGAATGGAAAATTTCTGATGTTCCCCTAGTTCAATTCCCGTTAAACCAATGATGAGGAAGGTCGCAGGAGTCAGCGGGCTGACTGGGAATCCTACCGTCATTTGTCCCATAAGCGCTGCCTGCGCTACTGCAAGAGGATGAACTCCTAACATTTGCCCAACTTCAGCCACAACTGGCAAAACGCCAAAATAAAAGGAGTCTGGGTCAAAGATTAAGCTAAGAGGCATCGATATAATACCCATGGCAAAAGGAATATGCTGAGCTAAGGCTGGCGGAACGAATGAAACAGCTACTTGTGCCATGGCGGTAATCATTTTCGTACCACTCATGATCCCAACAAAGGAACCTGCAGCTAACAATATACTTGCCATCATCAAAGCAGCTTTAGCATGAGCATCTACACGTGCCTTTTGTTCTCCTACTGATGGATAATTAATCATCAATGCTAAGACGGTACCCAGCATAAACATTGGCGCTGGATCAACGATACCAGCAATCATTACGCCCATAACAATAAGAGCAAGAATTGCATTGATCCAAAACACCTTAGGACGCCTAAGAGCTTTCTCCTCATCTTTTAATTCCCTTGTCAAAACAATATCTGTTTTCTCGCCCTCTTTAATACCTAAGCGACGAGCCTCCTTCTTACCCAGTAAATATGCCACTATAAATACATAGATTAGACCCACAATTTGAGGAATGACCAAAGGAGTAAATACATCAGTAACTGGTACTTTAAAGGCTGCGGCCGCTCGCAAAGTGGGGCCTGTCCATGGCAAATAATTTACCCCCGCTGCCATTGACACCATTAAACACAAAAGCCTTTTATCCATTTTTAAACGTTCATAAATAGGGAGCATTGCTGGAATTGTAATTAAAAAGCATACTGCCCCTGAACCATCAAGATGAATGAGCAAGGCTAAAAGAGCAGTACCCATCAATATCTTTGGCGGACTTGCACCAACCGCTTTTAGAACTCTGTTGATAATTGGATCAAAAAGTCCTGCATCACCCATCACACCAAAGAACAAAATTGCAAAAACAAACATCGTAGCTACGGGTGCAATATTCTGAATACCGCTTATGATAAATTTACTTGTACCTAATCCGAAACCACCAAGCAATGCCGCTATAACGGGTATTACAATTAGAGCAACCAAAGGCGACATACGCTTAGTAATAATCACTGCCAGTAATATTACGATTGTCAATAAACCTAAAAGTGCTAGCATCTACTTCCCTCCTTGATTTTTTAGAATAGCTGAATAAATCCATCATTACATTGGTAATAACATAACCATTTTTCTTTTTCACTTTATTCAAACTATATACAATAGTAAGTTTGCAAGAAGCGTGCCAAAAAAATAAAACCTTAGAAAATCAGCATCTTAAAGGTATGTTATAGAATCCCTTTTTCTTTTGCTTTCTGAATTTTTAGAATTACCAATGCGCATCATACAAAATCATATACAACACTTAGGTTAGTAGTATTTCTATATTTTTAGAAATGCTACTAATTTTTTAGAAACTTATAAATAAAACAAGCGCCCCAGAGGGACGCCTATATAGCTCAATTTATTTATGTATCTCATTATAACTTAAAGGCCCAACAATTCAAGAACTTTTTGATCTGCGATACCGTTTTTCTTGAGACTGTTATCGTGCTGGAATCGCTTTATGGCTTCTTCCGTATCTCTGTTAAAAAAGCCATCGGCTCGCCCTTCCAGATAACCTAATTTTTTCAGTTCAACTTGTAATTGAACAACATCCGCACCAAGATCTTCATACTTGAGCGTACGCTGCATACGAAAAGTCTGCCCTACAATTCGTACTGGCGTACCCACGGGTACCCATTCAAAAAGTTCCTCGATGTCCTTATTGCGTAGACGGATACACCCCTGGCTAATAAAATGTCCAATGCTCCAGGGACGGTTAGTCCCATGAATGCCATAGCCCCCCCAAGGAACATCCAGACCAAGAAAGCGTGTTCCAAAGATATCTCCCGACCGATAGGACTTCCATATCACAATCCAGTCACCAATGGGAGTTGGGGTATCGCGTTTGCCAACCGCTATGCGGTATTTTTTATATAATTTCCCATCATTATGCAATTCCAAAATGTGCTCTGAGATTTTCACCACAATCGTGATTTTTCCAGTAGGCGCTGGCAGGGATTGCTCAGAAACAGCCGCCAACTCCAACTCATCCCAATATTCAAAACCTGCTATGCCAATAAGCAAACTAAATATCATTAACGATGCAATCGCAAAATAAACCCGGCGCCAATTAATCAATAGGGAGTATAACTTAACCATGTTATGTCCTCCTAAAAAAGCTTTCACTCTTACACCATATGCACATAAGTGTAAAATTAAAACGTAATAATATATTCTGACATGCTATACTAATATTATAACGAGTTGTCACCGCAAAATTATATGTACCTTTCCTATTGACGACATAGTCTTTTTTAGCTTTCTAGAGTACATGGATGTTATACAGGCAGTAAAGAAAGTCATAAAATATAGGAGGAATTTATATGTCTCAGTCTCGTTTTCAAAAAATTCTTGTTCCGCTGGATGGATCAAAAAATTCCTTTAGGGCATTAGCTGCAGCTTGTGATTTAGCTGAGAATTGTAATGCTGCCATTGAACTACTCTATGTTTTCCTTATTTCCAAGGAAATCCCGGCATATACACAAATTAATAGCAGCTATATTCCCGATACTGTATTCACAGATGCCCAGGAAAATGGTCAAGCTATTTTAAAAGAAGGATTAAAACAAGTTCCTTCCTCCGTTCCAGCAACTTGCTCCCTGGAGATGGGTTTTCCATCTGAAAAAATTATAGAGCTCTCTCAAAATAACAATTATGATTTGATTATTATCGGCAGTAGAGGTCTAGGAGTGATTAAGAGTATGTTAGTTGGCAGTGTTAGCAGTTATGTCGTCCATCATGCTAACTGTCCTGTTATGGTGGTAAAATAAAAACACTCTGACTCAGTAGAGTCAACTTCATCAGAATCTTAATCAGACCCAACAGCTCTAAGACTCCCTCTTGTAGAAGACGGGAGCCTTTGGCACGTTTATTTCTCTGGAGTTGATTTCACCGACTGTTACATACTTAAATAATCAGTGATGCCCCTGGCAATGGCTGCCGCAAATTCATCTCGTTTTTCTTCATCAGCAAGCAAAGCTTCCTCACTTGCATTTGTAATAAAAGCTATTTCAACAAGAACTGCGGGACAATTTAGCATACGCAAAACATAGAAATTACCAGTTTTGATCCCACGATCAGCAGTCCCTAGACTATTTACGATTTGTTGCTGTATACAAGTGGCCAATTTTTCACTATCACCACCAATAGAATGGCAAAAGGTTTCTGTACCGCTTGCATCAGCATTAACCGAGCCATTGCAATGTATTGCAACAAACAAATCAGTACCAAATTCATTTGCTGCATCTGGAATTTGACGAAGTGCATTCTCTTGCACCTCTAAAACGTCACAATCTACCGCTCGAAGATAATATGCTACTCGTGACATAATATCACGATTAACATCTGCCTCCTGCAAACCTGTGATCCCCACTGCACCGCTATCACGACCAGGGTAATGTCCACCATTAACCGTTATTTTCATATGAAAGACACTCCAATCTCCATTGTAAAGTTTTTGAATTATCTCCACGTTGCTAACTTGCTCTAAATAATATAAGGCTTCCGACTGACTTTAATATGATGTCATCTATGTATATTCTATCTTATGCAATAAATTATAATTTGCCCAACAGTACTGCAATAAAGATTATAGCCCATCTAAAATGACCTCAAGTTTAATGTAAGGACAGAAAAGCCCCTCCAGTTGATAAGTTATGGCCCTATTAAGTAGGCCTTTTAACATTTCATCCGGAGGGGTTTATATATCTACACCCATGAGCCTCAAGTGCAGCTGAGCTATGCCATTCTTTTGTTAGTTTCCACTCAGCAGGTCGTGCATTAACCCCGCTATGGGTTTACAAAAAAGTGCGGCCAGTCCATAAGTGGACATTAATGTACCTGCTTGCTCCAAGCTAAGAGGCAGTCATCAAAAAACCCATTGCTGTACCACGGCATTTTTCAGGAAACCAGTCAAAAATTGCGCTAACACAAGCGCAAAATATGGCTGCAGAACCCACTCCTGCTAAAATACGATAAATAAAGCCTTGCTGATAAGAAGTAATGGTTCCCATGAGCATGGTGAAAATTCCCATAATCGTAAATGATCCAATTAACACTTTTCGATATCCATATTTATCGGTAAGCAGAATACATCTGAAATAACATAAAATCAGCTATTTAAATTTTCTCTGGAAAGTTTCCATATCCATCCATATTTTATTTATACGGCATACAATCAAAAAGTTGCCGTGATCGGCGCATCGCAGTTCTGTCAATAGCAGACACCTGGGGATCTATCGGTAGAACAGGTTCTTGCCAAAACTCAGAAGGCACTGCCCTACCGTGGGAAGTAACCCAAGCATTTAATTCTGGCTGTGACTTGGCGAACATTGGAGATACCAGAACGTAGCGTACTTCCCCCTGGTTTATCATCTGTTCCAAATCCGAGGCAGTCAGAATCTTCTCCATCCCCATAAATCCACCGATAGCCATAACTGCTTGGCTGGTATCTAGGATAATTTGAGAGGCTTCATTAGCATTACCCGCTGCCAAAATGAACTTCTCCCCGCGCTTGTTATCTAGCAAGAATTTTTCAAGTTTAACAGTATCCGAATTTCTTTCATTCGTTGGCAACTTGGGCATAGCCATACCACGGACGTTACGCTGTGGCACTTTGGGACTAAGATCCGGCCCAGCGTAAGGCAGAATTGAACTACCACCATAAACGATTGGGGTCAATGCCCAAACCACCTGGGGAATAAATACTGCCATAACTGCAATCGTCATAGATATACGCAGAAAGCTTGGCTTCCACAGAGCAATCAGTATCAGACTTAGAGCGATTATCCCAGCAGCCCCTAACAGTGGCAGCATCCAGCTCCGCCACTCATCAAACTGCCAAATTATTGCGGCCTCGACTGCCAGATTTAGCGTTAGTGCTAACGGCATTAACCATCGATTGCGATGACCAGATTGAAATACATCAAACAATTCCTTTAACCCAATTCCAACCAAGGCTGCTACGGCGGGAGCCATCATTACAAGATAATATCGGTGGTAATCTACCGCAATACTAAAAAAAATCAACTGCGGCAGCAGCCACCCCCCCCATAAAAGCAGTGAAATAGCCTTAGATCGTCCATTAGAGGCGTAATCATACCGTCTCTGAGCCGCGGCTGTAACAAAACCGAATAGGCCCAAGGGCAGCAGCCAGCTGACCTGGCCGCCAATCTGTCGTTGGAACATCCTTACTATACCTGGATTACCGGTCTCAAATGAAAAAAAAGCTATTGCAGTTCTACCTGAACCCGTTCCACCAGAATCAGCAGGTGTTGGCATTGGACCTGGCGTCCCCGGACCACCTGCCGGGTTAGATCCTGTAGGTCCAGCTGCACTACCCATATTCCCGGTTCCTGGTGTTCGTCTTGCATTAGGGTCCACTCCCGGAACCCTTACACCTTTACCGAGGAAATGCATCAGACCGTTGTAACCGGTTGCCAGTTCCAGTTCGGAATTAGTTTCGCTGCTGCCGACATAGGGACGCTCGCTTTCAGGAATCAGATCAACTACGATGGACCAGGATAAAGCTACCGCCAGCAATAGCACCGTAGCACCTACCAAATTCAACAAATGGTATTTTAAACCACGTTGTCCGGCTGCAAGATAAACTAGCCACAAGGCTGGTAATACAAGGAATGCCTCTAACGTCTTGATATTATATCCTAACCCCAAAATAAACATGGAGAGATAAAGCCATTTGGTCTCATCACGTTCGACGGCGATAATCATCGCCCAGGCGGCAAATAGTACCGTCATTGTCAGTAGGCTATCAATAGTATTATTACGATTGGCCGCCACTGCAATCGGCGTCAATGCCTGAGCAAGCGCTGCCAACAACCCAGCTTTGCTACCCCAGTGCCGCTTCACAAGAAAGTGGATTATAGCCACTGATATAATCCCCGCCAGAGCTTGGGGAAGAATAATGCTCCATCCGTAAAAGCCAAAAAGGTGGGCGCTAAAAGTCTGTATCCAGAAGCCCAAGGGTGGTTTATCCACAGTGATGAATCCCCCAGGATCAAAAGAAACAAAAAAGAAATTATGGGCATTCATCAGCATACTCTTAACACTTGCGGCATAGTACAAGTTAGCGAAGCCCTCTTGACTGATTCTAAAAAAATTCATTATTGCTGCCAGTAATAGCACCAAAATCAGCCATAGTTTATCCTGAAATTCTCTTGTCATCATGTTGCTCGCCTCCTTAGTAGTCTATAGTGTTAGCAAAAGCAACTATTTTTACCCTCTTCAAACACAAGGTAAGCAACCATATTTCGTATAAACAATACCTAAATACAAAAGTCTACTTTGAATAGTAAGCCTACTATTTGACAAAAAAGCTGACCCAACTAATGTCTAGGACAGTTTTAGTCCTTTCGGCAAGATTATGTATAAAAATAGAATTTTTCACCGTTTGAATGAATCCATTAAGCTTACAATAAAAGCCACCATACCGCCTGCAATGAGCGGACCTACAGGCACTCCACGAAAGAAGCAAACACCGATAATGGTACCCACAATCAAGGCCGTTGTTACTTCAGGTGAATCTTTCATAAAGAACACGCCCTGACCAGCTATCCATGCTACAAAAATACCAATGACAATTGCAATAATACCAACTGGCTCTTTGAACAGGCCTGCTACTTCGTTTACCGATATACGTCCTTGTGCCAGCGGGCTTAGAACCGCAATCGTTAAGATTACAATGCCAATATCCATACCATAGTTATCTATGAAAGGAAAGAGTGTTACGAAGCCTAAAGTTTGAATCAGTAATAGCACCAATACAGCTATAGCTACCGTATTATTATTGCCGATCATAGATAACACCAATACTACTAATATAGGAAGATTGTCCCAATTCACTCCAGCCACATCCTCACTCATCGTTACAATATCAATATATCCTATTCTTTGCTAATAGCAAAATTAGGCTAATCACAGTTCCGCTTTCTTTGAGTATTTAGGAAAAACCTTACTCATAGCACGCTTATAGAGCCAACCAGCTTGTCCATTCTTAGTTCCTTCAAATGCTTAGAAAGCTCACTACCCAATGACAAAGAAGGTCACCTAAACGCTTAATCCCTACATCATACAATGAACAGTATGGATCTGACCATATCATTTTATGTATTTCATACTTTATATCATACTTTATTATCTAACCTATCAATAGTTTGGATGTAAAAACTCTTTCTCTTTAAACGTTAACATTCCTTAACATTAGCGTGGAATTCGAAATACAAAACCAAAAAAGCAGACAAATAATTCCGTCTGCTTCGTTTATATTCACTTGCACTTGGCTGAATCTTTGAATTACTGGAGCCGATATGCAGATTCGAACTGCAGACCTACTCATTACGAATGAGTTGCTCTACCAACTGAGCTATACCGGCAATCTACCTCTATTATTTTATCTCACTACGACCTCATAGTCAAGAACACTACAACTACTTAATATGGTAAAATTCTATATTTTTCCTTTATACTATACTTTTTCTTCCTACTGAGGTACAAAGTACGCAGCATAAATTATTATTGGACACCCCTTTGATTTCCTCGCGACCAGCAGACAATCGCGCCGATTGCCCCTATGGTTGCTGCTACAAGATAGGTATCATGTAATGCAAGTGTAAAACTTGCGGTAGTATTAGTGAAAAGTGAATATCTCGCTAGCTGATTGCTAAATACAGCACCACTAACTGCAACCCCCATTACTTGCCCAATATTTCGCATCAAGGCCAATGTACCAGATGCAACCCCAATATTATTTCTGAGTACACTCCCCATAATAGCATTATTATTGGGTGCCAGAAATAGCCCCGTGCCAAGACCAACTAAGGCCAAGCCAAAGGCGTTCATTACATAGGTAAAATTTTCAGTATGACCGAGAATTACAATGCCGCTGCAAATTATTAACATTCCGGCAGAGGTGAGTAATCGGGAGCCGAAACGGTCAGATAATATCCCTGCCACTGGTGAGGTTAACATCATCGCTACCGGAAAAGCACTCATCAATAGGCCAGCATTTCTTGTTGATAGGACTAAAAAGTTCACGAGGTAAAAAGGCATAAGGAAAGTTACGGTATACTGAGTCAAATAATTAATCATAGCAGCAAGGTTTCCTGCCAAAAAGACTTGATTTCTAAAAAGCCCCAGATTAAACATTGGGTGTCCACATTTAATTTCGATATAAATAAACATAACAAATGAAATTAACGCAGTAAAAAACAGGCACATAACAATAGACGAATGCCAGCCCCAGATATGTCCATGACTCACAGCTAGTAAAAGCGTACTAAGAAAGATAAAAATAGTAACTGACCCGCCAATATCGAACTTTTGAGGCTTTGTATTTTTACTTGGCAGTATTGTCCACGACCAAATTGTGCTAATGATGCCGATAGGGATGTTAATAATGAATATAGATTGCCAGCCATAGTTTCCAACTAAAATTCCCCCAAGGGTTGGACCAGCAGCAAGACCAAGTGAAACAAACATAGCGTTAATGCCAATTGCTTTCCCTCTCTCCGAAGGCTGGAATGTATCGGTTATAATAGCTTGATTGCCTGTAGTGCTCGTGAGGCAATAAGTACCCATATATTTGGTGATAGACTATTGAGAGCCGACGCTATGGTAAAGATGGCAAAACCCCCAACAAAGACTGGACGATGACCGTACATATCTCCAATTCTGCCATAAGTTAAAAGTAGGCTGCTAATCAGTAAAAGATAAACGATTACTACCCATTCAGCATTGGTAATCGTTGTATGGAAATAGGTTGTAATTGCTGGTAATGCAATATTTACAATACTGGCATCAAGTGTAGCCATAAAGACACCCAGTGCTGTAGTCGAATGGATCAGCCACTTACGAACTTCTGGAATCTTAGTGGTATCCGTCAATAAATATCGCACATGTTTCCCTCCTATATAGTTCACTTTAACGCATATAGCACCGTATAACATATTAAGCTCCTACTCGTAATGTTCCATTAGACAAGCAACCCAGCTACAAAACTAGAAAACTCCCGTACTACTGCCTGAATAGCCTCTCAGCAAAAAAACAAACAGGAACCCCTTGTATCAGACAGTTTAGGAAAAGTCCAATACAAGGGGTTCCATTCATTTTCAGTAAGGCTGCCTTTTCGTGTGAAAAATCATAATTTTTTCTAGTTAATGCGATCCTTAATTTGGATATATTCCTTTATCCTTGAGAAACACTTTTTTCTCAGGTATGATTTAATCATTACATATCATATTGGTCGAAAATCAACCTACTATCAGACCAACCAAAGCAGCAAACACCAATATAGTATTAGCTGATAAACATCTTGTTATTGCAAGCCCGGCACTTATCACGGCAATTACCACCATGCCTATATCCACCCCATTACTGCGAAACATTCCCGTCAAGACTATTACACTGAAGCTAACTATCACAAGTACAACACCATCAAGCAAACCTTGTGTTGCTGGATGATGGGCAATTCGTGCGTGGACACGTTGTACGATTAAGATTAATAGTGGTGGCAAAAGAAGTGCAATACATGCTAGTACCGCTCCCGGCAATCCAGCAACTAGATAACATAGGCTAACAACCCAAAGGCCATTGGGTCCGGGAGTAATCTGTCCAATTGCTAGTGCCTCGGTGAACTGTTTTTCACTCGCCCATCCATGCGCGATAAAATCAGCATGCAAACTAGGTAAAGGACCAAAGCCGCCTGTTGAGAACAAAATTGATTTAAGTACAACCCAAAAGAAAATAATCCAGTCCATTGACTAATCCTCCTGATCTTTCTTAGCAACATACCAATAAATAAGTGCGCCGCATATTCCACCCAAGAGATATAATACAACCACTGGTGGATTTAAAAATATATAAATTATTGCGCTGCCGATCATTATCCCAAGTGTGGCCAAAAAAGCCAATGATCCGCGTTTACGATTACTTACAAATATAGGTCTGGCATTTCGCCAGTTAGTAGCTAGGGCAATACCAAAGATAGCGGCAAACACGGAACGTAAAGAAGACTGAACCCTTGAAACGTCACTGATGCTGGTATAAATGGCAGATATTCCAATAGTGATAGCCGCACTAGGTAAGATAAGTCCCATCAATGATACAAATATACCCAGCGATCCAGCTAATCGTTTGCCGATAAGTATCGTATATGCAATGATGTTGATGCCTGGTGCTATTTGACACATTGCTATAATGTTAGCATACTCTTCAGCGGTTATCCATTTGTGTTTATAAATAAAGCTTTCTTGAATAAGATATTGAGTAATGGCACCACCACCAAATGATGTGAAACCAATTCGCAACCACGCGAGAAATAGCCGATTAATGGTAATAGAATCAGATACAGTCGGTGATGTGTGATTTCTTGCTTTAAATTCGTGTTGATCAATCATCTAATTTTACTCCTTGCCAAAAAAATTCTATCATTAATTTTGCCATTTTTTTTAGGCATCTCATGTCATTTTAAAATATAACTAGAAAAATTATACCACCTTCTTTGGACATTCGTCTTATTTAATATCATAAATTGTGCCATTAGGCATTGCATACTTTTATATGCGGACCATCTAAGCATCTACTTTTCGACACAAGAAAGGCCCAGATTTTCTCTGGGCCTTACAATTAAAATATGTCAGAAACTTTAAGCGTACAGTTAATTTCATAATGAAAAAGAGTACATATACTCTTTTTCATTACCTTATTACTAACTGCAACTCACTGCTGCAGCGTTCAAATTGGAGCTGTCGTTTCCTTTTGATATCTATTTTTCCTTGTATCGAAGTAACTAAAAATAGTAGGAATAACTGCTGCAATCGGCTGCTGGAATATCATACCCAACATAATGGTAACTGCCACCGCCGGTGGAAAGTACGTAATGGCTATGACAAGTCCACAACTGATATTGCGCATACCAACACTATAGATCATCGCCATCGTCATATCACGAGAACTCTCAGATATACATAAAGAACCTACATATCCAAAAGCGTAGCCGGCCGCTACCATAGCCAGCACAACAGCCATCAGCTTTACAGTATCGAATGACAAATTGAAATCGGGTGATACGAGGGATGCATTTAAAAGTATGACTATGAACAAAGCAAGTTTGGAACTAACTCCTCCTACTCCTCTGGAAAAGCTGGCAGTTTTACCGCCTGTCCAATCATATAACAGCATTCCCGCTATGCTCGGAATGGTCACCATTAGAAGAAGCTGTACAATTAGGGAAGTATAATTGATAACAACTGACTGACCCACTATTAATTTATAATAAACGGGCAGCAATACAGGCACAATGAGAGTGTCAAGGGTGACTGCCACAAGAGCCATAGGTATATTCCCCTTATTAAGAGCTGTCCAGATTACCGATGTTACACCTACTGGAATGGCGGCTCCCACTAACAGTCCTAGCTTTATTTGCGGAGCGTCAGCATAAAACAAGATCCCCAAAAGCCACGCCATCAGCGGCGTCATAATATGGATAAGCAGCAATGCCCACAGCGAAATCCAGGGTTTTGCCAACACCTGGATAAAGCTCTTCAAACTTGTACCCAACGAAGTAACAAAAGTCATGTAAGCAAACAATGCAACCAGAAGAAAGCGAATAAGAGAACCATCCGGAACCTTCAGTAAATAACCAGTCATAAGTGCTAGCAAGACCAGTAAAAACATTTTCTTTCCCAACCAATCATTAACTATAGAACTTTCCATTCTCACAATCAATCCCCCAATAAAACCGAGTCTTAAGGTCTCACTGCGCCAGCAAGTTCACTTGATCTAAGTTTTTCTTCAGATGGAAATATACCACATGATCCAATATTGCTCGTACATCCTCAGACAGCTCCATAAAGTTGCAGCCAAAATTGTTACTTTGCTGCCAAATGACTTTTGCTGCGACATGAATGTTTCCCAAATCCTTAGGCAAATCCAGACAAATTAACGAATTAAGCGCCAAATGATATTCTGATTGCAGTAATATTCCTTCCCTGCTAATATTAATCGCGATAGCTTCTGTATGATGGTCTGAATCGTTAAACAAAATTGTCACAGGCTCATTGATAACAGCACGGGGAAACGTTCGATTTTCTTTCTCAACTACGGCCCCCCGCTCTTTCAGAGATCGTTCAACCCAAGTACGATCCCAGGAAAGATTTGCTATATCCTGCATCACTTTGATTTCTGAACGAGATTTAGCTCTGGATGTCTCTAATAATTCTTCAGCATCACGTGGATTAATGACAACAATTCCATCTTCATCACCGACCAGAATATCGCCAGGATGAACCACTACGCCTCCGCAGGCGACAGGAACATTAATTTCACCAGGTCCGTCTTTGTAAGGCCCTGCCGGGGTTACTCCTGCCGCATAGATGGGTAAACCCATTCTTTTTAATGCTCCTATATCACGAATAGCACCATCAATTATGAAACCACCGATGCCTCTTTGTTTTGCCCACAAAGCCATCAATTCGCCCATAATAGAGTTTGACAAATCGCCTTGGGCATCTACTACCACAATATCACCTGGCTGGGCAAGATCTAGTGCTCTATGCAGCATAAGATTGTCGCCAGGGCGTACCTTAACAGTAAACGCCGGTCCAAGTAACGGCACGTCATTGATTGGACGAATTTTAGCATCCATGCACGACATACGGTTCATATTATCTGCTATATTGGCTACTGGAATTCCTGAAAAGCCTTCAATTAAGGCTTTGGGCGGCCGACTAATATGGGGAAAAATACGCAGTCCTACATTTGACATTTATTCATCGCTCCATTCTTTTATAAGTTCCTCATTAGACACATTAGCTCCTCAATGATCAGAACTATTTTACTAAATTGTCAGCCATCATTCCTTGTTCAACTTTTGCAATGTTTGCAAATGACAAACGCAAAACGCTTTCCAATACATCACGGGTACCGCCACCGACGTGGGGAGTGGCTAGCACATTTGTAAGTTGCAATAATGGATTATCTGCATGTATTGGTTCTAAAGACCATGTGTCCATGGCTGCGCCAAGAAGCTTTCCATCTTTTAATGCCTGCGCCAGAGCCCCTTCGTCAATAATATTGCCGCGAGCTACATTAATTAAAAGCGCATTGGGCTTCATGATTTTTAATTCTACTTCGCTAATCAAATTTTTAGTTTCTGCAAGCAGCGGGATGTGAAGACTCACAATATCAGCAGTTGCTAACAATTCTTTAAAGGACACATAAGAAATTCCCAGCTTATTTTCCTCATCAAGTGAAAGTCGATTTCTATTAAAATAAATTACATTGGTGCCAAACCCTTTTGACAGCTGAGCAACTTTTTTCCCAATGTTGCCCATACCGATAATTCCATGGGTCTTGCCGTTCATTTCAAACATAAACGGGCGATGTTCCCACATCAGCCATTTTCCTTGCTTTGTTTCTCGATCTAAGAAATGAAGTTTGCGATAAAGGCTTAAAATCATGCCGATTGTCATTTCAGCAACACTTGATGAATTTGCGCCTGGAGTGCTGGCAACTAAAACATCTCTTTCAGTTGCAGCTTTCAGATCAATATTATCAACCCCGCTGCCCGTTTTTTGAATCAATTTCAAATGAGGAGCCTTCTCCAAAATATTGCGTGTAATGGGAAATGCAGCAGTAATAAAATACTGTGCCCGAAATAAGAAATGTTCTTTTTGCTCCTCATCTAGATCATTCCAATATGCTACTTCGGTAGTGGGGTTCTTATTGGCTTCAATAATTTTATGTATTTCAGGCGATACTTTTTCAAAATAGATTACATTTACACCCATGCTTTATCCTCCGATCAAAAAGTATGTGCCTATGCCTGTTATGTCTAAATCCTAAACTTCGACACGATGGCCTGAAGATTTCCTGCCATTTGAGAAAGATCTGTGCTGGAAGAGGCAATCTCTTGAATGGATGCCGTTTGTTCTTCAGTAGCAGCTGATACAGTTTGGGTTTGTCCCGTAGCATCCTTACTTATCTTTGCAATGTCTTTTACCGAAGATACAATTTGCTGACTACCGCTGGCCATCTGTTCAATGGCCGCAGAAATGTCATGGATTTGGTCAGACACTTCTTCAATAAGTATAGCAATCTCACTAAAGGATTGTCCTGCAGCATTGGCAACTTCAGTACCTTTTTTGACTTCATTGGTACCCTCGTTCATTGCCAGTACAGCCTTCGTAGTATCTCCTTGAATTTCTCCAATTAAGGCAGCAATCTCTTTCGCTGCATCTTGAGACTGTTCCGCAAGTTTCCTAACTTCTTCAGCCACCACAGCAAAACCACGACCTTGTTCACCAGCACGAGCAGCCTCAATAGCAGCATTTAAAGCTAATAGATTTGTTTGCCCGGCGATTCCCGCGATCGTATCGACAATTTGCCCAATTTCCTTAGAACGCTCACCAAGTTTAGCCACTACCTGCGCCGAATTCGTCACTGAATTTTCAATATTAGCCATCTGATTGGTAACCTTTTGGACGGCTTTCCCACCTTCCTGAGCGGTGTTTGATGTTTTTGCCGCGGTAGCAGAAACACCGCCAGTATTGGCAGCAATTTGCTGAAGGCCCGCAGACATCTGCTCAACGATATTCATCGTAGCATCTACAGCCTGCATTTGGCGTGTCGTGCCGTTGGCCACATCGTTCATTGCGCTTGATACTTGATCTGCAGCCTGGGACAATTGTTCTGTACTCGCTGTAAGTTCTTCAGAGGAAGCCGATACCGTCTCGCTTGCCTCCTGGACTTTGGCAATCATCTGCCTAAAACTCCCAACGGCTGTCGATAGAGCCCTAGCCAAAATTCCGATCTCATCCTTAGATGAGAAAGTAAGATTGACAGACAGATCTCCGTCACCAATTTTCGCGACTGCCTTGGAAATTTCCTCAATTGGCCGTAACAATTTAAGGAGAAAAATCCATGCAACAAACCCGACAATAACAAGGGCCCCTAAAAGTGAAATGACCATAGAAGTTAGACTAGCATAAAAATCGCTTTTGATCTCACTCCTAGGCACGCTAACAAGAGCCAACCACTGGGTATTCCTGATAGGTACAACCAAGGCCATAGAGTCTCGCCCTGCAAAATCCGTATAAGAAATTAGTTTCCCCGAATGCTCTGTAAAAGAACGTAACATATCCTCAGGAACCTTTTTTTGCTCCTTAATCAAATCTTTGTTCGTATGTGCTAGCAGTGATCCATCTTGAGCAATGATGGCAATCACTCCGTCTTCGCCAACTTTAACTTGCGCCAAGAAATTTTGTAGGGTTTCCAAAGAAACTGATTGAGCAACAAACCCAGCCATTTTACCATCGTCAGCCTTGACAGGCTGCGTAACTATGACTGAAGGCATTCCTGTTGCCCTGTTCACTATTACATCACTGATGTGCGATTTCTGATCCTTCATTGTGTCTTTATAAAAATCTCGATCAGCCACACTTCCTCCGATCGTTTTAGCATCGTATGGGGCTATGGCAAATCGAGCACCTGCCGCATTGATGAACACCAGACGATCGACTCCCCATGTGGCGGCAAAATATGAATTAATCTTTCCTTGTACGCGAGAAGCATCTCCAGACTTTAGGTCTATATCTTCACCGTAATATTTTCCACTTTTTGAAAATGAAGAAAATAATTCACTGGTCTCATCTGCAAGCTGCGAAGCCTGTCCCCTCATACTCAATTGAACATTATCCAATGATCTTCCATAAAGAACGTACATACCTGATCCGCCGACGATAAGTCCTGTTATAAGAAGGGCAATCAGCAGCAACGTAACGGTTTTAGCTTTAATAGACATTATTCTCACTCTCCTGCTTCAAAAAATGAACCATATGATTCTTGCAAATCACTTAAATTTTATAATAACTTCGAAGTTGTACATCATGGAAGATATTAAGATAAACGGCTTACACAAAGATAATACTTTTACTGAATTGTAACAAGACTAACACGTAAGTCATCTTACAGAGACCTAATGATTTTTGTAATTTTTACTACATTTCTCAAATCTATTCCACAACTTCAAATCTAATTTTCTAGACATAATAATTCTTTTTTTGCGCTTTTTCTACAATAAAAAACCCAGACAAATGCCCGGGAGTTGAAAACCTCTCTCAAGGGCAACCTGGCAATCATAGACTGATAGTCCTTAGATCCATAGCTTTGCGTCCTTACTTTTCAGCAAGTTTGCCAATATACACTTTTCGCATTAATAGGTTACATTTTCCTTGATTTACATAATTATACGATAGCGTAGGCATGTATATGTCGTCAATAAATGTCGACATAATTTAACAATTAAATAATAAACTGAGTCCCCTAATTTTATGCCTTTTGAGAAATATTATACTCATATCCATTTACTACAAAAGCTAGTAAACAGATCCATATCAAATAAAAGTTTACTAATTTACTTATCATTTATTATAGTTGATATTGATAATCATTCTATGTTACGTTACATTTTCCTGCTAATTTATAATTTATTTATCAACATTTTCTATGACTAACAATTATTGCTTAAAAATCATTAAAGACAGATTATTCTTAAAATAAAGAAACTTATATGGTTTAAAGAAGCGCAGAAAGACCTCCAGCATTTTTTCTGGAGGTCTTTCTCGTATTGCAGCAATAAATTTCACAGCCTTTTTCTATTCCACTCTTTTAACTTATCAACATATACTCCCGCCAGATCTACGGCATCCATATTATGAAATACAGCATCTTCAGGAGTAATAGTACTAATCTGAATGTCATCATATTTAATTATGATATTTGTTCCATCATAATCCAGGATATATCGATCTGGATCATAGTCTGCTAATTGACTTACACGATACAAAGATCCAGCCGTAAAGTAGGCCCTATATAGAGGCTGCTGTTCATTATATTCCGTATCAATTGCTGGTAATTGCCATGTTCCGTCGACAACGACCGCGGCTTTGCCATCTGGCGTTAATTGAGCTTTGGGATGCACATGATCTTTATCTAAGTACTTTTGCACCAACGCAATACGTTCCTTCCCTTCAGGATGATCCGAAAACAAATCACTCTGATATTTTTGATTCAAACTAGAAAGCTTTAGTAAACCCATTGTCATACTATACGGACTATATCCTGCCTTAGAAGAATGAAGATATCCTAGATAATCAGCTTCCCGTTCATCCGATCGGCTATAACCGGCCATAATGGCATACATGACCAGATTCTGCAGTATAAACCCTCGATCACCAAATACAGTAATGAAACCAATATTCAATAAAAGATTCTTTTCAATTTGCTTCACAGAATGACGTTTGACAACATGTCCTATTTCATGGCCGATAACACCAGCTAATTCATCATCAGAGGGCATTAAATCGACTAAACCTTTAAATATGTAAACAAACCCGCCAGGTGCTGCCATGGCATTTATGTCCTCGGAATTTAATACTTTAAACGAATAGGGCAAATCCTTACGCTCACTAACCGCCACCAGCTTCATACCGATATTGGTTACACGTTCTTGCAATGCTGGGTCATCCACAACACCATATTGCTTCTCCAGCTGCTTGCCAACATCACGACCAATACTAATTTCCTCTTTAGTACTAATAATAGAGGCCTGGGCACAAGGCATCAACCCATACATAGTAAACACACAAATAAATGCAACCAAAATAATTCCGACTCGTCCTATTATCCTATGTACCATATATAGCCTCCAGTATATATAGAATTAGTGATGGCATCTAGCCTTTGTACATCTTATGAATATTCTTTCATACCTGGAACAAAATAACTTGTGAGACCGCCTAGATCCCTTTAATTTCCATAGTGGTTTGGGAATAGTCCTACCATTAGGCAGAGGGAAACGGGCTGCACTTTAGCACATCTTGTAAGCTAATTTCATAGTGAAATATCATAATCATTTTTATCGTCATGATATTCACCTCTTGCTTTTAATATCGCTTTGGTTTCAAAAGATAATAAGATTTGATTGGAGAAATAGGCCAACCCAGAAGACAGAATGGTTCCCCATAGAATTTTCGGCAGATAATTCATCCGCAATCCATCAAAGAGGAGAACACCTAATCCACCTGCGTGTATAACAGCTGCAATCGTTGCTATGCCAATAGTGGATACGGTTGCAATACGAATACCGCCTAAGATAATGGGCAGGGCTAAAGGCAGCTGTATCTTTAAAAACAGCTGCTTAGCACTAAGCCCCATACCCTTACCAGCTTCTATAATCGCAGGATCGATAGAAGCAAACCCTGTAAGCGTATTTCTCACCAAAATATACTGATTATAAATTACTAACACAACAATGGCAGTTATTTTACCCAAACCGAATATGGGAATCAAAAATGCAAACAATGCTAAACTGGGTATAGAATAAACAACTCCAAAGAAAGACAGCACTACCGTAGACAACCACTTGAGTCGAGTCAGCAGCAGTCCGACCGGTATTGCAAGCAATAGAGAAATCACAATACTTAAGAATACGATATGTAAATGTTCCAATAGCAAAGTTGACATTTGCATATAATATTTCAACAAATAGGTAATCATCGTCAGCCGCCCTGCCTCATTAAGCAGATAATACCTTATCCTGCTTAGTACTAACCTTTAATTGCTCCCAAGTGATTCTCCCAACTATGCGCCGTCCATCCTCTTCTACTAACACATGATTCTGATCATGTTCTAAGAAATAAGTTAATACCTTATGTAAAGACTCTTCCTTGTCCACTCGAAAAGCTATTTCTGATATAGAAGAATCAACCGGCAGCATGACAGATTTTGCCTTTAAAGTCTTTAACCGCTGTACAACATCCTGTGTCGCTATCAACTGTGCCACATAATCATTTGCCGGCTTTACAATAATATTATAAGTCGTATCAAACTGCTGGATTTCACCTTCACGCATAATCACTACTTTGTCCCCCAACCTAAAAGCTTCACTAATATCATGAGTCACAAATAGAATCGTTTTATTTAATTTCTTTTGAATATGAATTAACTCTTCCTGCAAATTTTGCCTTGTAATGGCATCAATCGCACCAAAAGGCTCATCCATCAGCATGATGGATGGATCAGCAGCCATAGCTCTAGCTAAGCCTACCCTTTGCTGCTGACCGCCAGATAGCTGTCTTGGATATCTTTTTTTATAATCATGGGGCGGAAGGGCTACTAACTCTAGCAATTCATCGACCCGTTTAGCGATTTTTTCTTTACTCCATTTCAATATTTTAGGAACGGTACCAATATTCTCTGCCACTGTCATGTGAGGGAATAAACCAACCTGCTGAATCACATAACCGATCTTACGCCGATATTCATGTATTGGTAAGTTTTTGATACTTTCGCCAAAAAACAAGATTTCTCCTGATGTAGGTTCATAAATTCGATTAACCATTTTTAGAAAGGTGGTCTTTCCCGAACCTGAAGCTCCTAAAATAGTGACAAAGCTCCCCTCCTCAATATTAATATTTACACTTGATACAGCATACTGAGATGTATTGGTATATTGCTTACTTACATTGCGGAACTCAATTGCAGTCCTAGCCAAAAGATATCCCCCCTCCTAATTTAGGTTAAAAACAATGTTACTCTCTTTCTATTTTATCTTATCAAAAAACTCTTTTGCTACCTCTGTATACTCCCGCTTCTTACGATCAACCTCTGCATTAAGACTAATCACTGTCCTGTTATCTAACTTTGCTGTAATTTTATTTAAAATATCTTTTATCTCCGGATTTTTTTCTAATACTTCTTGCCTGATAACAGGTGCAATATGATAAGGCGGCCATACATGTTTATCATCCTCTAACACAACAAACTCATCCTTACTTAACTCACCTTCCGTGGTATAGGCAACCGCAATATCGGCCTTATCATTATGAAGCACATCATATTTAAGACCATTATCGTATATCTTGCGTTCTTTAAAATTAAATTCACCATAAGCCTTAACGAGTGCTGGCAGTCCATCTGCTCGCTCATCAAATTGACCTTGTGAGGCAAATCGGATCGCACTTGCATTCTTCTGCAAGTCAGAAATAGTATGTATCTGATACTGCTCAGCGGCCTTTTTCGTAATAACTAAACCCTGGGAATCATTGGCCGCAGATGGACTGAGCCATATCAATTTAAATTTTTCTTTATATTGACTGGCAACCTCATCATAAACTTCTTTCGCATCAAATTTAGGCGCTGCTTTTAAAACACTTAATAAACCTGTCCCTGTATATTCAGGATAAAAATCAATATCACCACTCACTAATGAATTGTGCACAATAGCACTACCTAAATTTAATTTTCTTTCGACCTTATAACCTGCATTTTCTAAAGCCAGACAATATAGTTCACCTAGAATCAAGGATTCTGTAAAATCTTTTGAACCTACTTTAATGGTTGGTTTATCTGTATTCGATTTTACAGTATCAGAATTAGCTTTATTACTACTGCACCCAGTCAAAACCGTCAGGAAAACCAGGATGGACAACACGAAAAGCATTCCTAATTTAGAAAATCTTTTAACCATTTTACACTCTCCCACTACTTTAATCTCGTTGATACTTGGTGACACCATGTTGTACAGCTGCCAAAGAAATTTCTGTCAGAACCGATAACAACGCTACTGATATTCCTCCAATCAATAATATTCTAAAGTCATTCATTCCAATGCCAGTAAAGATAAAATCGCCCAACCCACCTGCACCGATATACGACGCTAGCGTTGCACTGGCAATAACCTCAATAGCAGAAGTTCTCACGCCTGTAATGATCAAAGGCATTGCTAAAGGCATTTCTACCCCTACGAGAATCATCTTGACGTCCATCCCCATACCCTCGGCACACTCTATTACAGAAGGAGCAATATTCTTAAAACCCAAATAAGTGTTAATTAAGATTGGAGGAATTGCCAATAACGTAAGTGCAAACAAGGCAGGTATAAAACCTGTGCCCAATATTGGCAGGACAATGACAAGTACAGCTAAGCTGGGTATAATGCGCAAAATATTAAAAAGGTTAATGACCGTATAGGATACTTTGCTATTTTTGGCACATAAAATGCCCAGCGGGACAGCGATGATAAGACTGGTTAAAATAGCAGCCAAACTAATTTCAATATGTATAATGACAGCCTGATAATATTTATCAAGATTTACTAACAGATATCCTAAAACCTCATTAAGCATTCTATTCTCCTTCCCCTAAAAACAGTATGATCATTCCCTTTACTATTTAAAGAAATAAGAAGGCTAAGTCCATTCCTCTGCACCAAAAGAGAAATCTACTTAGCCTCCAGTGGTTCTGGCCAGCCGAATGCATCAAAAACTTATTTTATTTATATTCCTTACATATAGGAAGATTTTCCATAACTTTAAGCTATTATGCCCTATGAAGATGCCCTTGTCAATATCTCTATCCCATAATTTTGGCATTCTATAATAAATTTACGAAGATAAGAAATTAATATGACAGGATTCAACATTAATTTCTTAAATGTATTTAATAATTTAACACCAAAAAGCGTAATAGACGAAGTTACATAGTAGTCGAGCCTTACCAGTACTATTAAAAATTATTTATTTTATTTTTAAACCTTTCTAACAAACTTAATTTAAAAATGTAGGATACAAACTATAGTATTTTGCAAGAATAATCGCATATAAATAGTAAAGTGGAAAAGCTACTTCTCTTATATCTGTTGGGGATTGTAAAAAACGTTGACGCGTCCTCTGTCATTGCGAGCAATAGCAAAGCAATCTCTTAGCAAGGAGGGGATTGCTTCGCTATCGCTCGCAATGACATATCGATGTTACGTTCATCTCCAAAACTTATAAATTCTTATACTATCAAGAAAAGCGCTAACGTATTCTTTAGATAACAGAATGGGCGATGGTTCCATCGTTATTATAATCGAAGGTTAAATGGCAATGGCAAAGCATTAATAATATGGACCTGGCGGAACCGGTCTAAACATATACTTTCTATACATAATAAAAAACACTATGCATCCTTTTGTTCTCAGACTAAGCGACAGGTTCATGTTATTATAAGCGGAGGTTAAATGACAATGGCGAAGCGTTGATAATATGGACCTGGTGCGACCGATCTAAAGATATACTTTCTTACATAAGAAAAACGCCACGCATCCTTTTGTTCTCAGACTAAGCGACAGGTTCATGTTATTATAAGCGGAGGTTAAATGACAATGGCGAAGCGTTAATAATATGGGCCTGGCGCGACCGATCTAAATCATATACTTTCTTACATGTTAAGAAAAAACACCACGCATCCTGTTGTTCCAGACTAAGCGACAGGTTCATCTTATTATAATCGAAGGTTAAATGGCAATTGCAAAGCATTAATAATATGGACCTGGCGGAACCGGTCTAAACATATACTTTCTATACATAATAAGAAAAACACTATGCATCCTTTTGTTCTCAGACTAAGCGACAGGTTCATGTTATTATAAGCGGAGGTTAAATGACAATGGCGAAGCGTTGATAATATGGACCTGGCGCGACCGATCTAAAGATATACTTTCTTACATAAGAAAAACGCCACGCATCCTTTTGTTCTCAGACTAAGCGACAGGTTCATG
>Ga0316613_10000283_pt1 | contig 50426 bp, 48 predicted proteins | sample OWC_soil_day10_C_2_FD_207647 | JGI IMG/M metagenome (GOLD analysis project Ga0316613, IMG submission 207647) | Wetland soil microbial communities from Old Woman Creek delta, Ohio, United States - OWC_soil_day10_CT_b | ecosystem: Environmental > Terrestrial > Soil > Wetlands | place: USA: Ohio...
TTCGCTATACTCCTTCATGGTCCGTCCTCCGTGCATGAGGCTCGGCTCGGTGCGTCCGAGCAACCCTCGTATCTCTAAAGCACGAGAGGGCGGACCGCCGAACTCAAGGCACGGTCATAACGTCTAGACCGCAGCGTCGCTCTCGCTAGACCGCAGCGTCGCTCTCGCTAGACCGCAGCGTCGCTCTCGCTAGACCGCAGCGTCGCTCTCGCTGGTATGTGGGGGGCATGTGCGGTGAAACGCTCTAGACCGCAGCGTCGCTCTCGCTAGACCGCAGCGTCGCTCTCGCTAGACCGCAGCGTCGCTCTCGCTAGACCGCAGCGTCGCTCTCGCTGGTATGTGGGGGGCATGTGCGGTGAAACGCTCTCGAAAAGTCAAAATTCTCGCCACGCTCGGACCTGCATCTGCTGACCGGGGGACGATACTGGCTTTGCATCAGGCCGGGGCGGGCACCTTCCGGATCAACATGAGCCATAAATCTCATGACAAGCTTCACGAGCTTGTGGGTGAACCGGGCCCCATTTGAACCGGACGACGACATCCTTGCCGGCGATGGGTGACAGACCCGGAAGCATGGGGCTATTCTCTATCATGGCGGGTGTGGCCTCTGAATATGGAGCAGATTGGCGTCGATAACCAAATCATGCATTATTTCAACGGATTAAGCCATGCCACGCCAGCCCGCATGAATTTCTCAGGCTAGAGCATCCGCCGATCAGGTTGAAACAACCTGATCGGCGGATGCTCAAACATTTGAATTTGGAGCGATTTCTTATCGATCAAATGAGTCCATTTGATCGGAAAGCGCTCCGGGCGCTAGGTAACCCGGAATTACTTGTTCGCCATGACCGAGGCGACGTGGTCGCGCATCTTCGCCAGTGCGTCCTGCGGCGAAATCTTGCCGCGCTGCAGCTGGTCGATAACCGGCGCTACACCCTTCCAGACGTCGTCGGCGGTGTTGTTGGGATAGGCAAACCAGGGCTTGGCCGCATCCATCTCGCGGAAGGCGGTCATGAAATTCGGGTTTACCGCATAGAAGTCCTTGAGAAAGTCGGCGGCCTGCTTGTTGGTCGGCATGTAGCCGCTGGCCTTGGAAACGGTCGCCTGGGTTTCGGCGCTGGTCATGTACTTAATGAATTCCCACGCAGCATCCTGCTTCTTGGCATCCTGGGCAAGGATCATAAGGGCGGCGCCGCCGGCCGGCAAACCACCGTTCTGGGCGTCGATCAGCGGGAACTTGACGGTGCGCATGGTAAAGCGGTCACCGATCGCCTTGCCGTAACCGACGATCTCCGACGGCGACTCGATGACCATGCCGATCTTGCCGGCCAGGAACTGCTGTGTGGCGGGCTCCGGGGTAGCATAGACGGTCATGTCGGTCTTCACCGCCATGTCCTGGGTGATGCGCAGAGCTTCCATGCCGGCGTCATTGTCGAAGCCGATGCCGGTGGCGTCGGCGTTGAGCATGCTGTTGCCGGAGGCCATGACGACCATCTGCCAGAACCAGTCGTCGCTGAGACCGCCGACGGAGAAGTTGATGCCGATGTTGCCGTCACCCAGCTTGTTGATCTTCTGGGCCAGTTCGATCACGCCGTCCCAGGTGGTCGGGAACTGGTCGACGCTGCCGCCGGCCCTCTCGATCAGCTCCTTGTTCACATAGACGATCGGAAGCGACGCGGTGAAGGGCATGGCATATTGCTCTCCGCCGACCTTGGCGAGGGAGAGAAGGGCGTCGGAGTAATTCTGCTCGACCCAGCCGTTGCCTTCCTGCTGGATGTACTTGCCAAGGGAGACTTCGGCCTTGCGGTCCTTGAGAATGGAAGCCAGGCTCGGCACGCCGGAATAGGACGCGAGATAGACGTCCGGAGCGGTGTCGGTCATCAGGCCGCGGATGACATTCTGATCCCCGGTGCTGTAGTTCTCGGCTGGGGCCTGATCTTCAATCACCACGTCCTTGTGGGTGGCATTGAAGCTCTCGATCACGCCGCCGATCCACGGCAACTGCGGATGGTAGAACTTGAGCGTGACAGGGGCGTCGGCCCAGGCCGGGAAGGCGAGCGACAGGAAGGTGGCCGTCGCTACAAGGGTGGTCTTCAGTTCAAGCATCTGATTTCCTTTGGTGTTTGGCTAGGCGGGGGAGGAAGGCACAGTCCTGCCGGGCACACTCCGGCAGAGCCGTTTCACTTGACTCCGGTCATCGTGACGCCCTGTACGAACTTTCGTTGAGCGACCAGAGAGACCAGGATGAGCGGAGCGGTGACCAGCGTCGCGCAGGCCATGAGGGGGCCGAAGCTGTCGCCACCCCCTCCCTGACTGCGGAAGAAGAGCAACCCCAGGGTCGGCGGTGCCATGTCGGCAGACCGGATGGCGATCATCGGCCAGTAGAGGTCGTTCCAGTGAAAGGTGATCGAGAAGATGGCGAAGGCGGCGATCGCCGGCAGCATGGCCGGCATGACGATACGGAAGACGATCTCGATCTCCGTCATCCCGTCCAAGCGCGCCGCCAGAAGGATCTCGTCCGGGAAGGACTTGATGAACTGGTGGAACAGGAAGATCGCAAAGCCGGACGTCAGATAGGGCACCATCATCGAGAGGTAGGTGTCCAACAGTCCGACCTTTGCCAGGACGATGAAGATGGGCAGCGCCGTCGCTTGGGCCGGGACGGCCAGACTTAGCAGGACGAGGGCAAACAGGATCTTGCGGCCCCTGAAGTCATACTTGGCCAGCGCAAAGGCGCAGATCACCGTGGTCAGGACCTGGGCGATCAGAATGCCGCCCGTCATGATCAGACCGTTCAGCATGAAGCGGAGAAGCGGCGTTTCGAACAGGGCCCGGCCATAGTTCTCGGCGATCGAGTCCCAGATCGGCGGCGGATTGGCGACGGCGCCGAAGATCTCTCCGGCACTCTGGAAGGAGGCCCGCCACATCCAGATGAAGGGGTAGGCCATAAGACCGGCGCCTAGTATCAGCACGGCGTGAACGGCTGCAGTTCGGGTATGGTGAAGCAAGCGGAGGGCCATCAGAAGTGCGCCTTCTTGTTGGTCGCCATAACCTGGAAGATGCTGAAAAGGCCGATCAAGATCAGATAGATGACTGTAAGGGCACTGCCATAGCCTGCCTTGAGGCCGATGAAGCTGTCCTGATTGATCTTGTAGAGCAGCATCTCGGTTGCGCCATACGGACCACCGTTGGTCAGCACTGCGACGGTGTCGAAAGCCTGAAAGGCCTGGATGCAACTGATGGCGACCACCACGATGGTTGTCGGCGCGATCAACGGCCAGATGATGTAGCGAATGCGGTCCCAGAAGCTGTCGATCCCATCGAGTTGCGCCGCCTCGGTCAGCTCCTTGGAAATCGTTGTGAACCCGGCAAGAAAGAGGATCAGGTTGAACCCGAGCATGTGCCAGGTGCCGATGATGGCGAGTCCAAACAGAGCGAGGTCGCTGTCGGCGAGGAAATCGAGCGGTTTCATGCCCAGTGACGTCATCAGGGTCGCAAGCGGGCCTATGTTGCCATTCAGCAGGTAGCTCCAAACGATCGACATGGCTGTCAGCGTGCTGGTGACCGGCAGGAAGTAGATGACTTCATAGACGCGGCGGGAGCGCGTTCGGCTGGAGAGAAGAGCCGCAACGATCAGCGCCAGTCCCACCGATACCGGGACCACGATCGCCGTGTAGATTGCGCTGTTCTTCAGCGCGTTCCAGAAATAGGGATCCTGAAGCAGCTTGGTGTAATTGCCCAGTCCGATGAAGGACAGAGAAGCGCGGCCGAGCTTGTAGTTGGTCAGGCTGACAATGAAGACGACAACGATTGGCGCAATGACCGTTGCAAGAAGCAGAAGGAATGCCGGTGCCGAGAAGACATAGCCGTGGATCTTGTAACCTGCCCCCTCGTTTTTGCTGACAGGCATGGCGACGGCGAGCGACTCATCTGCCATTGAAAGGGTGTGTGTCATCTGCCTGCGCCTCTTGTCGCGAGTTGCGCCGGCATCAACTGGCCCGTTCTTGAAAACAGGAGTGCGTTCTGTGCGAGAATACGCAGCGCGACCTGATCCTCGATGGCGCCTTCCCCACGCAGTCGCTCGAAGCGTTCCGCGCGCATCTGGACGCGGATCCGGTCAGTGCCCAGGGCCGACGCATCGCAACGCAGCGTGACTTCCGAGCCCGAGAATTCGACGTGCAGAAGCGGCAGTGTGAAATCCGCCTCTTCGTCGTGCGACACGGCTTCCAGCGATTCCGGGCGCAACGCCAGAGTGCAGGCGTCGTTCGGCGCCTCAGCCGCCCTCAGCTTCAGGCTCCGCTGCGCCAGCAGAATGTCGCCGCTGGCCACCGTGACCGGAAGTTCGTTGATGGCCACGGAGCCCACGAAGCGCGCAACGGCAAGTTCAGACGGGCGATTGTAGATTTCCTGCGGCTTTGCGCATTGGACGATGCGTCCCGATTGCATCACCGCAACCCGATTCGACATGGCCATGGCTTCCGTCTGGTCATGAGTGACATAGAGGAACGTGATGCCGGTGCGGCGATGGAGGTCGGAAATTTCCTCCCGGAGTTGTATCCGCAACTTGGCATCGAGGTTCGAGAGCGGCTCGTCCATGAGGAACACGGAGGGCTGGCGGACGATGGCGCGCCCGACGGCGACGCGCTGCCTCTGTCCGCCCGAAAGCTGTGCCGGCTTGCGATCGAGCAGAGGCTTGAGGTCGAGCTGACCTGCCACCTTGTCGACGGTTTGCGCGATCTCCCGATGGATCTCGCGCACTTGGCGTGAGAACAGCCGGCTGCCGGGAAGTCGTTGCCGAAAGGACAGGCGGCTCATTTCCAGCGGCATGCCGATATTCTTGGCAACAGTCATGTGCGGATAGAGCGCGTAGGACTGAAAGACCATGGCCACATCGCGCTTCTTCGGCGGCAGCCGTGTGATCTCGCGGTCGCCGATCTGGATCGAACCTGAACTCAGCTGGTCGAATCCCGCGATCATCCGAAGCAAGGTCGATTTTCCGCATCCGGAAGGGCCAAGCAGGGTGAGGAACTCTCCCGCCTGAATATCCAGATCAATTCTCTGGAGGATTTCCGCTCTTCCAAACTGCTTTCTGGCATTGGTTATCTTGATTCCGTGACCATGCATCGCGTCGCTCCAAGTCATTTGTAATGGCCCCACCAAGGTGGTCTGAGGCGCTTTTCGTGCGGCCTCTATAGGCACTCAAATTGACAGTTCGATGACATGCTGCGATCTTTCGTAAGAAAATTATCTATTTATATCAATCAGTTGTAGTTGACAAATAACTATCTGGTCACATATACCGTGCATTGAGAGGCAGCGATGAGCCTTCCCGGCAAACAGTTTCAAAGGCTTTTATCGCAGTGCGGGAAGGGCCTAGCCTTTCGAAGGCGGGCTGTCATTGAGGGAGGCTTCCACCGTGTTGGAGGCTGACCTTATAGGCATTCGCCGATCACCCTATTGGGTGGTGAGAAAGTTGGAATGGGTCCCTCTGGTGGAGCAAATGCCTACACCAGCGGATCAGGCCCTTGGTTGATGGATTCTGGACAAGATGAAGAACGGCCCCGATAACTCCGAGTTGCCCGAGAAGGGCAGCTCGCCCGCGCCGCGTCATCCACGGCGGCCGGATCGCTCCCGCACCCGAATTCTGGAGGCGGCAATCCTTGAGTTCTCTGAAAAAGGATTTTCAGGGGGGCGTGTCGATGAAATTGCCGAGCGCGCCGAAATCGGAAAGCGCATGCTCTATCATTACTTCGGCAACAAGGAGAAGCTTTTCCTGGCGGTCATCGAGAAAGTCTATCTCGACTTGTGGGAGGCGGAAGCTGCTCTCGAACTTGGTCGTCTGCCGCCGCGCGAAGCCCTTGTCGAGCTGGTGACTTTTGTTTGGCGTTATTATCTGGAACACCCCGAGTTCATAACGCTTCTGAATGAGGAAAATCTGCTCAAGGCGCAGAATTTCCGCCATTCCAAGATCCTCCGGGCGGGGGCGGATCGCTCGCAAGATCTTGTGGAAGAAGTTTTCTCTCGCGGTGTAGCGGAGGGTGCTTTCCGAGCCGGCATCGACCCAGCTCAGCTGAGTCTGACCATCACCTCTGTCTGTTATTACTATCTGACCAACCACGCAACGAGCTCCATCGTCTACGGTCGCCGGTTGATGACCAAGAAGGCGCTGGAGGAGCGGCTCGCCTTCAACATCGAGTCGATCTTGACCATCGTGCAGGCGGCGCCCCTAAAGGCGTCATGAGGGCCTCGGCTGCAACTCACATCTGAGAATCCCGAAAGGATAGCGTTGCCATGAAGATTGCTGTTTTGTCCGATCCGCATGTCGGCACCGAAAAGCCGGTCTTTGTTGCCAATTGGGGCAAGGTTGTTGCCCACGTGAATGATCGGGACGACATCGAGCTCGTCGTGGTGCTCGGCGACCTCACACTCGACGGTGCCAATCTCGAAGCCGATCTCGCCTTTGGCCGCACAGCGGTTGCGGCGCTGCGGGCCCCGGTGCTGGTCGTGCCGGGCAACCACGACGTGGGGGACATCGCCCGCGATGCGCGCCAGCCGGCGAATGATCAAAGGCTTGCCCGATGGGAGCAACATTTTGGATCGTCGCATTGGCACTCCGACGCGATTGACGGCTGGCGGTTGCTGGGCCTCAACAGTCAGATCCTGGCAACAGGGCTGCCGGCAGAAGAGACCCAGTGGGCCTTTCTTGAGCAGGCGGCTGCAGCCTGCGGTGAGCGAAAACTGGCGCTTTTCTGCCACATGCCTCTTTTTCTGCAGTACTGGGACGAACCGGACCGGCCGGCTTGGGCCATCCCGTCGCCTGCTCGGCAGCGGTTGCGGACGCTGATCGAGACCCATGCCGTCCGGGCCGTGACGACCGGTCACACGCACCGGATTCTCGATCTTCGCGACGCTGACGATGCCGCCTTCATCTGGGCCGCTGCGTCGAGTTTCCTGTCCCGCGATCAGTCCATGCCGCCGCAGGATGGCAAGGAACTGCTTGGCTACACGGTTGTCGATCTTAAGTCGGAGACGGTGGCCGCCGAGTTTGTTGCCGTCGAGGGGCTCATGCAGAGCTATATCGAAGACTACAAGGGATCGATCTATCGCTCGCCGGCGAAAGATGCCTGAGCACTCTTGTATCGGCAACGAATTGGCGCGTCACAAGGAAAGTAGCGGGCAATGGTCTGGTTCAGTTATCACGGCGGGCATTCGGGTGAGTTCTGTGATCATGCTTCCTCATCTTTGCAAGGGGTTGTCGAGGCGGCCATCGACAGAGGCTTCACCCACTATGGCCTGAGCGAACATTGCCCCCGTTATCGCGATCAGGATCTCTATCCCGGAGAGGAAAGGCTGGGTACGGACGGGCTGATCCGTGCCTTCGACGGCTATGTGGACCGCGCGTTCGCGTTGCGCGATGCGTATGCCGGGCAGATCGAGTTGCTGGTCGGTTTCGAGACGGAGAAACTGCCGCCGGAGACCTGGCTCGATGCAATGCTGTCGCTGAAAAATGCCCATCCCTTCGATTATGTCGTGGGGAGCGTGCATGACATCGACGGTCGGTGGATCGATTACTCCCCCCAGGACACTGCTCGACTGGCCGAGGACCTGGGGGGGAGGGAAGCGCTGCAACTCGCCTACTTCCGGTCCGTGATCGACATGGTTGACCGGCTGCGCCCCGACGTCATCGCACATCTGGATCTTGTGCGGAAGTTCGAGCCGCCCGGCTTTTCTTTCTCCGTGCGCGTCATGAAGAAAATCGAACGGCTTCTGGAGGCCATCAAGGCCTCTGGCGGCGTCATCGACGTCAACTGTGCGGCGTCGCGCAACGGTTATGGCCCCGTCTATCCGCTGCCTCAGATCCTGTCTCGCGCCAGGGAAATGGGCATCCGCGCTACCTTCGGGGACGACAGCCACGGCGTGAAGACGGTTGGCGTCGGGCTCGGTCAGTCCCGCGAGGCAGTCTGCGCCGCCGGCTACACCGAAGTCTCCTATCTCACGCGCAGTCGTGGTTGGCAAAGCGCTGCGATCGCCGAGGTCAGGCCGAAGGGCGCCGGTTGAGGACGAACGTCCCAAGCAACACAAGAAAAGAAAATGACAGACCAGGAACACTTGGCCATCCGTCGCGCACGCGCGGAAGATATAGATTTCATCATGTCGGTCGAACGGCAGCCGGGATATGAAGAACGAGTCGGGGCTTTTGACGCCAAGGCGCATGCCAGGAAGTTGGAAGCGGCCGGTTGCAGCTACTTCATAGCGGTGCAGGCGGGCAAACCGGTCGGCTTTGCTGTCCTCAGGCAGAATGACGACAGCATGGGGGTGGTCAATCTCAATCGAATTGCCGTCCACCCCGAAGAGCGCGGTGTTGGAACCCGGTTCGTCCGGTGCATAGCCAATGAGGTCTTTGCGAGCCTGGACAACGACCGACTGTGGCTGGACGTCCTGCCGTCCAACCTGAATGCCCGGCATATCTACACCAAGGTAGGATTTGTCGAAGAAGGCCTGATGCGTAGCGCCCTCCGCTATCCGGACGGCCGGCGACAGGATCTCATCCTCATGTCCCTGCTTCGGTCCGATTGGGAAAGCGCGTCGCGCAAGACGCAGGGCGACGCAATCTGAGGGGCCGCATGCGCCGGCGGGCCGATCCGCTTCATTGGGCGCTCCGGCTTTGTCGCCGTAACTTGTCGCTCCGCAACATCAGGACCCAGAGCATGACGTCTTCAGTCCCCCCCCCTGCCGAGAAAACGCCCGCTTCGGAGCGACCAGCCATGATGACTGCCGCCGAAAAGGCAGCGTTCCTATCCGGAAACGGCATGTGGAGATCTGCTCGCATCGAGCGGTTGGGCATCGATCCGATTGTCATGACCGACGGCACCTATGGGGTGAGATACACCGTTTCCCAGATCGAGGGCGAGGCCTCGCTTGGCGAGAGGCTCGATGCCTTTCTGGGGACCGTCAATCAACGGGCCAGCACGATCGATGAGGCCGTCGGCGACGTCAAGCCGGCTACCTGTTTTCCGAACGGGTCTGCCTTGGGGAACAGTTGGGACACGGCGTTGATGGAAGAGCTTGGCATTCTGCTCGGGCGGGAATGCAGGTCCTTGGGCGTCGACCTGCTGCTGGGGCCGGGGATCAACATCCGCCGCACGCCGCTTGCGGGCCGCGCCTACGAATATTATTCGGAAGATCCCTTTCTGATGGGAAAGCTCGCCGCGCGGGTCATTCATGGACTGCAGTCTCAGGGCGTTGGTGCGTCGCTGAAGCATTTCGCCTGCTACAATTGCGAAGACGAGCGCATGACCATGGACAGCGTGGTCGACGAGAGGGCGCTGCGCGAAATCTATCTGAGGGGCTTTGAGATCGCCATTCGCGAGAGCCGGCCCTGGACCGTGATGTCGTCCTACAATCGCCTGAATGGCGTCGACGTCTCCCAGAGCCATTGGCTTCTGACCGATGTTCTCCGCCAGGAGTGGGGCTTTGACGGTCTGGTCATCTCCGACTGGAACGCAATCAAGGATCGTCCTACGTCCCTGCTGGCCGGTTGCGACCTCGATATGCCCGAAAGCCCCCGGCGTCGTGTTCAGCTGGAACAGGCGATCGAGACTGGCGCGATCCCCGCAGAGGTCGCAGACAGGGCCTGCGCGCGCCTGTTCGACCTCCTGGACAGGATCGAAGGTGGTCGCAAGCACCCGGTCGGACGATTTTCTCAGTTGGAACATCATCAACGCGCTCGGGCCATGGCGGCCGCCTCGATCGTCCTTGCCAAAAATGAGGCAGACCTGCTGCCTCTGCGTGAGGTGAAATCCGTCCTGGTGGTCGGGCGTGACGCACTGGTGCCCGTGATCCAGGGATCCGGCTGTGCCACGACCCTGCCGACCCTGATCGATGCCCCACTGGAGGAACTGAGAAAATCGCTGGGCGAGGCTGTGACGGTCAGCCATCGGCTCGACCAGGGCGGCGATACGTTCCACTGCGTGGCCACCGCGGACGTGGTCATTGCCTTCGTGTCAACCGAGGGCCACGGCGACGGAGAAGGGCGGGACCGGCGTACGCTCGCGCTCGGTCCCGGACAAGACGCCATGATCGAAGCGCTGGCCGCCGTCAGCGACAAGCTCGTCGTCGTCCTGAGCTGCCCGGATGCCGTCGAAATGCCGTGGATCGACAGGATTGCGGCGCTGCTGATCTGCTTTTATCCCGGCCAGGCGTTGGGTGGAGCGGTCGCCGACCTGCTGTGTGGGACCGTTGCGCCCTCGGCCAAGCTCTCGGTCACCTTTCCGCAAAAGCTGGAGGATGTGCCGGGCTATCTCTCCTATCCGGGGGAGCTCGACAGGCATGTTTATTCGGAAGGCATTCACGTTGGCTACCGAGGCTATTTGAAGAGAAAACTGGAACCTTTGTTCCCCTTCGGCCATGGCTTGAGCTACACTCGGTTCGGCTATGCGGACCCGGAACTGTCCGGCGACAGTGTCTCCATCGACGGACACATAGATCTATCCTTCACGCTGACAAACATCGGCAACATCGCAGCTTCGGAGATCTCTCAAGTCTATCTGGAGGCGAGCGACGGTCACATCCGGCGAGCCGTGCGGGAACTCAAAGGGTTTGCAAAAACCTTTCTGCAACCGCGGGAGAGCCGCCGGGTTACGATTCGCCTCGAAGGACGAGACTTGGCCGTGTGGCATCCCGAACGTAGCCAATGGGTGCTTGAGGAGGCAAGGGCGCGCCTGTTGATCGGAGCCTCATGCGAAGACATCCGGGCAAACGTCGATCTGCATCTCTTGCCGTCAGTTCTTCCCTGGCGCGACGTTGGGCCTCACACCAGACCCGAGTTCATCTTGCAAAATCCTTACGCCATGGGGCTCATCAAGGCATTCTTGGCAAGGCGCCTGGGCATTACCCCCATGGACGCGGAACTGGTCTTGCAGAAGTGCAAGGGCTCTGTGTCCGGCTTATTTGCGTCCCTGGAGCGGTATCTTCAGGTTTCCATTCTAGATGCTGAAGTGAATAGTCTCTTCATGCAGATAAATTCCGCAATGAGACATGCAGAAGCCGGCTCGTCGTTGGCGTTGCCCAGAGGCTCCAACCAGTCCTGAACTCGTTGGGTAATCCTCCTCATGAATTGCGATCGAACCCTTCCGAGGAAGGCCGCAGGGGTAGTTTTCGCGCTTACTTCAACGCCCTTCGCCTTGGTGCCCATCTCTTGGGGGATCGATGTCGTTCATCTTGGCGGTGAAGATGAGGCTGGTCATCATGGCGGCACGGGGCCCGCCGCGGTCGGAGCCCGCGAACAGCCACGACTTCCTGCCAAGGATGAAGCCGCGCAACGCGCATTCGGCAGCGTTGTTGCTGAGGCAAACCAGGCCACCTCAATGCCTTTGAACTCGTCGCACGCGACGTTTCGATAGAGACGGAGGCCAGAACACCAGCTCATCACTGAGAGCACCGACGTCTGATGCTTAAGTTCAAACTGTGAATATGCTGGCGCACTGTTCTGCGCGCGTGCTCAAGATCTCGACCATCCTCGCAATAACGGGATGGGCGAGCCCGTCGCTGCGTGCCTGATCTGCGACCTCACGAAGGGTTGCCGGCAAAGCACCTGCGAGATCACGGCAGCAGTGAGGGCATCCTGCTTCGGGAGTCGTGTTTCGACCGCAAACTTCTCCCGCTGCCTCGGACCGATGTCGTTGAGGAGATAGGTGCCGCCGATCTTGTTGGCGAGCTTCAGCTTCAGCGGATCGAAGTCATGGACCAGCGTGCTGGCAACGTCATAAAGAGGCGCGAGGCGGGCCCGTCCACCAGCTCCGATCAACATGGAGAAGTTCTTGGCGTGCGTGTCCGTGCCGCCGATCAGCCAGTTGAACATCAGGGCGCGCGCGAATGTCCACACGTCTTCCTGTGGAACCCCCGAGTGGGTTCGAATGACTTCCATGAGGTCGCCCACTGTAGGGCCGCCCTCATTTTGATACTTCTTCGTGGGCACCAGCCCGAGCGCCTGGCAGAGATCCTCCTGATGCAAGCGCCGAACGCTCTTTGGGTCACGCAGCCGATCATAGCGTTTGACGACAATCGCCACCTCGTCGTCGAAGCGCATAACGCGCGACCTTGCGGCAGGGAATACGAACGCTCGCGCCAGCGCGAGGCACAGATGCTCGTTTTCGGCATGGCCGTCGAAGGTGTCGGCCGGCGGCTTCAGGATATGCGTCGTGGCTAGCGTCCCGAGGGTACCCCCCAACGCGCGCCGTCGAAGATAAGCGCTGTTTTCGGCTGGCACCGGCCAGACTGAACTGCCCGGTATCGCGCGCCACGCGCCAAGCCGACTGGTCCTTGCGCAGCAGAGCTAGCCCGTCCTATTCATCGAGTTTTGGCTTTGATCGCGCAGACGGCGACAGGCGTGTTGTTGGGTTGCGCCATGGGCGCTGCTTTGGTTGGGACTTGTTGAACGCGTTGGGGGGTGGAGTTCAGGGTTTGGCGGGGGCGTTTGTCTGCCCCGTTTTTCAAGACGGCGCGGCGGCTGGCCTCGGTTTGAAGGCGGCGGCGAGTCCTGCGAAGACATCGGCGTGCGGGCATCCGGCAGCATAGGCGAGACGGATGCGGGTGGCATATTCCTGGACGCGGACGGCGACTTTGAGAAGGCGCGGCCGGATGGTGGCGAACTCGGCTCTGTTGAGATCGCGCATGGACGGGATGGCTTCTCGCAGGGTCTGCATCAGCCAGTAGGCGGCGGTATGACGCACCAGGCGGACCTGGTTGGCGACGGCCCTTCGGCAGGAGGTGCGGTCGGAGGCGAGATGGGCCTTGTGGGCCTTGATCAGATTCTCGGCCTGACCTCGGGCACAGTAGAGGCTCTCGTAGACGATGCGCGGGGCGACCTTCTCGATGTTGGTGACGACGAAGCGGATGTCGAGGGCGAGCCTTGTCGCTTCGATGCGGGCAACGGCGCGGCGCTGGCGCGTCCAGCCCTTGGTCTTGTGACGGACCTCGGCGAAGTCGCGTACTCCGTCGAGGTTTTCGACAGCGCGTGTGGTGGCGACAGTGTCGGCGATCTCGCGCAGCTTGGCGACAAGCGGCTTTGTTCCGGTCAGGCCAAACAGATAGTGGATGCCCGTGCGCCTCGCAGAAGTCCATGGCCTCGGGCCTTGCATAGTGGCCATCGCCTCGGATGGTGATGCGGGTTGCCGGCCACCTGGCCCGGATGTGACGGACAAGCCGCCGGATGTAGGCGTGTACTTCGACGCCGGACGGCGTCTTGCCCGGCCGCGGCACCATGGCCACCGGACGCCCGGTGGCGGTATCGTAGACGTGGATCGGCAGGAAGCAGTAGTCGCCGTAATGGGCGTTGAACAGCGACAGCTGCTGGTGGCCGTGGACGACGTCGCAGGTGTCGTCGATGTCAAGCGTGACGCTTTTGGGCGGCGTCCTGCAGCTCGCCATCCACTGGTCGACCAGCGCGTAGGTCAGGCGGATGGCGTCGTGCAAGGTCGGTGCATTCTCAAGGCGTGACAGCGTCGGCTGGGAGGCGAGATCGGCGCCGCTGTCGGGCAGGCGGCCACAGGTCAGCGTGAAGGCCGGGTCGGAGCACACAGCCGGTCGAAGTTGTTGCAGTCCTCGTAGCCGCAACAGATCGCCAACAGGCGAGCGCGGATCATGTCGGCGAGCCGGTGGGTCACATGCAGGGGATCGCGCGTGTCGGGAACAAGGGCGACGAGACGGTCGGCGATGCCGAGACGGCGTTCGACCTCGGCCAGCAGCATGACGCCACCGTCGGAAGACATCCGTCCGCCATCGAAGACAGCGGTGATCTTTTTGGAACGAACGGCTGGAAATTCGAAGGTCGGAACGGTATCGATCATGATGGCGGGTGTGGCGCAGTGTTCGAGAGGGCAGGGTTGGCATAGACAACCAAATCCTATTCCACATCAAACGCTTACGCTACATCCGCCAACCCAATCCGACAGGCCGATGAATACGCCGGGCTAGGCGCAGCAACCGCCTTGGTAGCGTCATCTAAACCCACAACGTAGACCCACGGCGGTCGTATAATAATGTCTCGGTTTGCCCAAGATCCACGTTACTATGAATGCGCTCCACCGGAGGGGATATCTTGGATCACGTGCCTCAGACATTCACACTTCTGCACATGGATGCGGCTCTAGCTCAATCTATTGTAGAACGCTCAATGCAGATTATAGACTGCAACGTCAATGTGATGGATGCCCGTGGCGTCATTATAGCTAGCGGCGATCAGAGCCGTATAGGAACCCTGCATCAGGGAGCTTTACGAGTTCTGGAACAGCAGGCCGCGGTTGAGATTGATGGTGATATGGCGCGGCACTTTAGTGGCGTAAAGCCAGGTGTCAATTTGCCGCTATGCAGTCAGGACACCATTGTTGGATGCATTGGATTGACCGGCTTGCCGGATGAAGTAAGGCGGTTTGCTGAGCTGGTGCGGCTGGCCGCAGAGACCATGCTTGAGCAGGCGCGCCTGATGCAGTTGCTCGCGCGGGATGCCCGCCTACGTGAAACTCTGGTGCTAAGCCTAATTCGCGGCGAGGAGATCACGCCCTGGCTGAGAAGCTGGGCCGAGCGCCTTGGCATCGATCTTGAGATGCCGCGTGTGGCGGCTGTCATTGAGGTGTCAACGTCAGGTGCAGACGTCAAGACAATTGTCGCCGAGCTAGAACGCCTGCACGGTCTGCTCAATCTTCCTTCCCATAACAATCTCGTTGCGACAATCTCCATAAATGAAATTGTTGTTCTCAAACCAGCGCTCAACGGGCAGGGACTGTGGGACCTCGATATGCACCGGCAACGCATCGAAAAGCTCGTGGCACGGATGAGTGAGAGAACGCGGCTGGGCCTCCGCATCGCATTAGGCCGTTATTTTGATGGTGATCTAAATATCTCGCGGTCCTATCAGTTGGCACGGGCAACGCTTTCGGTCGGCAAACGACGTTGGTCAGATCGATGCGTGTTCCTGTACGATGACTTACGCCTACCTGTGATGTTGGATTCGCTCCGCCAAAGCTGGATTATCGAGGATATCGGAGCGCCAATTGAAATATTGGAAAATTCTGATCGGAATGGGCAACTTTTGATTACGCTTAATACATGGTTTGAACAGAATATGCACCTAGGGAAGACTGCTGAGGTGCTTGGCATACATCGAAATACGCTTGAATATCGTTTGCGTCGTGTTCGTGAATTATTAGGTATAAATCTTTCTTCGATCGAGCAGTGCTTTGGATTGTACCTTGGATGTATTTCCAGGGCATGGGAAAAAAAGATATGAAGGATGTAAATGGTGGAATTCTGAGGTGGCGGGGTTTGTTTGAACAGTTTCGGGTCGGTTTATAAGTGGTTTGGCGCCTTTCATGGTACTCGGGGCAAATTCCCGGGCACGCAAGTGCAATATTTCCGATCTCGCATGTGCGAGATCAAGCGATTTCAAGTACTTGGTTGGCATTGCCACCGCCTTCCAAGCGGAGTTTTTCAAGCTTGCCCGGGAATTTGCCCCGGGTACCCTTTCATGCCGCACGCCGAGAGGGTTGCGGCTGGTTGAGGTAGGCCTGATCGAGCGTTTTCCAGTCAAGCGACGAATGTGGGCGTCGTCCGTTATAAAAGCTCAGGTATCGGCCAATGGCCGCCCGAGCCTTGCGGACCGTGTCGTAGGCGTGAAGATAGACCTCCTCGTATTTCATGGTGCGCCAGAGTCGTTCGACGAAGACGTTGTCGCGCCATGCGCCTTTGCCGTCCATCGAGATGGCGACGCCTGCGTCCTTCAGCACCCTGACAAACTCCAGGGCGGTGAACTGACTGCCTTGATCCGTGTTGAAGATTTCCGGTTTGCCGTAGCGGCTCAGGGCTTCCTCGACCGCCTCGATGCAGAACGCCGTCTCCAAGGTGATCGACAGACGCCACGATAGGACCTTGCGGCTGAACCAGTCGACGACGGCGCAGAGATAAACGAAGCCTCGCGCCATCGGATGTAGCTGATGTCCATCGCCCAAACTTGGTTCGGCCGTGTCACCGCCAGCTTGCGCAGCAGATAGGGATAGATCTCGTGCCCTGGCGCCGGTTTCGAGGTGTTCGGCCGACGATACAGGGCCTCGATGCCCATCTCTTGCATCAGCGTGCCGACGTGCTGACGCCCCACCTCGAAGCCTTCGGCCTTCATCAGATGTTGCAGCATCCGCTGACCGGCAAAGGGATAATCAAGGTGCAGCTCATCGACCCGCCGCATCAGCGCCAGGTCGACAGCCGGCGTCGGCCGTGGCAGGTAGTAGACGCTGCCTCGGCTGATCCCCAGCAGCTTGGCCTGCCGGCTTACCGACAGATCATGGCTCCGGTCGATCATCGCTTTCCGCTCATCAGTCCGGCCTTGCCGAGCGCGCCGGCCCAAAAATCGTTCTCCAGTGCCAGTTCGCCGATCTCCGCGCAAACGAAGTTTGTCGCGAGGCGTGAAGGCGATTCACGTCGACAGCAAGGGCAGCATCTTCCTTCCGACCGTCGTCGAAGACGCCAGCGGCGCCATCCAGTAACTGGTCTTTCCACTGCTTGATCTGGTTGGCGTGCAGGTCAAACTCCTGCGCCGGCTTGATCATGGTCTTCTCGCCCTTGATCGCGGCCAGCGCGACTTTTGCCTTGAGCGCAGGGCTGTGATTGCGGCGGTGACGTCATGTCATCTTGGCTCCTATCCATCGGCAGCCTGCCAACTTCCAAGCCAAAAACCACCTATCCGACCGGCTCAGTTTTCCCAGTCCACCTCAATCATTCTGCGGCGGCGAGTGCCGTTGACCTCGTTTCTGTCACTGCCGTTACGTGGACACCCCGTTTCCGATGGTCGCGGGCCAGCAGCGTGTAGAAGGTGGGCAATACGAACAGGGTGAACAGCGTGCCGATCAGCATGCCCATCACCACGACGATGCCGATGGCGAAGCGGCTCGCCGCGCCGGCGCCCACGGCGAACACCAGCGGGATTAGGCCGGTGACCATGGCGGCGGTGGTCATCAGGATCGGCCGCATGCGCACGGTTGCCGCCTCGATTATGGCGGTCTGCCGGTCGACGCTCTTGGACATCTGGATCTCGTTGGCGAAGGCCACCATCAGGATTCCGTGCTTGGAGATCAGCCCGATCAGCGTCACCAAGCCGATCTGGGTGTAGATGTTCACCGTGGTGAAGCCCAGGAACAGCGGCAACAGCGCGCCGAACAGGGCGAGCGGCACGGTGATCAGGATGACCAGCGGATCTCGGAAGCTCTCGTATTGCGCGGCGAGCACCAGGAAGATGACCACCAGAGCCAGAGCGAAGGACACCGTCAAGCGATTGCCTTCCTGGACATACTGGCGGCTGTCGGCCAGCCAGTCGATGGACATGCCGGTCGGCAGCGGCTGCGACTTCATGAAAGCCACCGCCTGGCCCATGGTCACGCCCGGCCGCACCACCGCCGACAGCGTCGCCGCATTCATCTGATTGAACTGGGTGAGCCGGTTGGGTTCGGCGCCGACGTCGATGCTGACCACGGTCGACAGCGGCACTAGATCGCCCGAATGGGTGCGGACGCGATAGCGTCCGAGGCTGTCCGGGGTCAGCCGGTCCGCCTTGCGCACTTGCGGGATGACGTCGTAGGAGCGCCCGAAGTAGTTGAAGCGGTTGACATAGTTCTCACCGACCAGGGTGTCGAGCGTGTCGGCGATCGCCTGCATGGTGATGCCGAGTTCGCCCGCCTTGGCGCTATCGACCTTGATGTGCGCCGTCGGATTGTCGAAGGCGAGATCGCTGTCGACGAACACGAACAGCCCACTTTTCCAAGCCGCTGCCTTGATCTCGTCCATGGTCTGGTTGATCAGGCTGAAGTCGCGGGACGAGCGCAGCACCATCTGAAACGGCAGGCCGGAGCTAGCCGCCGGCAGGGCCGACACCTGGAATGGGGTGACCATCGCGTCGTGGACGGAGTTGACCATGCCGTAGAGTTGGTTCTGCACGTCGGCAGCGCTCCGGCCGCGCTTGTCCCAGTCGGTAAGGACCACGCCGCCGAAGGCGTTGTTCAGGCCGTCGGTACCGTTGACCATGAAGCTGGTGCTGAATTCCGGCAGGGTGTGAAACAGCTTGTCGACTTGTTCAGTCGCCTTGGTGGTGTAGTCGAGGTTGGCATATTGCGGTGCACGAACCGAGACGAAGACGTAGCCCTGGTCTTCCTCGGGGGCGAGTTCCCGCTCGCTGCCGAAGAACAGCGCCGCGCTGCCGGCGAACATGACTACCGCCACCAGCAGCACCGCCGGACGAAAGGCCAGCACGGTCGTCAGCATGCGGCGGTAGCCGCTCGAAATGCGGACGAACAGGTGCTCGATGAGTGTGGCAAGAAACCCTTCGGAGGCACGCGCCGTCAAAAGTCTCGAGCTCATCATCGGTGACAGCGTTAAAGCGATAATGCCTGACACCAGTACCGAGCCGGCCAGGGTGAAGGCGAACTCACGGAACAGGCTGCCGGTCAGTCCGCCCATCAGCCCGATCGGCGCATAGACCGCGGCGAGCGTGATGGTCATGGCGATGACGGGCGCCACGATCTCGCGGGCGCCAACCAAGGCGGCGTCGATCGGCGCCAGACCTTCCTCTATGTGGCGATGGATGTTCTCGACAACCACGATGGCGTCGTCGACCACCAGGCCAATGGAGAGCACCATGGCCAGGAGCGTCAACAGGTTGATCGAAAAGCCGCAGGCGAGCATCAGCGCCGCTGTACCGACCATGGACAGCGGGATGGTGACGATGGGGATGATCACGGCGCGGAAGGAGCCGAGGAACAGGAAGATGACGACGATGACGATGGCGATCGCTTCAATGAGGGTGTGCTCGACCTCGTCGATGGACGCGTTGACGAAATGGGTGACGTCAAAGTTGCTGAATACCTTGACGCCGGGCGGTGCCACCTTCTGAATTTCCGGAATAAGGCGCTTGGCGGCGGCGACGATCTCGAGCGGGTTGCCGTCCGGGGCCGGCGATAGGGCGATGTCGACCGCCGCCTTGCCATTTGCGCGTGCGCTGCTGGCATAAGTCTGACCGCCGAGTTCCAGCGTGGCGACGTCGGACAGGCGAACGACGCCATTCTCGACGCTGTCGCCGCGCTTGATGATCATGTTGCGAAACTGCTCGGGATCGGCGGCGTCGGTGTCCGCGGTGATGTTCATCACCGTCGTGTCACCCATGATCTGGCCGGGGGCGGCCTGGACGTTGTTGGCCCGGAGGGCCGTGGCGATGTCGCCCGGCGTCAAGCCGCGCGCGGCGAGCTTGTCTGGGTCGATCCAGACGCGCATGGCCAGTTGCTGGGCGCCCGACAGATTGGCGCTGGCGACGCCGGGAATGGAGGTCAGCAACGGTTGTGCGACCCGCACTGCGAAGTCGGTGATCTGCGGCACGCTGAGGGTGTCGGAAGTGAATGCGATATATTGAACGTCCGACGCACCATCGGTGATCTTGGAGATCACGGGGTCGGAGGCGCCCTCAGGCAAGCGGTATTTCACCTGCTGAACGCGCGCCAGGACCTCGGTCATCGCCCGATCAGCGTCGGCATTGATCACCAGCTTCGCCTTGACCTGGCTGAACCCCTGCATGGAAGTCGACGACAGGTATTCAACACCGCTCACGGTTGCTACGGCCTGGGCGATCGGTGTCGTCACGAAGCCCTGCATGACCGACTGGGTCGCGCCGGAGTAATTGGTGTCGATGGTGATGGTGGCGCTTTCGAGGTCCGGATACTGCCGGATCGGCAGCGACATCAGCGACATGACTCCGACCAACAGGGTCAGGATGCTGACGACGATGGACAGGATCGGCCGGCGAACGAAAAGATCGGTCGATAACATCAAGATCACCGTTGAACTTGGGATGAAGGAACTGCTGCGACGGCTGCCCCAGGGTAGACGCGAAGCTGACCAGAGGTGATCACCACGTCCCCGGCGGAAAGCCCCTGCTCGATGACCACTCGGTCGCCGATGCGCTGTCCGGTGGTTAGCGGCGCGATGTCGACCTTACCCTCGCGTACCAGATAGACGTTGTCGCCAAAGGCCGAGGTTTGCACTGCCGTGATCGGCAGGAGCACCACGTTGTCGCGCGGAGGCAGATCGATGCCGACGGTCATGAACAGGCCGGGGCGCAGCAGGCCATCCTGGTTCTGAAGCGTAGCCTGGACCGAAACATTGCGTGTCTCGGCATCGATCACCGGGGCGATGGCGGTGATGGTGCCGGTAAACGCTCTTCCCGGATAGGCATCGGTGCGCAGCGAGACCTTGCCGCGGACCTTGACCTGCTCGATCTGTTGCTGCGGCACGGCAAAGTTGACGTGGAGTTCGTCGAGCGCGGTCAGCGTTGCCAGCACGGTGCCGGCGCTGACGATCTGCCCGATGTTGACCTGGCGCAGGCCGATCTGACCGGAGAATGGGGCACGAACCGTCTTTTGGGCGATGACCGCGTCGAGCCGCGTCACCTCGGCATCGGCCTGGTCGAGTTCGGCCTGGCGCTGCTGTGATGTCTGACGCGGTTCGGCGCCCGAGGCGTCCAGTTTCTGCGAGCGGTCGAACTGCAGGCGCGCGAACCGCGCCGAAGCGGTCGCGGCGGCCCGTTGCGCCTGCTCGACCGAGTCGTCGAGATGGACGAGCCCCTCGCCAGCCTTGACCTGTTGGCCGGCTGAAAAGTCGATCTCGATCACCCGGCCGGCAGTTTCGGTCGCGATATCGACCTGCTGGACCGCCTGTAGGGTGCCAAAAGTTTCGATGGCTCGCGGCAGGTGTTCGGCGGTAACGGTGAGGGTTGCCACCTCAATGGGCGGTCGCTCGTAGGAGGCCGCGGCAATGGCCGCGTACACGCGCGACATCTTCCATGAGAAGACGCCGTAGCCGATGCCGCCGAGAACGGCGATGACGCCAACGAATACCAGCGCGCGCGTGGTCGCCCGAGGTTTGGAACGGGTTATGGCTGACATGTCGCTCACCTCGCCGCCATGGGAAAAGCGGAGGCGGAGCGGCGGTCTGCTGGATGCCTGTCAGGGGCGATATTGGGGAAGCTCTTAAGCACGCGTTGTCCTTCCAACATGGCGGAAGGTACGGTCGGTGCGCGAGAATGGCGGCGCATATCCCATACCCTCCGGCAATTCGAAAATTGCTGTTCGGGCCGTGGGACCGCTGAGGGCGGGAGCTCGCCATAAGGCGATTGCCGGGATACCAACCGGCGCACTCATTCTCGACTAAGGAACTCAGCTAAATGACTTTATGCCGAATGTCCAGTTCACAACTCCGTGATCAAACTTTAGCCAATGTAGGGCGATAGTTAAGGAACCGCTCTTAGCCAACGCCACGATATCGGAGCTTTTTCCTGATTGGGAAATCACGAATGACGCGCAGCGCTCCAGCCGCAATCTTAGGTGATAGACCGAGACCAACGATGGCCTCATAGACACCACAGGCCCAAAGTCAGTTTAATCACGTATTTCGGAAAATGTGCCGCGTAGTCTGAGGAGTCGCGGCCAATCGCAATGACTGCAACAGGATCGGCCTTCCTCATCAGTTGGTCGATTTCCTACAACTCACGGCCTAATTTTTCGATAAGGCGCGCGACAGTGGACGGAATTTCCTCGATTTTTCTGCGCATTGGGGAAGCATGAAACGTCACGATACAGTTGGAGGATAATGGCTGGGACGGAACCGAGAATGTCCTCGTAATTTGGTGCACCGGGGCCTAATCGTAGTATTCAGTGCTGATAGCGCTCGAACACGAAGGCGATCACATCTCCTGGCGGCGGCATGGTCTCGATCGCAGGCAAGATCGGCTGCGCAGGCAGGATGCTTCGGCTCCGGCTGACGAAGGCGGAGTAGGACAGTGGCGTTTCGGCAGCGCGCCCGAGAACGTGATCACCCAGTTAACGGCGCGGGAGGGCTAGAACCGCGAACTCCGGCAGGCGAGCGGAATCCTGCACAAAGCGTCAGCGTATTTCGCTCGGCGGAGCTCGGCCGCCGACCGAAGTCAAGACCGGGTTGATCGACGATCATCGCGACGTCTACAGGGTCGAGCCGAGCCCACTTGCAGGCGTTGCCGATGCAGCCATCATGTGGTGGCGGTCGCCACGGCAGTGGCGATAAGAAGCCTGATGGAAGACGGGCCGGGTCATCACCCCGAGCAATCCCGGTCAACATCATCTTAGTTCCGCCAGTCCCGCTTACGCCGCCCCGATGTTGAGCACCCTTGAAAGATGCCTGTTGAACGCTTCGGGCGCCTCAAGCATCGGGAAATGCCCGACCTCGGGCATCAGGATCATTTCAAGGCCGGCCAGCGCGAGGCGAGAGTCGGGGCGGTCGAGCGGTTCGGAGTTGATCGCTCGAATCGGGCAGCCCACACATGGCCAGACCGCCTCGAGATCGTGATCGAGAAGCGACGCCATGCTGGCAAGAGCGCTCTCCGGTGAGGCGGAGGCCATCATCTGGATGATCCAGCCGCGCAGATCCGCGCCGCCGATGAGCGTGATCTGCTCGACCATGTTGGCCATTGCCCCTGCGAAATCACGCTGGAACGGTGCGAGCCGCGCGGCGATTTCGGCGTCTGGCAGGCGCGCATAGAACGCAGCATCCGTGAAGCTGTCGACGCCGACGACCAGTCGACACCGGTCCCCGAGCCTGACCGCAGTTTCGATGGTAATCGGTCCACCCAGCGAATGACCGACGAGCGTGCACTCGGTGATGCCCTCGGTTTCGATCACGGCGGCAACCGCCGCCCCCGTCGCTTCGATGGAGAGATCGTCGTCCACAACAGGATCAGCATGGCCGAGGTCGAGCACAACGAGCCGGCATTCGTCGGCAAAGGCGGCAACCTGATGTCGCCAGAAATCACCGCTGCAACACCAGCCATGGATGAAAACGACGACCGGGCCCGATGTTCCGTAGCGGCGCACACCCAGCGCGGTCATCCTCAGGCTTTTTCGAACATGGCCATCGGCACGGCGGCGATGAAATCCGCCATGTCGTCGCCGAGCAGGCTGATGTGCTCGCTGGCCGCCTTGAAAGCGGCTTCCGCGTCGGCCCGGTCAATCGCATCAATGATGCGCTCATGCTCGGCGATGGTCGTCGCCATGCGGCCGGGCTGGTAGGTGACATATCGTCGATAGGCTGCGACACGACGCCTCAGGCCGCGGGTCTGATTGGCGATGAACTGCGTGTGCGACGCATCGTAGAGCAGTTCGTGGAACTCGGTGTTCACGTCATAGAAGCGAGCCGGATCGCCATCATCCAGGGCCGAGACAAGCCGACGGTGAATGTCGCGAAGCTGGCTCCGCTCGGCCAAGGTCGCACGCCGGGTGGCGAGTTTCGCACACAGCCCCTCGAGCGCGGCCATCATCTGGAACATCTCGAGAAGCACCGGAATGGACAGCGTGGCGACAACCAGCCCGTGCCGCGGTCGCATCTCGATGAGACCAACAGCCACCAAGGCTTTCACCGCTTCGCGGACGGGCGTTCGCGACACGTTGAAGCGCTGGGCCAGCTCGAATTCATCGAGTTTCTCGCCCGGGCGAAGACGACCGTCGACGATCATCTCCTCCAACTGGGCACGCAATGTCTCCGACAGCGTCCCCCGGGCCTTGACCGGTTCTTCGCCCGCTTCCAGCATATCGTCCGCTATTTCGTGCCCCTGCATCATGGTGCTCTCTTGCGCTATCCCACCCCTTGCGTCGGTCCTGCAAGCCCGCGCCATCAATCGCGATAGCCGGGATCGATGCGATCCATGAGCCGTATGAAAGCCGGCCATTCCCGTGAACCGGCGGCCCTGATATCACCGTGGTGATCGTTGAACTGCCGGGCCGTCTTCTGGGTGACGACACTCGGTGGCAAGGCAAGTTGCGCGCCCGCCGCGATGGCCGATTGGGCCAGCAGTTGAACGCGCGCCGCCTTCTCGAAGTAGTACATGAGAATGAAGGCTTCGGGAATGGTGCGCCCGACGGTCAGAACGCCATGGTTGCGGAGCACCAGCACGTTATGCGGCCCGATGTCGGAGATGAGACGACCGCGTTCATCGGTGTCGAGAGCCACGCCCTCGTAGTCGTGAAAGCCCATATGGCCTTGATAGCGCATGGCGAATTGGCTGACCGGCAACAAGCCGACATCAAGCGCCGAAATGGCCGTGGCAGCCTCGGAGTGGGTGTGCAGCACGCAGACCGCATCCTCACGCGCCGAATGAATCGCGCTGTGGATCACGAAGCCGGCCTGATTCACCTCATAGGGCGACGGCTCTACCTTGTTGCCGTCGAGGTCGATCTTGACGAAACACGACGCGGTGACTTCCGAAAACAACAGGCCGTAGGGGTTGATCAGGAAGTGCTCGGTCGAGCCGGGCACCCGCACCGAGATGTGATTGTAGATGAGATCGTCCATGCCGAAATGCGACACGAGCCGGAAGCACGCGGCCAGTTGCGCGCGCAGTGTCGGCTCGTCGGCGGCCGTCGTATTGGCGATGGCATCGAAGGAAATGGACATCTTTATCTCCACCAGATGAGCTTACGATCGATTGCGACGAGACAGCCGTAAAGCGCCAGACTGCCCAGCATGGCTGTCAGAACTGCGGCCCAGACGCTGAGGTAATCCACCTGTGCCGTTGACTGATAGACGATCTGCCCGATGCCGTCATAGGCTCCAAGCATCTCGGCCACGATCACGGCGATCGTGCTGCGGCCGAGACCGACGCGCAGCCCGGTGACGATCGACGGCATCGCCGCCGGCAGCCGCAACCGCCAGAGGATGCCAAACCGGCCCGCGCCGAAGGACCGCATGAGGTCGATGTGGCCCTGTTCCGGTTTCTTCAGGCCCGACAGCGCGTTCAGGAGCACGATGAAGGCGATGGCGAGCACTGCCATGGCGATCTTTGAACCCATACCCAGGCCGAACCAGATAAGCGCCAGCGGCACGAAGGCGACCGACGGCACGGCGTTGATCGCAACGGCGAGCGGCATGACGACCGCTTCGCAAGGCGGAATCAGAACGAGGCACACCGCCAGCCCGATGCCGATCAGCGCACCGATGGCAAAGCCGGCGCCCGTCTCCGCGAGGGTGAACAGAAGCGCCCGCCAGATCTGCTCGCGCCGCTCGACGATCGCCCATGCGATGTCCAGCGGGCGGGGCAGGATATAGTCGGGCACGGCGAACAGCATCGTCGCCGCCTGCCAGACGATGAACAGGGTCGCAAGGCCGATCACGACGGCCAGCCGGTCGCGCCAGGTTACTCCGCCCGCCACCATATGAACCTCCGTTCGATCAATCCCGCGCCGCCATAAAGCAGCGTGCCCAATCCGCCGCAGGTCAGGATCAGCACCCAGAGGCGCGGCACCTGCTCGAAATAAAGCGCCTGCAACAACATGACGCCGAGGCCGACCGTGTCGCCGAACCATTCGCCGACAATCGCTCCCGCCAGCGCCAGCGACAGGCCGATCTTGAGACCGATCATGATGGTCGGCAGCGCGGTCGGCAGGCTGAGCTTGAGGAACATTTGCCGCGATGAAGCGCCGAAACTGCGCATCAGGGCCATCCGTTGCGGATCGGCTTCCTGCAGACCGCGCAGCGTGTTCACCGCGATCGGAAAGAAGGCCAGATAAAGCGCGATCACCACCTTGGAGGCGAGCGTATTTCCGAACCAGATCACCACGATCGCCCCGAAAGCGATGACGGGTACGCTTTGCAGTGCGACGAAGATGGGGAAGACGCCACGTTCGAGCCAGCGCCACTGGGCAAAGCCGATGCCCGCCGCGATGCCGAGCGCGGCACCGATGAAGAAACCGATCACGGTTTCGAGGAGTGTCCGCCAGAAGCCGGCGAGAAGATCGGGCCAGACCGAACGGGCGTCGGCGATGACGGCGCCAAGCGGCGGCAGATAGCGCGCTTCGATCTTCAGGGCCGGCACGACAAGCCACCAGGCGAGGGCGAGCACGACCAGCATCGGCAGCGGCGAGCGGAGAAGGGCGTCGCGTTTCATGCCAGGGTGGCCCCACCGAAGGTCTTGAGGCTTTCCTCTTCGACGACGGCCAGAAGCCGACGCTTGATATCGATGAATTCGCCCGTTGTCGTGACCGAAGCGGCGCGCGGACGCGGCAGGTTGATCCGTTCCGCGCATTTGATCGTGCCCGGACGCGCCGTCATGACAACGACCTTGTCCCCGAGGAAGATCGCCTCGTCGATGTCATGGGTGATGAAAAGGACAGTGCGCCGGTGTTTGGCCCAGACGTCCAGCAGCCAGCGCTGCATCATTGATCGCGTCAGAGCGTCGAGGGCCCCGAAGGGCTCATCGAGCAGCACGAGGTCCCGCTCGAACAGGAAGGTGCGCATCAAGGCGACGCGCTGACGCATGCCGCCCGATAATTGGTGCGGATAATGCGTTTCGAAGCCTTCCAGTCCGAATTCGGGGAAAAGCGCCTCGGCGCGGGCACGGGCCGCCTTGCGCGAGACACCCTCGATTTCGAGCGGCAGCGTCGCGTTGTCGATGACCGTGCGCCAGGGAAACAGGAGGTCGCGCTGCGGCATGAAGGCGACCTTGCCGAGCAGGCCATAATCCTGCTGCACCTTGTTGGAGAGCAGGATCGAGCCGTCGTCGTCGGGCGCGATGAGCCCGGCGATCATGTTAAACAGGGTCGATTTTCCGCATCCGGACGGGCCGATGAGGGTGACGAACTCGCCCGGCTGGATGGCGAGATCGACGTTGCGCACCGCGACCGTCTGGCGCTCCGGCGGACCGAAGCGCTTCCAGACATTGATGAGCTGCAGGTGGGCGGGCCGATGGTCGGCCGCGATCGATGGTGTTGCCATGGAGGAGTCCATCTCCCGCCCTCCGATCAGAGCTTCTTGTCCGCAGCCGGCACCTTCGCCCAGAAGGACGAATCGAAGGCAGCCTTGAGGTCGACCGGCTTCTTCAGTGCCTCGAACTTGACCAGGCTGTCCTGAACATCGGACACGGCCTTCATGTCGATGGCGCCCAGCCCTTCCGAGCCACCGAGCTTGGCGGTCATCACGCGCTGGATCTCGTCGAGCATGAGTTCCTGATGCTTGCGCTCGAGGCCGGCTCCCGCCGCCATGACGATGTCGACGGCTTCCGACTTGTGCTCGAAGGCATATTTCCAGCCTTTCAACGTCGCCGTCACGAAGGCCTGAACCTGTTCCGGCTTCTCCTTGATCATCTTCTCGGAGGTGACGAGCGCGTCCTGCTGGGTGGTCACGCCGGAATCGTCGGGCATGAACAGCCTGATGTTGTTGATGCCCTGTTCCTTCAGCGTGTTCAGCTCGTTGTAGAGCGTCACGGTCGCCACGTCATATTGCTTGTCGATGAAGGGCTGCATCGAGAAGGGTTGGGCGATGATCTGCGCATCCTTTTGGCTCAGGCCTTCGTGGGCCATAACCGAATAGAGCGTGTATTGCACGCCGGTGAACCAGACGGCGACCTTCTTGCCCTTGAAATCCTTGACCGACTTGATGCCGGAGGAGTCATAGGTGACGAAGGCGAAGGGTGTCATCTGCTGCGACATGCCGACGCAGACGAGCGGCAACCCCTTCTCGCGGGAATAAAGCATGCCCTCGGTGCCGCTGGCGATGCCGAAGGTGTCGGCACCCGAGGCGACCAATGTCTCCACGTTGATGTTGGGACCGCCGGGGTTGATCGTCGCATCGAGACCGGCATCGGCATAGAAGCCCTTGGCCTTGGCGACATAGATGCCGGCGAACTGTGCCTGAGCGACCCACTTCAACCGAATGGATACCTTTTCGGCGGCGGAGGCAGCCGATGAGGCGGCAAGGCCAAAGGCCAATGCGACGGCAGCGCCTGTAAGCGTACGAACGAATGCTAGGGCCATGCAAACCTCCAAAGGTTCTGTGTATGCGAAACCCCTTATAGCAATATGCGTACCAACCACTCTTCGCATCCACGATTGGCTGTTTACGTGTAATTCCCATGGCAATTGAATAGGTGCGCCTCGACTTTCGTCGCAAATTGATTGCGATAGCGGCAGCGTAAGATGAAAATACGGGCATTGATTATACAAAAAACATTGTACCGTATAATTACCGCAGTCGAAACTGCCGCTTCGAGATCCTCATGTCCGCATCGCACTCCACGTCCGACGCTCTCTGGGCCGACAGCATTCTCTCCCTCGCCCCGCGCCTTCGCGCCGGCGAGCTCTCGCCGGTGACGCTCACCCAACTGATGCTCGACCGTATTGCCGCCTACGACGACCGCCTGCATGCCTACATCACCGTATCGCGCGAGACCGCCCTCGCCGAAGCGAGCCAAGCGGAGAAGGACATCGCCAATGGCAAGTGGCGCGGCCCGCTGCATGGCGTGCCGATCGCCGCCAAGGATGTCTTCTATACAGAGGCGATCCGCACCGGCCTTGGAAGCTCCATCTATTCCGACTGGACGCCGCCCTATGAATCGACGGCAACCGCTCGGCTCGCCGACGCCGGGGCCATCATGCTCGGCAAGTTGACCTGCACCGAAGGCGTCTATGCCGAGCATCACCCGACGATCACGGAGCCGCTCAATCCGTTCGGCGCCGCCCACTGGACTGGCAATTCCTCAAGCGGTTCCGGCGTGGCGCTGACGGCGGGCCTCGCCTATGCCTCGCTCGGCACCGACACCGGCGGCTCGATCCGTCTACCGTCGTCATGCTGCGGCATCGTCGGAATCAAGCCGACCTGGGGACGCGTCAGCCGGCACGGCGTCTTCCCGCTGGCCGAATCGCTCGATCATGTCGGCCCCATGGCGCGCACCGCTGCGGATGCGGCGCTGCTGCTCGGCGTGATCGCCGGTCCCGACGCCGCCGACCCCACGACCGCCGCCGTCGCCGTGCCAGACTATCTCGCGCAGATCGACGCCGGCATCGCCGGTCTCAGGGTTGGCGTCGACCTCCGTTTGATCAGGGCGAAAGCGACGACCGAGGTGGTTGCCTCCATCGAAGCAGTCATGGCCGTCGTCGCCTCGCTCGGCGCGGAGATCATCGATGTGGTTTTCCCCGAAACCGATGCGATCCTGCGCGGCTGGGCCGTGCAATGCGCAGTCGAAGCGGCTCTGGCCCATCGCGACACCTATCCGGCAATGAATAGCGGCTACGGCCCCCGGCTATCGGCGCTGCTCGATCGTGGCCGTGATTATTCAGGACTCGACTTGGCCGAGGCGCTCACCTCGCGCCGCCGTTTCACCGGCGAGATGGCGCATCTGTTCGAAAAGATCGACCTTCTTGTCGTTCCCGGCCTGCCGGTCGGCGGGCCGACGCTCGAATTCATGGGCTCGCTCGGCGAGGACCCGGCCGCGATCCTGGCCATCGGTCCCTTCACCGCCCCGTTCGATGTCTGCGGCTATCCGACGATCATCCTGCCTTGCGAAAAAAGCACGCAGGGCATCCCGATCGGCTTCCAGTTCGTTGCCCGCCCCTTCGCGGAAGATCTGCTGTGCCGGGCCGGACATGCCTATCAGGCTGTCACCGATTGGCATCGACGGCGGCCAGACCTCATGGATTTCACATGATCCTCGCAAGGAGACCGCAATGACAGCCATCCGCAGTGTCGACATGGCCGACATGCCCGTGCAAGTACCGGAAGCGCCCGCCAGCGCCGCCGCCGCGCGGGCGCGATTCTTCAACTCCGGCAATGCCTTCAACATCAAGCTCCCCCAGGTTCCGGCTACCGCCTTCAGGCAAGAGGTTGGAACCGCGCGAGCCATGCTCGCCGGAGATGCCTCAGGCTTCGTCGACTGCGACCAATCTTCGATCATCGGCGGAACGGCATCGGCGACCACGCCGTTGATGGTCGCCCGTTATGTCGCGCTGGCCGCGGCCGATCGGTTGGCGCTCTGCCCCAGGGCATCGGGCGCGATCTGGTATGTGATCGACGGCGCCGGCGAGATGGATGTCGACGGCGAACATCTGGCCTTTGGCACCGGCGACGTAATGCTGACGCCGGGCGGAGGTGAAACCTCGCTGGTCGGTGGGCCTCAAGGCGCACTCCTCTGGCTGGTGACCGATGAGCCGCTCTATGCGTTCGCCGGAGCAACCCCGGACAGGCAGACGAGCAAGGTTGTCCCCGTTCACTACCCGGCCGATGAAATCTCCCGACAGCTGCAACGCGTCGTCGATGCGGCGCAGAATGCGACGACCTCTGGCATCGCGCTGATCTTTTCCTCCGAAACGCTGGAAGCCGGGCGCAACATCCTTCCGACGCTGACGCTGTCGCTCAACACGGTGCCTCCGGGCGAACATCAGCGTGGCCACGAACACAACTCGGCGGCGATCACGCTGATCCTCAAGGGCAGCGGTGCCTATTCGATGGTTGGCGACGAGCGCTACGACTGGTCCGACCATGCGACTCTCGTCACTCCCGCGACACTTCCCCATTCGCATCACAACCCGAGCGCCGAACGGGCCATGTTCCTGATCGTGCAGGACGGCGGCCTTCATTACCGCGCCCGCACCATGGGCTTCCGTTTTCTCGAACCTGCCGGACCGACCTCATGACAGTCAACAACGCATCCACGAAGACCACCGCCCCTCGCCAGATGCACCTTGGCCTGTTCATCCTCGGTACCGGCAGCCATGTGGCCGGCTGGCGCTACCCGAACGCCTTCGATCGCTTCGAAAGCATCGATCAGGTGCGCCGCATCGCCGCTATCGCGGAGCGCGGCAAGTTCGACCTGATCTTCATGGGTGACAACCTCTATGCCGACCCGGCCGCGCATCCCTCCTATACCTCGCGGCTCGAACCGCTCACCATGCTGTCGGCGATCGCCATGACGACTTCGAAGATCGGGCTCGGGGCGACGGCGTCGACGACCTATGGCGATCCTTTCTCCACGGCGCGTGCGTTTGCCTCGCTCGATCACATAAGCGGCGGCCGCGCCGCCTGGAACGCGGTCACCACGGCCAACCCCGTCTCGGCCGCCAATTTCGGTCGCGACCACCCCGATCACAGCCTGCGTTACGAGATCGCCGAGGAATTCGTCTCGACCGTCAAGGGGCTTTGGGACTGCTGGGATGACGATGCCATCGTCGCCGACAGGGCTTCAGGCGTCTACATCGACCCGGCGAAGATGCATCCCCTCAACCACGAGGGCACCTATTTCCAGGTCAAGGGGCCACTCAATATCTCGCGCTCGCCGCAGGGGCAGCCGGTGGTCCTGCAAGCGGGCGGTTCGGTGCCCGGCCAGAAGCTGGCCGCCCGCACCGCCGATGTCGTCTTCTCCGTGGTGCAGGACATGGGAGAAGCACAAAAGCAATATGCCGCGCTCAAGGCGTTGCTGCCGTCGTTCGGACGCCGGCCGGATGAAGTGACCATGCTGCCGGGCGTCATGCCGGTCGTCGGTCGAACCACGCGTGAAGCCTTCGACAAGCTGGCGACGCTGCAAGGCTTCATTTCCGAGACCAACGCGCTGGCGCTGCTGTCGGATCGCTTCGGCACCGACATGAGCGCCTACGACCTCGACGGACCGGTTCCGGAAATCGCCACGTCGGATAGCTATCACTCCTTCTCGAGCGTGATGCTGGCCAAGGCACGGCGCGAAAACATGAGCCTGCGCGACGTCTACAATCTCATGGCCGCCGCGCGTGGACACTGGGTGTTGTGCGGATCGGCAGAACAAGTCGCCGATACCCTGCAGGCCTGGTTCGAGTCCCATGCCGCCGACGGCTTCAACATCATGCCACCCTATTTCCCGGATGGCTTCGACGACTTCGTCGATCTGGTCGTGCCGATCCTGCAGGAGCGCGGCCTGTTCCGCGCCGACTACACCGGCACCACGTTGCGCGACCATCTCGGACTTGCCCGTCCCGCCACCAGACGGGGCGATGCGGCCGTTACCTTCTGATCCCGGGCCCTCATCGGCCCCACTCGACAGGAAAAGCGTCATGGATCTTCGTCTTACCGGCAAGACCGTCCTTATCACCGGTGCCTCGCAAGGCATTGGGGCGGGCCTTGCCAAAGCCTTCGCCGAAGAGGGTTGCCATCTGCATCTCACGGCCCGCAACGTGGCTAATCTCACGGCAGTGCGCGACGAGATAACCCAAGCCTTTCCCGCCGTCACGGTCACATTGCATCCGATTGACCTGACCGAAGCCGGCGCCTGCGAAAAGCTCGCGGCAGCCGTCGGGGATGTCGACATTCTCGTCAACAATGCGGGCGTCATTCCATCGGGATCGCTGTTTGACGTCGACGAAGCCAAATGGCGCGCCGGCTGGGAACTGAAGGTGTTCGGCTATATCAATCTCTGCCGGCTCTATTACCCACGCATGAAGGCAGCGGGCGGCGGCGTCATCATCAACAACATCGGCAACGGCGGCGAAATCTCCGACCCGCGCTACATCGCCGGCGCGGTCGGCAACGCCAGCCTGATGGCCTTCACGCGAGCGCTCGGCGGATCGAGCCTCGACGACAATATCCGCGTCGTCGGCGTCAATCCGGGACCGGTCGATACCGACCGCATCTACAACATGCTGAAGAAGCGGGCGAGCGATCTCTACGGAGACCCGGGGCGCTTCATGGAACTCGCCGCCACCTATCCGCTCGGTCGCGCCGCGCATGTGCATGAGATCACCGATCTCATCGTGTTCCTGGCCTCGTTCCGCTCCGGCTACACCACGGGCACGGTCTTCACCGTCGATGGCGGCATCGCCTCGCGTCGCTCGATCGTGTGAGGCCGATCATGGTTGGCACGAAGCGTCTCGGCATGCTGATCCCGTCGTCAAACACGGTGGTCGAGCCGGAAACGAACCGGCTCATACCCCCTGGCGAGCCCGTCAGTGTGCACATATCGCGACTGAAGGTCGTGCAACTGACCGCCGACGACGGATCGCTGCGGCAGTTCGAGCTCGACCGCATTCTGGCCGCCGCCGATCTGCTGGCCGACGCCAAGGTCGACCTCATCCTGTGGAACGGCACCGCGGCCAGCTGGCTCGGGTTCGAGCGCGACGCGGTCATGATCAAGGCGATCGAGGAGGCAACCGGCATCCGGGCGACGACCGCCATCGTCGCGCTGAACGACAGGCTCAAGGACATAGGCGCCCGCCGCATCGGTCTGGTGACACCCTATGTCGAGGCGCTCGAGCGAAGGATCATCGACAATTATGAGGCCGCTGGCTTCGAGGTCGCCGCTGCCGTTCGCGCCAATCTGACTGTGAATACGGATTACGCCGCCATATTGCCCGCGACGATCGCCGACATGGCGCGCGAGGTGGCCCGTACGCCGGTCGATGCGATCCTCATCCTCTGCACCAATCTGGCAGGCGCCAGCATCGCCACGCCCCTTTCGGCCGAGCTTGGCGTTCCCGTGCTCGATTCCGTGGTGGTGGCCTTCGAACACAGCCTCGCCCTGATCGCGAACGCTGGCGGCAAGGGAGCCAACCAATGAAGCATGACGTCTTTCCGCTGGCTATCGAGGAAGAAGCAGCCGTCTCCTCGGCGCTTTACCGCGACGGCATGGCGCGCCTCGGCGGCGGCGTGACCATCGTGACTACGGACGGGCCTGCCGGACGCGTGGGCTTTACTGCAACGGCGGTCTGTAGCGTCACGGACAAGTCGCCGACGCTCATCGTCTGCATCAATCAGAGCAGTTCCGCTTTTCGGGCCGTGACGACCAACGGCGTTCTCGCCGTCAATGTGCTGACCGCCGAGCAGCAGCCGCTTGCCGATCTGTTTGGCGGCAAGACGCCGATGGACCAACGCTTCGCCGCTGCGGCATGGACGCAGGGAGAGACTGCCGCGCCGCTCTTGCCCGACGCGTCCGCATCCTTCGAGTGCCGCATTACCGGGCACGCCGAACAAGGCTCTCATCACGTCCTGTTCTGTTCGGTCGTTGCCGTACACATGGCCGAGCAATTTTCCGGGCTCGTCTACTTTGCCCGCCGTTATCATGCGCTGGCAGGCACCTGAAAGCGAACGCTGCGATGTCTCGCCGGCGCATCGTGTTCTACTCTCACTGGCATAGATCCCTCAGCGAGGAGGAGATCATCGTGCAACACACCCGAGCCTATCTGCCCGAGTAAGCAATGAGGCCTCAGCGCTACAATCCGTTGCGCCGTTTGTGCGTCATCAGGCCGATGAAGAACAGGCCGCCGACCACACCGGTGACGATGCCGATCGGCATGTCCTCGGGGGGGCGACCACGCGGGCGAAGGCGTCGGCCAGCACCAGGAAGATGGCGCGGAGCACCGCCGCCACCGGTACCAGCGCCAGAGGCTGCCGCCCACCAGCATGCGCCCGACATGCGGCACCATCAGCCCGACGAAGCCGATGCAGCCGGAGAAGGCCACCATTGTGCCGGTGATCAACGCCGACACGCGAAGATCTCGATGCGGAGGCGTTCGATGGCGAGGCCGAGCGAGGCGGCGGTCTCGTCGCCGACGGTCAGCGCCGTCAGCTCCGTCCCGCGCGCCAATAGCCACAGGCCATCCGTGGCGAGCACGGCGAGCGGATAGATCAGGTACCACCATTCGGCGAGGCTGAGGCCGCCGAGCATCCAGAAGATGATCGTGTGGCTCGCCCGGGGATCGCCGAGGAAGATCAATAGGTTGGCGGCCGACATCACACGAAGGACACCGACGCGCCTGAGAGCACCATCCGGTCGGGGCCGCCGACGCCGGCAACGCGCGTCACCACGATCACCAGCATCGTAGCCGCCATGGCACCGGCGAAGGCGAACAGCGGCAGCGTGATCAGCCCAAAGATCAGCCCGACATGCAACAGCGCCAGGATGGTGCCGAAGCTGGACTGTTCTAAAAACCTCGCCAAATCAGTGGTTTTGTGATTCCCTTCGTCTTGTGGCGGAGGGCTCTGAGAATGTCTGGCCTGCCTGCCTTTTTCGATTTCGATGATCGGCTAAGACGGCTGAACGACCTCGGCGACCAGTTGGAGGCGTTTGGCAAGGCCGTCGATTTCGAGATGTTCCGTGCCGATCTGGCGATGGCCCTCAATTACACCAGCGGCCGGCAGGGCGGTCGGCCACCGTTCGATCCACTGATGATGTTCAAGATCCTGGTGATCCAGGCGGCCAGCAACCTCTCTAATGAGCGGCCGAGTTTCTGATCAACGACCGCCTGTCATTCATGCGTTTCCTCGGGCTGACGCTGTCGGACCGAGTGCCGGATGCGCGGACGATTTGGTTGTTCAGAGAGAAACTCACGCGAACCAAGGTCATCAAGCCGCTGTTCGATCGCTTCGACGCGGCACTCCGCGCCTCCGGCTACACCGCCATGTCCGGGCAGATCGTCGACGCTGCTCTGGTGTCGGCGCCCAAGCAGCGCATGACCGACTAGGAGCGGAAGACGGTCAGGGCAGGTCGCGTCCCCGAAGATTGGAAGAAGCGGCCGGCGAAACTCCGGCACAGGGACCGCGACGCCCGCTGGACGGTAAAGTTCAAGAAAGCCAAGGAAAAGCCAGACTGCACCAAGCCGCCGGTCGACATCGCCATTCCGACTTATGGCTACCAGAACCATGTGTCGATCGACGCCGGTTTTGGCTTCATCCGCATATGGCAGGCGACCAACGCCGCCTTGTACGAAGGCGCCGTGTTGCGGCAGGACTTGCTCGACAAGACCAACATGTCACGGAAGGTCTGCGCCGATACCGCCTATCGCTCGAAGGTCAACGTAGAGTTCATGGAGGATAATGGCTTCGTGAGCTACATCCATTGCAAGAAGCCCAAGGGCAAGCCGATGAGCGAGACGGCGCGCCGGGCTCACAATCTCAAGTCCAAGGTGCGCTCCCACGTCGAACACGTCTTTGCCGAACAGAAGACCCGGATGGGCTTGTTCATCCGGACCGTCGGCATCGCCAGGGCGACGACCAAGATCGGTCTCGCCAACCTCGTCTTCAACTTCAGGCGGCTGACTGGCGAAGCAAGCCGAAACGGTTATATTATTGAATGTAATCATTTTCTTAACCTGAGCGTTGATCCACTTCGCTCAAAAATGTACTTAATGCTGGATGAGCTGTTGGAGCGCTGCGGCATGCAGTTCTACGGTTGCGGCTGCCACCACCCGGCCAGATGAGCCGAGCGACAGCGGGTCCCCCTCCCAGTCGGTTATGACACCGCCGGCGCCCTCGATCACCGGCACCAGCGCCATGTAGTCGTAGGGCTGTAGGCCGCACTCGACAATCAGGTCCACGTGGCCGGAAGCCAGCAGGCCATAGATGTAGCAGTCACCGCCGAAGCGGCGGAGCCTGACCTCCGATGCAACGCGCTCCCAGCGGGCTCGCTCACTCTCCTCGCGGAAGGCGTCCGGCGAGGTTGTGTAGAGACGGGCGTCGGCAAGCGAACGGCAAACGCTGGTGGTCGCTGGCCGGCCGGCGAAGCTGGCGTGGCCTGGAACGCCCATCCAGCGCTCTCCGGTGGCCGGCGCGTCGATCAGCCCTAGAAAAGGCCGGCCATCACGAGCGAGCGCCACCAGCGTGCCGAACAGCGGAAAGCCGGTAATGAAGCTTTTGGTGCCGTCGATGGGGTCGACTACCCAGGTGTAGGGCGAAGTGGATTTCTTGATACCCATCTCCTCGCCGAAGATACCGTGATCGGGAAAGCGGGCCTCAATTGCCGCGCGGAGGACCGTTTCGATGGTCCGGTCGGCAACAGTCACCGGGCTGTCGTCGCTTTTGGCGGCGACGTCGAGCGGGGTCCGGAAATAGGAGAGGGCGATGGGACGGGCGAGATCGGCCAGTTCTTCGGCGAAGGCGATGAGGACATCGGGATCGAGATCGGCGTCGTGCATTTAAAGCTCTTTCAGAAACGTCGGCCAGCGCGGGTCGGAGATAATGGAGCGCGCCCGCATGTACTTCCAGATACCGTATTTGTAGAAGTCGAAGTCGAGCGTCGAGATACGGTTCTGGACCATCGCCCAGGTGCTCCACTTGAGATCGGCGAGCGCCTTGTGAACGATGAGACGGGCATGGGCGGCCCGATCGTAACGTCCGCAATAGGCCTCGATGATCTCCCGGTCCACGTCTTCGGGGAAGAACATCTCGCCGCTCCAGATGGCGAGGTCGTAGAGGCGGTCGTTGTTGGAGGCATACTCGAAATCGATCAGCTTGATCGATCCGTCGTTGCCGATCAGGAAGTTGCCGGGCATCGGATCGTTGAAGCACGGCACCAGGTCGAGGCCCGAGGCTTCGAGCGCCTGACGGGCAAAGCGATATTGAGTGTCGAGCCAGACATGATCGGGCGGCAGGAAGCCTCCGAGTTCCATCACCTGTCGCTTGTGCTCATCGATCATGTCGAAGATGGTCTTGGTGAGCGGCAAGAGCGGCGCCGCATGAAAGCGCTTGTAAGCGCCGACCGCCTGGGCGCGCAGGGCGGGATCGGAGAAATCGCGGTGGGTTGAAGGCCGGCGATCTGCGATGAATTCGGCGATTTCGATATCGCGATGGGCGAGATAGTCGTAGGTGCGCGGGCCGAGGCCGATTGCCTCCGCCTGCCGGCTGGCCGCTTGCGCCGCCTTGCGGTCGATGAACATCTCGGTGCCGCGGCCGGGCATTTTCAGGAAGAAGCTCCCCGTCTCTCCCTCGACGTCGATCCGCCAATTGGTGTTGGAGATGCCACCTGACACTGGTCGGTAGGCGATGTTGCGGCCTCGCCAGGCGGGGATCTCGGCTATCGCTACTTCGACGGCACGTTCGGCCTCGGTCTTGGCCGCGTCGATTCCAGATGTGTCGGCTCCGGTCATTGTCGCCTCCGTCAGATCGCCCGGATCAATGCTTCGAAGCCGGGATGGCCCATCAACATCCGGCAGCGCAGGAAGCGCCATTCGGCATATTTCAAAAACTCGAGGCTCTTGAGGGACGTCAGCTCCTCGTGAATGAGGCTGCGAAGAGCCCAATAAAGATCGTCGGCCGCCGCATAGAGACGACAGCGTGCAAAGGCAGCGTCGGAATAGACGCCATCATGGACCTCAAGGAGCGGCTTCATGTCGCTATCAAACTGATAGAGTTCGTTCATCTGGGCGCCGAGCTGATAGTAGGGATCGACGTCGGCAACCATGTCGAAATCGACCAGAACGAGGCGGCCATCGGGCCCGATCATGACGTTGGAAGAATGCGGATCGGCATGCGCCGGTCGGCTGTCGTAGCCGGCGGCCTCGATTACCGCTTCGCTCATGTCGGTGACCGCGAACAGCCAGTCGGCGTCGGCGGGCATCCGCCTGCCGAGCGCGGCAAGCCTGGCCTTGAGCTGCCGGATGCCGGAGAACACCGTCCACGGACGCCCGAATGGCGCACCTTGGGCGATGGCCCGGTGAATCTCGACCAGTGCCGCTGCCCTGTCCAGTGTTGCGAGATCGTCGATCCTGGCCGATCGGTAGTCAGCACCAAGATGGGTGAAGAGGATGCCACCGCGCTCGGTGTCGAGGTGAAGTGGTTTTGGTGCCAAGCCCATATCATGCAGGGCACCGGCGGCGCGAAAGACAGTTTCGAGCTCGATCAGCGGAGCGATCTGGGGCACGGTGAGCTTCAGGAATGCTGCGGGCCCATTGCCTGCCATACTCACGGCGAAGCTCGTGCTTTCGACGGCGTGAAACGAGGGCGAGGCGGCCCCGGCGGCGGCTGGGCCATAGGCGACGCCGGCCGGATCGAGGCCCGGCATGGCGGAAAGGACGGCTTCGGCCCGCACCTCCGCCGGGTCGGTAGCCGTGCCGAGCGGCTTCATGTCCGCGCCTCCTCGCCAATCACTGTGTCGAGCCCCTCGGTGGCGATGCGATAAAGCATATCGGCGATCACCTGGGTTCCGAAGGCCTGGTCCTCGATGGAGGTGAATTCGGTCGGATGGTGGATGACGCCGCCACGACTGCGTACGGCCAGCACCACGGCAGGACATGCCGCCGACATGGCGACGGCGTCGTGCCCGCCGATGGTGTCAAGCCGCCGCATCGTCTCGCCGAGCGACAGCGAGACCTCGTCGGCGAGGCGGATGAGCCCGGGCGAGAAGGCGCCGGCGATCCGGCGGTCGATGAAACGAACTTCGTGGCCGACGCCAGCCCGGGTGGCTGCCTTGTCGACGTCGGCGAGCATGCGGGCCTCTGCCTCGGCGAGGATATCGGGGGCGGCCGCCCGGAGCTCGATGAACAGCACCGCTTCGGCCGGCACCGTGTTGGGCGAGTTGGGGAAGACTTCAAGGCGGCCGACCGAAGTGTGCAGGTCGAGGCCATAGTCGCCGGCCATCGCCTTGAGGTCGGCGATGAGATAGGCGCCGGCAAGCAACGCGTCCCGGCGCTCTGCCATCGGAGTCGGGCCGGTGTGGGCCTGCCGACCAAGGAAGGCGAGGCGATATTTGGTCGCCCCCCAATAGCGGGTGAAGGCGCCGAATTTGCGTCCTTCACGGTCGAGCGCTTCGGCTCCTTCGATGTGAAGCTCGATAAGCGCGTCGGGAATGGGGACATGGTCATTGCCGGCATAGCCGATATCGGCAAGCGCTTCGCGCACACTGATGCCGGCGCCATCCTTTCGATCGAGCGCCCAGTCGAGCTCAGCACTGCCGGCGAACACCGAGCTGCCGAGGAGACTAGGCTGGAAGCGAGCGCCTTCCTCGTTGGTCCAGTTGACCACCGTGAAGTTGACGCGCGATGCGCTTCCACGCTTTTTCAACGCCTCGGTGACGGCGACGACGGCCTCGCACGCCGAAATGACCCCAAGGGTGCCGTCGAAGCAGCCACCATTGGGTTGGCTGTCGAGATGCGAGCCGACCATCACAGTGGGGGCACCGGCACCGGCCGCTTCCAACAGGCCGAACTGGTTGCCCATGCCGTCGAACTTGTGTGTGAAGCCGTGATCGGCGAACCAGGCCTTCAGCCAGTCGCGCGCGGCGCCGTCCTCGCGGGAAAGCGTCAACCGCGTCATGGCACCACCCGACCCGGCTCCGAAAACGGTGACGCCGTCCATCATGGCCTTGAGCCGGTCGGCATTGACGGGCGCGGCGGTGGTAGTCGTCTGATCAAGCATGAATGAGGTCCACGTTGAGTTGCTGCAATCGTGCGGTGAAATCCGCGGGAACGACGCCGGAGGTAATGATGCCGCCAGCTTGATCGAGGTCGAAGGTGTGGATCGAACCGAGGCGGCCGAATTTCGAACTGTCGGCCAGCACCACGGAGCGGCGGGCTCGATCACGAGCGATGCGGCGCAGCTCCGCCTCGTCTTCGCCGAAATCCATGAAGCCGCGATCGAGATGAACGGTCGAAATGCCGAGCAGCGCCAGGTCGAAATAGTGTTCGCGCAGCGCTGTCATGGTTTCATGGCCGTAAACGGCCTGGTATTCCGGCCGCAGGCGTCCGCCGAGCATGCGAAATCCGATCTCCGGTCGCTCGCAGAGATAGGCGGCGATAGCCACCGAGTTGCTCACCACGGTCACATTGCGGCAGTCGCCGAGATGCCTCAGGCAGGCGACTGCGGTGGTGCCTGTATCGATGAACACCTTCATTCCATTTTCGATCAGCGCGGCGGCGGCCTGGCCTATGCGGATCTTTTCGCGCATCGCCAGACGCAAACGGTCGGAATAGGGACGATCGGCCTCCTTTTCGTCGGCCACCGCGCCGCCATAGACGCGGCGCAGGTGGCCGCGCGCCTCCATCTCCTTGAGGTCGCGTCGGATCGACTCCTGGCTCACGCCCAGCATTTCCGAGAGATCGGCCACCTGTACGCGCTGGTTGCGCCGCAGTTCCTCCAGAATGACGTTCATCCGCCGTTCGCCGTAACTCATGCTGGCCCTCCTCGCCCGCTCGTCATCGTTTTCTCTCCATGGAGTGCCGCTTCGATGCATCGGCATCAAGCGGGCAATGCAGCTTTTGCGGGTGGCGCGGGATCGACGACGAGGTGGCAGGCGGCGAAATCGCGCTGGCCTCGTGTGGTGAGGTGCGGCGGCCGCTCGGCGCAGCGATCGACGGCGCGCGGGCAGCGCGAGCGGAAGCTGCAGCCTTTGGGAAGGTTGATCGGACTGGGGGGCTCGCCTTCCATGAGGCAGTCCTCCGGTCGATAGCGACGCGGCTCGAGCGTCGGCATGGCGCTGAGCAGGGCCATTGTGTAGGGGTGGCCCGGATCGAAGAACAATCTTTCGTTGTTGGCGAGTTCGAAGACCTCGCCGAGGTACATGACCGCAACGCGGTTGCACACTTTGCGAACCATGGCGAGATCGTGGGAAATGAAGATGTAGGTGAGCCCGTGGTCGCGCTGCAGGCGAGCGAATAGGTCGAGCAGCTTGAACTGCTCGGACTGGTCGAGCGACGATAGCGTCTCGTCCATGATCAGAATCTCGGGCTTCAGCACCAATGCCCGGGCGACATTGATGCGCTGGCGCTGGCCCGCGGAAAGGCCGAGCGGTAATTCGCCGTAAAGGTTGGGATCCAGACCGACCTCGACCATCACCGTCTCGACGCGCTCGCGGATCTGCGCGCGGTCGCGCCAGCCGTGAACGCGAAGCGGCTTTTCGAGCATGGCGCCGATGGCGGTGCGCGGCGGCAAAGAGCCGAAGGGATCTTGCAACACCAGTTGCAGGCGGCGGCGGAATTCGAGTAGCCGCTGGCCTTTCAATTTGGCGATGTCCTCGCCCATGCAGATCACTTCACCCGACACCGGCTGCTCAAGCCGGCTCAAGAGCCGCATCAGCGTCGATTTGCCGCAACCCGATTCGCCGACGATGGCGAAGCTGTCGCCACGACGCACGTCGAAGGTCACGTTGTGCACGGCGCGCAGTTCGTCAAAACCGCCGAATCCGGTCCGTCGCTTGACCTTGTAGACCTGCGAAACGTCGCGCAGGCTGAGCACCGTGTCGTCGGCGGCGGGCGGCGGCGTGAAATGCGTCGTCCAGATTTTTGGAGTCTCGGCGACGAGGTCGCGCGTGTAGCCATGGTCGGGGCGGGCGATCAGATCCTCGGTTGGCCGATCTTCAACGATCCGGCCTTCGTCGAGCACCAGCATGCGGGCCGATGCTTCGCGGGCGACGGCAAGCGACGACGAGATGAACAGGATCGCCGTCTCGAATTTCTCCGTCAGTTCCTTCATCAACCGGATCACCTGGGCGGCGACGGTGACATCGAGCGGCTGGGTGACGTTGTCGGCTACCAAAAGCGTCGGGTTGGTGATCAGCGCGTCGACGATCAGCGCCCGCTGCATCATGCCGCCGCTGAACTGCGACGGGTAATCGGCAAATCGCTGACGCGCGGAGGGAATGCGCACGGCCTCGAGCAGTTCGATCGCCGCTGTCTCGGCATTGAGCAGGCTGGTGCCCGGCACCGTCGCCCGCAGCTTCTCGACGATCTGCCGGCCAACGGGCAGTGTCGGGTCGAGTGCTCCTTGCGGATTGGCGCCGACATAGGCGACCTTGCGGCGCGTTTCGCGCATTTCACGTTCCCCGAGGGAGAAGATGTCCTGTCCCTCGAACACGACCTCACCGGCTCGCCGGACGAGCGGCGGCGCCAGCCAATTGACCAGCGCTTTGGAGAGCACGGTCTTGCCGGCGCCCGAAGTGCCGACGAGGCCGACGATTTCGCGGGGTTTCAGGGAAAGCGACACATCGTCGAGGATCAATCGACCGGTGGAGCCGATACCGACCGACAGGTTGCGAACGTCGAGAAGGGGCGCGGTCATGACTTGCCCTCGTGGATGGCGTTGCGGGCGGTCTCCAGGGCCGAACCGACAAGGTTGATGCTGGTCAGTGTCAGCCCGAGGAACAGACCGGGCATAGTGGCGATCCACCAGGCATTCATCAGGTATTTGCGCCCATCGGCGATGATGTTGCCGAAGGTTGGGGTCGGGGGTTGCACGCCGAGGCCCAGGAAACCGAGGATGGATTCGAAGATCATCATCCGGGCGATGTCCAGGATGGACGTAAACAGCACCGGCGGCAGCAGCAGAGGTAGCAGCAGCGTCAAGATGATTGAGGCATCGTTGGCCCCGCTGACCTTGGCGGCGCGGACGTATTCCTGCTGGCGCTCGGTCATCATGACCGAACGCATGATGCGGGCGTAGACCGGCCAGTTCGACAGCCCGAGCACGATGACGATAGCCGGAATGGTCGGCCGTGACACGCCGAGGATGGCGATCGCGAGGATGATCATCGGGATCGATAGCTGAGCGTCGGTGATGCGCATGATCACCGCGTCGATGCGGCCGCCGAAATAGCCGGCGACGGTACCGAAGGCGCAGCCGATCAACAATGTCACCACCACCGACAGCACACCGATCAGGAAGGAATAGCGCAGACCGACCAGCGTGCGCACCAGCATGTCGCGGCCGATCTGGTCGGTACCGAGCGGATGCGCCCAGCTCCAGTTGTCCCCGAAGAAAAGCGGCGGCAAGAGGCGGGCCTTGACGTTCATCTTGGTCGGATCGATGCCGCTGAGCTCGGGATAGAAGGTTGTTGCCAGCAGCAGGATGACGAACAGGACGATGCCCACCCGGAAGGCGGAGGAACGGACGGCGCGGTGGAAGATCCGGCGGGCGATGGACTGGCTAGCCAACATCGGTGTTGGCAGCTCGGTATCGGAGGTCAGGCTGGCCATCAGTATTCTAGCCTCGGGTCGATGGAGGTGGCGGCAAGATCGACGAGGATGTTGATCAGCACGAAAATGGCGGAGGTGACGATGGCAATGCCCTGGATCAGCGGAAAATCTCGCTGCAATACCGCGTTGATGGTCAACAGGCCGAGGCCGGGATAGTCGAAGATGTACTCGACGATGACCACGCCGCCGAGCAGGCCGGAAAACTGGATGCCGAGGAGGTTGAGCAGCGGCACCGAGGCGTTGCGAAGCACGTGGTTGGCGATGATCCGGGAGCGGCTCAGGCCTCGCACCGCGCCGACGGCCACGTAGGACGCGCCCATCTGAGCAGCGATCGAGCTCGTCAGAGTACGGATCAGCACCGGCGACAGCTCCACGGCCAGGATGATGGCCGGCAGGATCGTGTAGCCGAAGCCATTGTAGCCGATGGCCGGCAGCCAGCCGAGCTTCACCGACAGCAGCAGTGTCAGCACGATGCCGAGCCAGAAATTGGGAAGCGAGATGAAGATCGAGGATATGTAGAAGGCGAGCTTGTTGGGCCATCGGCCCGGCGCAAGACCACCGGCGATGCCGACCAGCCCGGAGAAGGCCAGGGCGAAGGCGAGCGCCAGGGCGGCGAGCTGGAGCGTCATCGGCAGCGCATCAACGACGAGGTCGAACACCTCGGCGCGCTCGCCGCGCGAGCTGTCGTTGAAGGTGGCACCGCCTGTGGCCGCGCCGTTGGCCGGGCGAACGAAGGATTGACCGAGATCGCCCTGCACCACGCCAGCGGCATAGCGACCGAACTGGACCAGGATGGGATCCCTGAGCCCCATGTCCTTGGCGATCTGCTCGATCAGCGCATCCGGCGCCATGCCGCCAGCCATCATGCGCACGGGGTCGCCGGGAACGACACGCAGTAGCGTGAAGATCAGCAACGACACCAGAAAGATGATCACGACGCCCTGAGCGAGGCGACGGATGAGGAAATTCATGACGAACATGGAACCGACGTCTCCACTCGCAACGGTCTTGAACTTCGGAGAAGCCGGGCGGCGATTGCCGCCGCCCGACCCCTTTCCGCGAACAACGTGCTGGCTTCAGGCGGCCGCGGAGGCGTCCATCGAGCCGTCCGGATAGATGTAGAGGCCGACGAACTCCTTCTGCATGGCGTGGATCATCACCGAGGTGAACAGCGACAGGGCCGGCATCTTGCTGGCGATGAGCGGCATGGTCTCTTCCTGCAGGATCTTCTGGCGCGCCTCGAGTGTCGGGGCAGAGCGCTCCTTGTCGAGACTGGCGTCGATGTCCTTGTCGACGATGCCGGTGATGCGATGCGAGGACGAATGGAAGTGGGTGCGCAGGACGAGATCCGGCTCGGGGGAGGCGGTGGACCAGCCGCAGTCGACCATGTGGCCGGGACCGCCGCCGGGCCGATCGTAGAGCCGCTCGTTCCAGGCTGCCGGCTCAAGTACGGTGAGGCTGACCGGGAGCCCCTGCTCCTGAAGCATGGCGGCGATTATTTCGCCGTATTCCTTGGTCTTGGGATAGAAGCCGACCGAGGTGATGTACTCGAGTGGCGGCAATCCCACTCCCTTGGGGAAACCGGCTTCGGCCAGGAGCGCCTGACACTTGTCGGGATCGTATTCGGGATAGTTGGGCAGGTCGATGTAGCCGAACTTGACGGGCGAGACGAAGTTGGACGAGGCGTGTCCGGCCGAGCCGAGTACTTCCAGGATCTGGGTGCGATCGATGGCATGGCAGGCGGCCATGCGCACCCGTGGATCGTCGAATGGCGGCTTGGAGCAGCGGAACCAGAGATATTTGTTCTCGACCGAAACCACCTTGTTGATGCTGATCGCCGGATTGCTTTCGAGCGTCGCCACCTGTTCCGGCTCGAGGCGTTCGACGATCGACGCCTGGCCGTTCATCAGCGACAGCATGCGTGTGGTAGAATCGCCGACGAAGGTGAAATGGATGGCCGGAATGGCCGGCTTGCCCTTGAAGTAGCCGTCGAAAGCCTCAAGCACCGTGTCGTTGCCCTGCTGCGCGACGAACTTGAAGGGGCCGGTGCCGTTGAGGCGCTGGCTCAGAACGCCGCCGGGGCCTTCGGCGATGTCCTTGGCCGACATGATTGGCAGGAAGGAGGCGAGGAAGATGAACAGATGGGCCGGGTAGCCACCCTTGGAGGTGTCGATGATGACGGTATAGTCGTCTGGCGTGGTGATGGTCAGCGTTTCGGTCGGACCCGGATACCACTGGGCCGGACGGTCGGGGAGGGCGCCATATTCGAAGGTGGCCTTGACGTCCTCGGCCTTGAACGGCTTGCCGTCGTGGAAAACGATGTCCTGCCGAAGTTTGATTTCCAGCCGATGCGGATCGAGGAGATTGATCGAGGTCGCGAGCTCGTTGTTGACGGCGCCAGGGTTGTCGAGACGCATGGGCGTGCGCGTGAGGAAGCCCATCACGAAGCCTTCGATGTTCTTCTGTGACAGGGTGGTATGGGCGGTCGGGTCCCAGTTGCCGGTAATGTTTTCAGCCGACAGGAAGGTCATCGGCTTGCCGGTAGCGGCGAAGGCCGAGGAGATGAAAAAGTCGGGATTGATCTGCATGAAGCCGCTGGCCGCTGCTGCCCCGGCCGCTCCCCGCAAGAAGCGTCGACGGTTGATATCCGTGGTCATGATTCCCCTCTTTATTTATAATCAGAGATTCAACAAAACCGTCAAAACGGTCATCCTGAATTGGCAAAACCCGTGCCATAAGGCGCAATCCGGCAAAATAGCGGGTTATCGAGATGACCGTTTTGCCTGGTTGTTTAAAAATGAGGCTTGTGCAGAAAAATGGCATTCATGCATGCCGGCAACGACGGCAATGTGGAGCCATCCGGCAAACCACAATTGGATGGCAGTCAAGGGCCGTGGTGCGGATGGCGAGGTTCGGTGGTCGTCGGGGTATGCTGGTATGGTCAGATTTGCGACCAACCCGGTCGAAGATTGAGGTGGCCTGGGAACACTGAGCAGGTCGGATAGGTGGTTTCTGGCTTTGGAAATTGGCAAGCTGCCGATGGATAGGAGCCAAGATGACACGACGTCCCCGCCGCAATCATAGCCCTGCGGTCGACGTGAATCGCCTTCACGCCAAGATCGGCGAACTGGCACTGGAGAACGATTTTTTGGCCGGCGCGCTCGGCAAGGCCGGACTGCAGAGCGGAAAGCGATGATCGACCGGAGCCATGATCTGTCGGTGAGCCGGCAAGCCAAGCTGCTGGGGATCGGTAGAACTTGGCCCATAGTGCATCCCTCCAAGTCGGGTAAAACAATGCACCATCAAAGCATGGGATCAAACAACTGGGCCCCAAACTCGTCGTCGGACCTCAACGCCGGACTACTATGAGATGAACTCATAGTTTCGGACAAAAACTCGTTTGCCGTACCGACCGAGACGCGCTTTCATTCGTCTCCTGCAAGCCCATCACGAGAGGTCCAGCATGCTACGGTTGACGCCCTTCCACATCGCCTTCCCGGTGGACGATATTGCCGCGGCGCGCGAATTCTACGGCAATGTTCTCGGCTGTCCGGAAGGGCGCAGCGCCGATGCCTGGATCGACTTCGATCTCTTCGGGCATCAGATCGTCGCACACTATAAACCGAAGGTCGGAGGCGCGGACGAGGTCCATCACAATCCCGTCGATGGTCACGACGTTCCGGTTCCGCATTTTGGCGTCGTGCTCGAAATGCCGCAATGGGAAGCGCTCGCGGAACGTCTGCGTGCCGCGAACATCAAATTCGTGATCGAACCCTACGTCCGTTTCAAGGGGCAGGTCGGAGAACAGGCGACGATGTTCTTCCTCGACCCTGCCGGCAACGCTCTCGAATTCAAGGCCTTCGCCGACATGTCACAGATCTTCGCAAAATGACAGCGATCGCGCGCCGGCTTGACCGGCCGCGGGACGCTCCCGGCATCGGCGCTCCGACGCGCCGGTGGTCAGACTGCCATCGCCGGCCGACGCAGGTGTTCAAGAACGATCGACCGCATGCTGCCTATCGCTGCCGTGTAGTCGAAAGTCGGGAACATCACGTTACGGAATAGGACTCCGTCGAGGAACGTCGAGATGAAGGTGGCCATTTCCATGGGATCGACTTCTCGGAAGATTCCCCGCGTGATCCCTTGCCGGATCGCACGGCCGAGAACCGCAGATTCCTTGTCGTAGAATTTGCGGATCGCCTTGTCGATGTGCGCCTTGCGGCTACTTGTGCAAGCATAGTCGAGGCTGATCTTGGCGAGCTTCTGCAGCATGATGAATTGCACGATGTGAACTTCGATCCACGCCGAAATGATGTCTTCAGGCGAATCGCCACGCTGGCTGACGGCGTTGAACTGTTCGAACGCCCGTTCAACCGCCGCATTGACGGCGCTCAGGAACAGCGCTTCCTTGCTGCCGAAATAGTAATAGATCAATGATGCGTTGACGCCAGTCGAGCTCGAAATATCTTTGACCGTCACGGTCGAATAATTCTGACTGGCGAATAGATCGAGGGCGATCTGGCGCAGGGCGTCGGCAACACCCTTGCTTTCACCCTGTGTTTCATCCGTCGTAGGGACAGTCACCGTCTTACGCAACTTGCGCTTGGGCTTCAGCACCACGTCTTCACCGATCGCGTCCACATATTCCTGGGCTTCCGGCTGGACGGTCGTCTTGCGCATTCGGGCGGCTTTCACTGTCGACATACGAGATTTTCCTTTGACGCCTCGAGCGAGGCCCCTCTGTTCGACGCTTCACCCGCTTCGTTCGGGATCGGCCATCGACAATACCATGATGGCGGGCAATTGAACCGAAAACCCACACGCATCCGGCGAATGTTTACGTCCCTGCGCGCAGAAACGAGGGGTCAACCCCCAAGTGACAGATACCAGGTCTCGACGCCGCCACCGTCGACCACCAGCATCTGACCGGTCGTATAGGTCGCCTCTTTCGAAGCGAGATGACAGACCGCGGCAGCGACCTCCTCCGGCGTTCCGGCGCGTTTCAATGGTAGCCGCAGCACCTCCTCTGCAAGAGCAGGCTCACGCGCCTCCCATCCATCGATCGACCGAATCGGACCGGGACTGACGCCATTGACCCTTATGCCCAGGTCCGCCCATTCCAGCGCCATCTGCCGGGTGAGGCTGACGACCGCCGCCTTGGACGGACCGTAGGCGCCGGCCCCTGGGTAACAGCGATGGGCCGAGGCGCCGGCGATGTTGACGATCGCTCCTCCACGTCCCTGCGCCGCCATATGGCGGGCCACGGCAACGCTTGCCAGAAAGACACCCTTGGCATTGACCCGGAAGACATCGTCCCAGGCGGTCTCGTCGAGATCGAGGAGGCGGGCCGGTCGCCCCAGCCCGGCATTGTTGATCAGAACGTCAATGCCTCCGAAGGCAGCAGCCACCTCATCAAAAAGGCGCTCGATCTGTACCCGGTCCGTGACATCCACGGTATGGACCGAAGCGCGGCTTCCGCCAGCTTCAATCTCGGCCGCAACGGCTTCAGCCCCGGCACGATCGCTTCCCGCCACCACGGCGACCGCACCGCCCTCCGCGCCGATCCGCAAGGCGATTGCCCGGCCGATCCCCCGCGCAGCACCGGTCACGATCGCGCTGCATCCTGCGAAGCGGCGCCCTGGGCACGACGGAATGTCGAAGGCCTGTTTTGACGTCATGAAGTCATGCCTTTTCGATCGGTCTGTTGCCCGAGCGTTGCATGGTCTTCATCGATGACAACGGGGAAGTCCGGTCCATCGAGAGGACCGCCGGCGACGAGAGGCCGTTCGACGGGCGGCGGCGGAGACATCGGCCCACCGCGCGGCGCGAAGCGAGCGTCGTCCCCGGTCCAGCGCAACGATAATACGCGGCGTCGATCTTCGGTGGTCTGGTTGCCAGCGGCGCCATGCAGGGTCAGACCGTGGAAGGCGACCACGTCGCCCGGCGCGACGCCCCAGCCGATGACGGGATATGCGACAGGATCGGCATCGACGTCGGGAATCGGCGCCCACGTCGGGTCGTCCCCGTCACGTTCCGCCCCGTTCGAGAAATGTCGGGGCCGATACCAGCGTCCCGCCAGATGGGATCCGCGCACGAGGCGCAGGCTGCGCTCGACCGGCACCGGATCGGCCGCGATCCAGAAGGTGATGAAGTCCCGGCCGTCGACCGGGCTGTAGGGTTGGTCCTGGTGCCAGATGGTGCGACGCTCGGTGCCGGGCTCCTTCACCAAGATGTGGTCCTGCAGGAAGTTGATCTTGCGTGAGCGCAGAAGCCGCCGCGCCACGTCGGCGATGGGTGAGCGCCACACGATCTCATCGATCGCCGCCACCCGGCGGCGGTTGTCGGAATCCTGAAAGAAGCTCCGGCTTTCCGGGACAGCGAACTTGGAGCGCGGCCCCGGCGCAGCCAGGACGGCTTCGATCGCGTCTTCGATCACCTGCATCCACGTGGGGGAGAGCAATCCGCGCAGAAGAACGGCGCCATCGCGGTGAAAGGCGTCGATTTCAGCTGATTTCGGGCTTCCTTCGGGCATCACGTCCTCCTTCGGTCGCTGCCGGCGATCGATATTCAAATAAACTGAACGTTCAATCTAATAAAAACCTGTACCGGAAAAACGTCTTGAGCGTCAAGTTCGACCGCGCACGCGTTAACGTTTCGTCGTGGCGATGAACGCCATGGCGCCTTTCTGAGCGCTGATGAGAAGCTCCTCATCGGCATGATCATCGGCGGCGCCGTCCGAATATAAATGAATATAAACCGATATTTAACATAACGGTCTGGTACCCGGGGCAAATTTCCGGGCGCCGCTACGCGGTGGCCAATCTGACGAGGGCTGGCAAGCTTGGCACATGGGCGGCGCCTTCGACGGCGAAGCGGTGGCCGAGGAATCGGTAGAAGGAGACGTTG
>Ga0316613_10000284_pt1 | contig 50362 bp, 49 predicted proteins | sample OWC_soil_day10_C_2_FD_207647 | JGI IMG/M metagenome (GOLD analysis project Ga0316613, IMG submission 207647) | Wetland soil microbial communities from Old Woman Creek delta, Ohio, United States - OWC_soil_day10_CT_b | ecosystem: Environmental > Terrestrial > Soil > Wetlands | place: USA: Ohio...
CGAGAAGGAGGAACTACCATAACAATGTCTTCCACCCCGGCTACCGCAGCCGGCACGGCATTCATAATAACCGAAGAAGGATAGGCGGCGGTTCCGCCTGGTACATACAAGCCGACCCGTTCCAATGGTATACAGTTTTGTCCCAAAATTGCGCCATGTTCCCGATAAGTAAGCCAGGATTTCGGCAACTGTTCGGCATGATAACGCTGGACATTTTCAACTGCCCGGGTAAGGGCTTCAAGAGTGGCACTATCCACCGAAGCCAGCGCAACCTTAAACTCAGCCTCACTAACAAAAAGCTCATCCGCTTTCAGGTTGACACCATCAATGAGTTGAGTGTAACGCACCACCGCTTCATCGCCGTTTGTCCTCACATCAGCCACAATTTTATCTACCACTTCGGCCGCCGTCAAATCCTGACCAAAGGTCTGTCTGATGCGTTCCCGCGCTCCCGTCCCTAACGTAACGGCATCAAACGGAGGTTTTTTTAGCAGTTCCCTAATTTTTTCCCGTCCTAACTTATCTGCATCAATGACTCTCATTTCAGGCCCCTCTTTTCAACCAGTGTCCTCATGTCTTCTTTCAATTTATTAATGCGATCAAATTTCATTTTAAAACTAACACGATTGGCAATTAACCTTGCTGTCGCTTGGTGAATGCGGGCCACCTCCACCAACTTATTCTCTTTTAACGTACGACCTGTCTCAACCAGGTCGACAATCATCTCCGCCAATCCAACAATTGGAGCCAATTCAATGGATCCGTTGAGTTTGACAATTTCTGTTTGAATACCCTCATCATGAAAAAATCGCTCAGCAATTTTCGGATACTTTGTTGCCACTCGCATATGGGCATAATCCTGAACATTCTCCCCCGCAAGACGCTCTGGTACCGCCAGCACCATCCGGCAGAGACCGAATTTCAAGTCTAGAAGCTCAAATACGTCCTTATCTTCTTCTAAAAGAACATCTTTACCGATAATACCTATGTCCGCCGCTCCATATTCTACATAAGTTGGCAAATCCGCCGTTTTCGTAATTATAAACCTAATCTTCAACGTGTCATTCGCTATCACCAGTTTACGCGAATTCTCACTGAGACCTTCCGCTGTATATCCCACTTCAGCCAGCATTTCTGCAGCCGGTGAAAATAGTTTACCTTTTGGTAAGGCAATGGTCAAAAAATCCATATCACTGGATGTCATTATCTTCCCTCGCTTTAGTGTTTTAAAGTATTAGCGTGTTAATATTTACTATAATACCGCTGATAATTCGATATGTCAATCGGTAATTTAATTTTAAAAACAGGACTGGCCTTAAAGCGCCCAGTCCTGTTGCTATAATCATGCCTACTTTATTTAGTGCAAATCATCCGCTTGCCTTAAAAGGTTAAGCTCCACAGGGTCATTTTGTCTGGGCATTGCATGATGTCTTCGCACAATATCAATTACATTTTCCTTAGTGCCAATGCTTTGTAAAAAATCAACACTACGCTCCGGATGATGGAAATATATGTATACTGCATGACGGATGTTCGCAATTTTTCCGCCACGCCCGTACCGACCCCAATGTTTTGCCCGTTCAGAGAATAGTTTATGGATAAGTACCGTAATGATCTTATCCCACGTACTGACATCTCCACGCCGCTTACCCACATCATGAAGCAATGCACAGCGTACCAAAAGTCCGGCATCCACCGCTCCTTTATAAGCTAGAGCCAATTTCTGAGCGGTGTATGCCACATTAAGGGCATGACGCTGATCAGGCAGGTTCATACTATAAAACAGCTGTTCTTCCCGCGCATTCAGATGTTGGCCGATAAACGCACGATCCTCCGGGCTTACCTTAGCAGTAAAAGCGGCAACCACTTGTTTAACCCTATTTAGCATCGTCAGCCCTGACATATACTAATTCGTTGTAGTCACGCGCCAAGCGGCTTTTTTCCGCCTCTTGCCGGTCTTGCGGCTTTAACGCCAGCTCTACTGTCCGTCCATCCCTGCGATATTTAGCAGTTAGGCTAATTGCTTGATCTTGCGCACCCGCTTCCCAGGCCACGTATAGATCTTTACTTACCGCAGACGGCGTTATTCCTTGACGTTCCAGCGCTAGCATAACCCGTTCAATACCAAGAGCAAAGCCCGTAGCCGGACTGTCGCCGCCAAAAGCCGCCACCATCTTATCATAACGGCCACCGCCACAAAGCGGGAAGCCCAGTCCTGCTGTATATCCTTCAAAAACCATGCCGGTATAATAATTAAAGTCTCGTATTAAACCAAGATCAATTTTAACATATTGCTCTAAACCGTAACTTGCGATCAACCGCTGAATCTCGGTGAGGTTTTCCAAAGCGGCGCGACTGACAGGGTTTTTAACCGCTTTATATACTTGGCCAATGACTTCCTGCCCGCCCTGAAGAAGTGGGATTTCCTTAATAAGTTTTTGGGTTTCTTCATCCAAACCGCTTGCCGCTAAACTTTCCTCAAGCCCTACTAAATCCCGGCTTACAATACATTTTTTTATTCGCTGCCGATCATTGACGCTAAGGGTAACTTCCTCGGTTATTCCATTAATAAACCCTACTTGGCCGATACTTATTTGAAAGTTTTCGAGTCCGGCTTCCCTCATTGCTTCTACCGCAAGGGCGATAATCTCGGCATCACCATTGGCACCCGGTGCACCCAAAAGCTCCACCCCGGCCTGGTAAAATTCACATTGCCGCCCGGCTTGCGCTTGTTCGTGGCGAAAAACATTAGTTAAATAAAACAGCCTGAGCGGCAGACTGCTATCTTTTAGCCGGGTTGCCGCTACTCTTGCCATAGGTGTAGTCATATCCGGTCGCAGTGCTAATATACTATTATTATTATCAAAGAATTTAAATAGATCCTGACCATAATCCGTTGCCGAACTGGTGGTAAGCGTTTCTAGGTATTCAAAAGTCGGAGTAACCACCTCATCATAACCCCAGCAAGAAAAAAGGCCGGCCAATGAATTTTCCATCACTCTTTTTTGTTTTGCTTCCTTGGGTAAAAAATCACGGGTACCATATGGAATTCTAGGTAAAAATCCGTTACTCATTCTTGTTCCTCACCATCCAGCCGAGCTAAAATTGTTTTGTATCCATCAGCACCATAATATAAACAGCGTTTCACCCGGCTGATGGTAGCCGTACTGGCCCCGGTCTGATCAACAATGTCTTCATATGTATGACCATGTTTAAGCATACGGGCCACTTCTAGCCGTTGTGCCAGCGCTCTCAATTCACTGACAGTCGAAATATCCTCGAAAAACTGATAACACTCCTCTTGCGAATTCAACATCTGTATCGCTCGAAATAATTGATCAGTAAGAGAATCTTTCAACTTAGGATTGATCGTCATAATATTCGCTCCTTTATGCGGTTCCATGTGGTTATAGTTATTCGCTGTTTCTTTGCCTCTTTCCTGCATTATTTCTTTCATTCTTTAATTTACGAAAATATTGATTCTTCCCAGGAGGTCAAAAATGCGCTTTTGTTCTATATTTTTAGTACTTTTGTCCATTTTTATCCTATCCGGCTGTTCCAAGCAGCCATCTCAGCCGGTTGATCTAAAAATAGGCGTAACACCCGGACAACATTCTGCAATTTTAAAAGAAGTAGAAAAGGTAGCCAGAAACCGTGGCCTTTCCATTGAGCTTGTCGAATATACCGACTATCTCGCCCTTAATCAAGCACTTGCCCACGGAGATATTGATCTAAATAGTTTTCAGCCTGAAGCCTATTTAACGGAAATCGCCCGCAGCCAGCACTACAACATTAGGCCTATTGCAAAAACAATCATTCATCCCATAGGGATATACAGCAAAGTATATCATAACCTTTCGCAAATAGAGTCAGGAGCAACCCTTGCCTTACCTAATGATCCCGTTAACCAAACCCGCGTGTTATTACTTCTGGAAAAAGCCGGTCTGCTAACGCTTCGCCACAACGCATCTTCCACGCCTATGCTTGAGGATGTTATTTCAAACCCGCTTACTTTACGTTTTAAGGAGTTAAATGCCAACCACACGGTAGAAGCTTTAGAAACCTGTGAATTGGCGGCAATCAGCGCCGGTTATATAGCAAACGCTGGTCTTGTGCCGATGCGAGACGCTTTGCTGTTTGAAGATGCCTCAAGTCCTTATACACATGTTCTCGCCGCCAGGATAAATGATGCCAACCCGGCATTACAAAGATTGGTTGATGCTTATCACTCTCCGCCAGTTAAAGACTTTATTAACAAAACTTACCAAGGAAGCTTACAAGCTTGCTGGTAAAATCTCTCAGACCTGTAGCAAGCTGTCTATTGCTATTACTCCCTATCTAACGTATAATGAGATTAAGTTAAATAACATATGTAACCAGCCCGTAATAGGGGGAAAAGAGGTGCTTCCATTGGATAATGATTTCACTACTTCCCCACCACCTGAATGCTTTGACCCGTTGGAAGATTCAATGGACCTGACCTGGGATCCTCAGTTTGATATATCATTTTAGCTGCGCTCTGGACTGGACGCGTCTCTTAAATAAAAGGCCGACACTTTTTAGTGTCGGCCCTTTTATTACTTTTTTCATTTATTCCATAATTGTATGTGAGGCGGAGCCTCCTTTATCATGTTTCACTGGTTTTAGCCATACGGCAAAGATTAAACAACTAAAAGTTATCCATACCAAGCAATAGAAAGCATCATCAAAGGCAAATACATACGACTGCTGCTGGACTATACCGCTAACAAGCGCCAACGCCTTGGCATGCGCAACTCCCGCTGCACTGCCCGCCTTAACATAGATTTGCTCCCCATATTTTATAATAGTGCCCGATGCCTGAGATGCTATATTTATATGCTCCGCATTATATGCCAAATTGACATATAAGCGATTTTGCAACAGTGTGGTTAAAACAGCAATTCCCATTGAACCGCTGACCTGACGAATTACATTATTTACAGAAGAAGCCCGGCTGATTTTAGAAAGTGGTACATTATTCATCCCCAATACCGAAACAGGCATCATAAACAGCCCCATCCCAATACCGCGGACCACTAAAATAATCTGAACAGCAGTCACACTCGTATCCATATCCATAAACATTAAAGGCAAAGTCCCAACAGACAAAATGATAATACCAAGCAGCACCAACGGTTTTGCCCCTATACGGTCCGCAAGCCGCCCAGCCAATGGCATTGTTATACCTGCGGCAATAGAGGATGGCAACATAATCAAGCCGGTCTGCATGGCCGAATAACCGCGCAAATTCTCGAGAAACAGCGGCATAAGAAAAATGCCGCCATATAAGGCCACCGTTCCCACAAAAGATACCAACATGCTTAAAGTGAAATTGCGATCCTTAAACAAAGACAAATCAACAATAGGATTATCATGAGAAAGCTCAATCACCACAAACAAGGATAAATTAGCAACGGCCAGATAAAACAATGTAAGAATATACCCGGAAGTCCACCCTTCGTCCTGTCCTTTGGTAAGAGCTAACAAAAGGCAAAACAGTCCCACGGCAGATGTTATAAGCCCCCAATAATCAAACTTACCGCTTTGGCGCAAATCGCTTTCCTTTAGGACTAAAGCTGCCAGAAAATATCCTACGATACCAATCGGAATATTAATGGTAAAAATAAGCCTCCAGTCCCAATACTCAACCAAATATCCGCTAAGCGTCGGACCAATAGCCGGGGCAACCATCGCGGATATACCCCAGATACCCAGCGCTAAATTCCGTTCTTTAAGAGTAAACGAATTATACACAATGGTCATGGTCACCGGTATAATTACACCGCCGCCAACTGCTTGCAGCACCCGGAAAGCAATCATTGAATTGTTGCTCCAGGCCATACCGCACAAAGCGGAACCCAGCGTAAAAATCGCCAAACTCAAAAGATAAATGCGGCGCGTCCCTATCGTATCGCACAAAAACCCAGTTATTGGCTGCAACACACCCATAGTCAACATATACGCCGTCAATATCCACTCTGCTTTAGTGGTGTCTACCGAAAAGACCGCCATCATTTTAGGCAGCGCAATGTTAACAATACTGGTATCCAAAATACTCATAAACCCGCCAATAATTGTAACCCCAAGCGCCCACCATTTATATTTTGCGTCAGGGATGTCCAGTCGAGGAATATTTATCACTAGACTACCCCCTATTATTTCACATGAATTTTAACATAAACCGACATACCCGGGCGGAATATCACCGAACTTTCTTCCGGTAATGTTATCTTAATAGGTATCCGCTGAGTCACTTTAGTAAAATTATTGGATGAGTTTTCGGTAGGAACTAAAGCAAACACGGAGGAAGCCGCTGAGCCTATCTCAGAAACTTTTCCAGAGAAACTTTGACCTGGATACCCGTCAATGGTGTACTCTACCTCTTGACCGAGCTGCACTTTGCCAATATACGTTTCTTCCAACCGGGCGTTAACCCATAGATCAATGTCGCTAACTACGCTAAACAAGGCCTGACCGGCGGCAACAACTTCACCGACATTGACATTTTTTAATGCTACAATGCCATCCACCGGTGCCACGATTTGAGTGTCACCATTTTTAATATCGATAGCCGCCAGATTCGCCTCAGCCTGTTTAACCTGAGCCTCAGCCGCTCGGATAATTTCTTCCCTCGGACCGGATACAGTAAGACTAAGCGACTGATTTGCCGCATTACAAGATTCCTGAGCAACCTGATACGCCGCTAAAGCGTTATCGCGCTGCGCCGCACTTACCACACCATCATTATATAACTTTTCCAAGCGTCGATAATTCTTTTCCGCATTTTCTAAATTGGCTTGCGCTTGACCTACTCCTGCCTTTGATTGCGAAATTTCCTGCGGTCTCGCTCCGGTAGTAACCTCATCATATTTCGCCTTTGCCGCTAGTAGAGCAGCTTCCGCCTGAGCTCTTTGTGCCAAAATATCTTCCGGATTAAGGCGAACCAACACCTGTCCTTTTTTTACTTTATCACCTTCAGCAACTAATACTTCGCCTACTTTTCCCGATATCTTGCTGCTAACACTCACAATGGTTCCGCTAATCCTGGCATCGTCGGTAGTAATATAGCGTGAGCTATAGTACCAGAACCAACCTCCCCCACCAAGGCCAATAATTAACAATACTGCAATCAACGCAACAACAAGTGTACGTTTTTTACTATTTTCCTTACTGCTCATCTTACTCTCCTTTTGTGACTGTTCAGTCATATATAGTCAAACTACTGCTGCTTTTATTGCCGCATGATACCATGAAAAAATAAATTAGCAATATTACGAACGGTCAACTCCATATCTGTATCAACAAACTTGTGATACACCATCATCATAATGGTACTAAATAAGCTATAAGCAACATGAGTTATATTCATTGGATGAAATAGGCCCTGTTCCACGCCTTCACTAAGCACATTTTCTACACTACCCGCGATGTGCTGAAACCCATTCTTATAACGCTCTAACATTTCAGGCGTAAAATTAGATTGATTACTTTCACTTAAACCACGGACTTCATGAATAAATACCCGCCACAAATCAACATTTTCTATATAAAATGCTAAAGACAGCCGGATAATGTCTTCGATTTTAGCAGCAGGAGATAAATTTGACGAAGCTATCTTCTCTAAGGCTAAGGCAAACGGCTCTCCCCGTTCCTGAATGAGAGTGTAAAACAATTGTTCCTTATTATTAAAATAATTATAAACCGTCCCTTTCCCCGTATCGGCTAACGCAATAATTTCGTCAACGGTCGCCCGGTGATACCCTTTACGGGAAAAAACATCATAGGCAGCCTTAAGAATTTGCTGCCGCTTACTTTTGGAATCATCCAAACATTGGCCTTCTATCGCTGTTTGATGCATAGAGACCTCCCAAAATCAATTATGTTTATAATTATAGTAACACACCAACATCATGTCAACAAATGCTTTTCACTAATAATTAAATCCCGGCCTTTACGTAAGCTTCCGCTGCCGAGAGAACCGGGATTCCACACAATATCGTTAGTTATTATCGGGCCGCCCTACCGCTCGGTACGCTATATCCTTACGGTAGTGAACCTCTTCGAAATGAATTCTTTTTACAGCCGAATACGCCTTGTTCAATGCCTCCTGAATAGAAGCTCCGAGTCCGGTAACTCCCAAAACCCGTCCGCCGCTTGTAATGATATCTTGACCTCTGGCAGATGTACCTGCATGAAAAACAACTGCATTCTCCGACTCCGCCTCGCTAACACCTGTAATCACTTTGCCTTTCTGATAATCGCCGGGGTAACCGCCGGATGCCATAACGACACAAACCGCCGCATCATTTTTCCAAGTGACGGTACTATCTTTAAGCGTGCCGTCAATACAAGCCTCCATAATATAAGTAAGGTCACTATCCAGCAAAGGCAGTACAACCTGCGTTTCCGGATCACCGAAGCGGGCATTGAATTCTACTACCTTAGGACCATTCTCCGTTATCATTAATCCAGCATAAATGCATCCCTGGTATAGACAGTTCTCCTGCCGCAAAGCATCTGCCATTGGCTGAAGAATGCGCTCAACTACTTCGGTGAGAAGCGTAGGGGTTATGATCGGTGCCGGGGCGTATGCGCCCATACCGCCGGTATTCGGACCCCGATCCTGATCAAAAACCCGCTTATGATCCTGTGCGGCAAGCATCGGCACAACGGTTTTCCCATCAGTAAACGCCAGTAAAGAGGCTTCTTCCCCTGACATAAATTCTTCCACAACCACTTGGGCTCCTGCATTACCGAACGCTTGATCACACATAATCATATCCACCGCGCTCGTGGCTTCTTCCGTCGTCATAGCAACAACTACACCTTTTCCCGCAGCCAAGCCATCTGCTTTGACGACAATCGGCGCACCCTCTTTTTCTATGTAGGCTTTAGCCTTATCCGCATCTGTGAATACCGCATATTTCGCCGTAGGTATCCCGTATTTCCGCATCAAATCTTTGGCAAATGTTTTTGATCCTTCAAGTTGGGCTGCTTTTTTATCCGGTCCGAAAATTTTAAGACCGTTAGCGGTAAACAAATCAACAATTCCCTCCGTCAAAGGACCTTCTGGCCCTACAACGGTTAAATCAATTTTCTTATCAATAGCTAACTGACACAAACCCTGTAGATCTGAAACCGGTACGGGAACACATTCTGCCAGCTTACCAATCCCTGGATTGCCCGGAGCACAATAGATTTTTGTCACTCTCGGACTTTGAGCCAGTTTCCAGACAAGGGCATGTTCCCTTCCGCCACCGCCAATTACCAAAATACGCAAAATATCACCCCATTCTAACCTAGAAACCAACTACGACTTAATGTTTAAAATGCCTCATACCAGTAAAAACCATAGCAATTCCATGCTCATTCGCAGCAACGATTGATTCTTCATCACGAATTGATCCTCCAGGCTGGATAATCGCGGTCACACCAGCCTTAGCCGCAGTATCAATGGTATCCCTAAAGGGGAAATAAGCATCAGAAGCCAGTACTGCCCCAACCGCTTTATCGCCGGCCTGTTCCAGCGCAATCTTTGCCGCCCCGACCCGGTTCATTTGACCTGCCCCCACTCCCAGGGTCATATGGTTGCCTGCGACAACAATAGCGTTAGACTTAACATGTTTTACCACCTTCCACGCCAATAACAGCTGCTCCCATTCATCGGCACTCGGCGTACGATTCGTTACAATTTTCATGTCATCAGGCTTCGTATCCTTTGCGTCTGCATCCTGCACCAGAAGACCACCGGAAATTTTCTTCATATCCAACGCAGCCTGGTCCAGAGCAAACTCTGCTGCAAGCAGCCGGACATTTTTCTTTTTCGTCAACACTGCTAAAGCTTCTTCACTAAAGGATGGCGCAATCACTGCCTCCACAAATAGGCCGCTCATCTTCTCCGCTGTTTCGTTGTCGACGGGTCGATTGAGTGCTATGATGCCGCCATAGGCCGAAACAGGATCGGCCTCATAGGCCTTACTGTAGGCCTGACTAATGGCTGCTCCGATTCCCGTACCACACGGATTAGTGTGTTTAATAATGGCGGCTGCTGGTTCGGTAAAGTCATTAACAATAGCATACGCGGATTCCAAATCTACCAAATTATTAAAGGACAGTTCTTTGCCGTGCAGCTGGCGGGCTGTGGCTATACCGGGATTTGTAACATATTTTTCCCTGTAAAAAGCCGCCTGCTGATGAGGATTTTCACCATACCTTAAATCCTCCACTTTCTCATACACCAAATGTAGCGACTCTTTAAAACGTCCTTCCCCTGTCTGTTCAGCCAGATAACTGCTAATATATGCGTCATACTCAGCAGTATGATTAAAAGCTTCACGAGCAAGATTCATGCGCATGGCATGCGAAATTTCGCCCTCCTTGTCCAATTGTTCTAGCACTGTATTGTACCTTGCGGGATTAACTACAACCGTAACAAAAGCAAAATTCTTAGCAGCCGCGCGAATCATCGCCGGCCCGCCGATATCTATATTTTCTACCGCCTCCGCCAAAGTAACACCCGGTTTGGCTACCGTTTGGCGGAAGGGGTATAAATTAACTACGACCATATCAATACCACGAATATTATGCTCTTCCATGGCTTTTCTGTGTTCCTCATTATCACGGACCGCTAAAATACCGCCATGAATATAAGGGTTGAGCGTTTTAACCCGGCCATCCATAATTTCTGGAAATCCGGTTAGTTCACTGACATAAATGACAGGAATACCCGCTTCCCGCAGCACCTTCATCGTGCCGCCGGTTGAAATAATTTCCACTCCCTGTATGGAGAGGGCACGGGCAAACTCCACTACTCCGGTCTTATCTGACACACTGATAAGTGCCCGTTTAATTTTCATAACATAATCACCTACTTTACATTCTCGTCCGTAATTACCACTTGACGGCCATTTAGAGTTAGCCGACCCTTACAGTAAAGACTAATAGCCCGGGGATAGAGAACGTGTTCCACCTCTAAAATACGGGCCGCCAACGTTTCAGCCGTATCCGAACTTGCTACTGGCACAGCCTGCTGCAATATAATCGGACCTGAATCCATGCCTTCATCCACAAAATGAACGGTACAGCCAGACATTTTAACTCCGTACTCTATCGCTTGCTTTTGTGCATTTAGCCCTGGAAAAGATGGCAAAAGTGCAGGATGTATATTCATAATTTTCCCTGGATAGGCGCTGATAAAATCGCTGCCTAACAGCCTCATGAAACCGGCCAGAACCACAAGTTCAACATTATGCTCACAAAGCGTATTGACAAGTGCTTCTTCAAATTGTCTTTTTGTAGCGAAATCCTTCCGTTCAATTACCTCTGTGGCAATCCCCAACCCTTTTACTCTCTGGAGAGCAAAGGCGTCCTTCTTGTCACTGATAACAACACCGATTTTCGCGTTAATCTTTCCTTCTCGAATGGCATCCAAAATAGCCTGGAGATTGCTGCCCCTGCCTGATACAAGCACACCTAACACCGTACTACTCACCAAAGACTCCTCCCCGCAGCTTCACCAATCCGGAGCCTGCGGTTACTTGACCGATTCGATAGCATGCTTCCCCGTTAGATGCAAAATGTTGTTCTACCCGCTCAGCTTCCTCGGGAGATACCACCAAAATCATCCCAATCCCCATATTGAATGTGCGATACATCTCCGGCCAAGACACATTACCCCATTGCTGCAAAAGATCGAAAATAGGCGGTTTAGGCCATGCCGTACTGTCAACTTCCACAGCGCAGCCTTCCGGCAGGGCGCGGGGAATATTGTCATAAAAACCGCCACCGGTAATATGCACCATCCCTCGGACAGAAAACTTTTCAATAACAGGTAAACAAACCTTGGGATACAGCCTGGTTGGCACCATCAGTTCCTCGCCGATTGTTCTGCCAAGCTCATTAATATATCTGTCCGCGGTCAACTTTGCAGCTTCAAAACAAATCTTGCGTACCAGCGAAAACCCGTTCGAATGGAGTCCGGAAGACGGAAGACCCAGGAGAACATCTCCCGGTACAATATTCTGTCCGGTAATTAGCTTAGACTTTTCGGCAATACCGACGGAAAATCCGGCAATATCATATTCCCCGTCCGAATAAAACCCGGCCATTTCCGCTGTTTCGCCTCCTATAAGCGAACAGCCTGACTCGCTGCACGCTTTAGCTACCCCGCTGACAATCGTCGCTACCTTTTCCGGTTCTAGCTTACCTACTGCCAGATAGTCCAGGAAAAACAAAGGTTCCGCCCCTTGTACCAGTATATCATTGACACACATGGCTACGGCATCCTGTCCAATAGTGTCATGTTTGTCAAGCATGAACGCAAGCTTAAGTTTTGTGCCAACACCATCCGTGCCACTTACTAATACCGGTTCTTTATACTTTGCCGCATTAAGTGCAAATAATCCTCCAAAGCCTCCGATATCCCCAAGAACCTCTGGTCGGTAAGTTGCTTTCACATGCCCCTTCATAAGTTCCACCGCTTTATTACCGGCATCTACATCGACACCAGCCTGGCGGTACGTTAGACCGTCTCCCATTAGCTCTCACCGCCTCCCCTTTTTTCACAAGCCGCCTCAAATACATATTTATTATTGTTTAAATCCTCGCAAGGTACTCCCGCCGGATAGTCTCCATTAAAGCAGGCATAACACATCTGCCCACAGGGAATATGGGGAACTGCGTTTTTCAACCCTTCCAAAGATAAATAGGTTAAAGAATCAGCGCCAATATATCGGCGAATTTCCTCTATCGTTTTCATCGAGGCAACAAGTTCTTTCCGGGCGGCAGTATCAATGCCGTAATAACAAGGGTACATGATCGGCGGCGAGCTTACACACATATGCACCGCCGTAGCTCCCGCCTCTTTGAGCATCCGAACAATTTTACCGCTGGTAGTTCCACGAACAATCGAGTCATCTACCATGACAACCGATTTTCCGGCAACTACCGCCCGATTGGCGTTTAGCTTTAGGCGTACACTGGTATCACGTTTTTTCTGTTCCGGCTGAATAAACGTCCGTCCAATATAACGGTTCTTTATCAGTCCTTCGGCAAACGGGATGCCGCTTTCGTGGGAAAAACCCACCGCTGCAGTAGTACCCGAATCCGGCACAGAAATTACCACGTCAGCTTTTGCCCCACTCTCCCTGGCCAACTGGCGCCCCATGGCAAACCGGGCGTTATACACGCTTTGTCCATCAATAGAGCTGTCCGGACGGGCGAAATAGATATATTCAAACACACACAAGGCCTGCGGCCCCTCGGACGCAAACCGCCGTGAAACCAGACCGTCTTTATCAGCGATCACCATTTCACCAGGTTCAACATCTCTGACAAATTCTGCCCCGACCGTGTCCAGCGCGCACGATTCCGAGGCCATCACCCAGCCGTCATGTAATTTGCCTATGCATAGCGGACGAAAGCCATTAGGGTCACGCACACCAATGAGTTTATTTTCGGTCATAATTAGTAAACAGTACGCTCCCTCAACCTGAGACAGGCTTTCCCCAATCTTATCTTCAATACTCTTTTGCGTCGAACGGGCAATAAGATTAACAATTACTTCGCTGTCGATAGAGGTCTGAAATACACTCCCCTTTTCTTCCAGCATAGCCCTTACCTCACGAGCGTTTGTCAAATTTCCGTTGTGAGCCAGACTAATCCGCCCTCCGGAATAATTCACCATCAACGGCTGCGTGTTTGCTAACAGACTTGAACCCGTTGTTGAATACCGTACATGCCCAATGGAAATAGTTGCCCCGTCCATGGTTGGCAACCCTTTGCGAAATACCTCGTTTACCAGTCCCATTCCCCGTTCGACTTCCATTCTGCAACCGTCAGTTAAGGCAATGCCTGCACTTTCCTGTCCACGGTGTTGCAATGCGTAAAGCCCCCAATAGGTATTCAAGGCAACGTCATCCTGTCGGGAAAGAATTCCGAAAATACCGCATTCCTCACGCGGCTTATCCATATCAAAATCAAAATGCACGCAGTCCACCCCTCCCAGGAATTTCTATTTTAGCAAACTTCACCGGTAAGACGTCTCAGCACCTCTTTATAGGCAGCTTCTACATCACCAAGGTCACGGCGAAATCTGTCTTTATCTAATTTTTGACCGGTTTCAGTATCCCAAAAACGACAAGTATCCGGCGAAATTTCATCACCCAATAAAAGTTCACCGTTGTGAATACCGAACTCTAATTTAAAGTCAATAAGCTCAACCTTTTTACCCTTTAAAAAAGTACTAAGAATAGAATTAATCTTAAGGCCCCAATCTTTGAGCGCTTTCATTTGTTCATCGGTTGCCAGATTGAGAACTCTTGCATGATCCTCGTTAATCAGAGGATCTCCCAGCGCATCATCTTTATAATAAAATTCCACAATAGGTAACGGCAATTTCCGTCCTTCTTCCCAGCCAATCCGTTTCGCCAGACTACCGGCAGCAATATTTCGAACAACCACTTCAATTTGCAAAATTTCCAGTTTCTTAACCAACATCTCACGGTCACTTACAATCCGCACAAAATGATTTGGTACACCAGCTTTCGTCAGCATTTCAAAAAAGAAAGCCGATATCTTGTTGTTCAGAATACCTTTACTATGGATCGTTCCTTTTTTCTCACCATTAAATGCCGTAGCATCATCTTTGTAATACACCAAATATTCATTCGGGTTATCAGTTGCATAAACCTTTTTAGCTTTGCCTTCGTACAACGCTTCTTTCATTTTCATCACTCCTTAGATTTTTCCAGTAATTTTGCTTCTACTTTTTCTGCCTTGGCTTCGACCTCAGCAGCCATTGTCTGGCGATACAGAGTAAGCCGTTTTGCTAATTCCGAATTACCGGACGCAATTATTTGAGCCGCAAATATAGCGGCATTTTTCGCCCCATTAATCGCCATAGTGGCCACTGGTATGCCCGACGGCATCTGGACAATACTGAGAAGTGCATCCAATCCTCCTAGCGAGGTACTGTTTATCGGTACCCCTATAACCGGTAGCAAAGTAAAGCTGGCTACAACCCCCGGTAAATGAGCCGCAGCTCCGGCGGCGGCTATAATTACATTAAACCCTTGCCCGGCGGCGTCAGCAACAAATTGGTGAACCTTATCAGGAGTTCGATGCGCCGAAGCAACTACCACTTTACAGCCTATACCAAATTCAGCGAGGGTTTTTATCGCCGGTTCCATTATTGGTAAATCAGAATCACTGCCCATAATAATAGCAACTTTCACAATCCCCAACCCCTTTGCGTCGATTATAACGGATAAGAAACCCAGATATCGGGATGACTTGCCGCGATATCTGGGTTCTCTCTAAGTTAAGTTAACCCATAAACATAATTTAGCCTTCAGCTAAAAAGATATACCTTGCAACTACTAATACTGCCAGAACGTACACAATCCAATGCACATCGCGACCACGACCACTGACCAGCTTTAAAAGCGGGTAAAAGACCAAACCGGCCGATACCCCATTGGCAATGCTGTAGGTAAACGGCATAAGTGCCATTGTCAAGAACGCCGGCAAAGCTTCTGTAAAGTCGCCAAAATCAATATTTCTAACCGATTCCATCATCAGCGCTCCCACAATAATGAGCGCCGGTGCGGTGGCCGCATCAGGAATAAGACTTGCCAATGGCGAGAAGAACAAAGCGAGTATGAACAAGATTCCGCACACTACCGCCGTCAGGCCGGTACGTCCGCCTTCTCCAATACCGGCGGTACTTTCCACAAATGCGGTAATGGTGCTCGTGCCGAGCATGGCTCCTAAGCTAACCCCGGTAGCATCTACCAACATAGCCTTGCCAATGCCGGGAAATTTTCCGTCTTTATCCATAAGACCGGCTTTCGTCGCCGTTCCCACTAAGGTACCCATAGTATCGAATAATTCTACAAAAGTAAAAGTAAAGATGATAGTCATAAGACCCATATTAATAGCCCCGGGAATATCCAACTGCAAAAATGCATTTCTGCTGAAATCCGGTACTGCCACCGGACTAAAGCCTTGTGGAACATGAACAATTCCCATAAAAATACCAAGAATGGTGGTAAGTAAAATACCCCATAACATAGCACCTTTAACCCGCCATGCCATAAGCACGCAAATACAGATCAGTCCGAATACTGCCAGTAGTATGTCTTTATTTGCGAAGTCACCCATACCTAAGATGGTTTCAAAGCTAAGCGGAGTAGCATGACCGTTAGTGGCTACCAGTTTTTCCAACGTAGGCGGAATCAATGACAACTTAATGCTCATGATCCCGGACAATTTCAGACCTATAATTGTAATGAACAATCCAATACCGACACTAATAGCACTTTTCAATGAAGCCGGAATGCCTTCAACCAACAGCTGGCGCACTTGAGTTACAGTAAGTAAAATAAAAATCAGACCGGAAATAAATACCGCACCCAGTGCAACCTGCCAGGATACACCCATACCAATTACTACAGTGAAAGCATAAAATGCATTCAGACCCATACCCGGAGCCAACGAAATTGGGTAGTTTACAAATACCCCCATCGCCATGGTAACTAATCCGGCGCCAAGTGCTGTTGCAATGAGTACAGCATTCTTGTCCATCCCTGCCGCTCCAAGAACACTTGGATTGACAAAAAGTATGTACGCCATAGTCATAAAGGTCGTAATACCGGCAAAGACCTCAGTTTTGACATCAGTTTTCCGCGCGGTAAGCGCAAAATATTTATCTAGCATTCAGTTCTTCCTCTCCAGTATCTAGTCTGTATTTTCCCAGTAACCTATCCTAATTTACCAAGCCACCTCCATTAAAATAGAATTAGCCCAGGCAGGGAAATTCCTTCTCGTAAGTGAGCGAAACCTCCCCGCCCGGGCTTTTGTCCCATCGGTGTAGTGCTACTGGGTAACACCTGTACCACTCGGTCACGACCATAGCAAAGAATAAAGCCCCTTTGTCTATGTGGAACCCTAGGTACACTTTCACTCGTAGTCAGGTACTTTACGGGCACCCGGTAGAGACTCTTGAGCCATATCCTCAAAATTATACGAGCACTATAAAACTTTTTTCATCATTATTTTATCAGGGAGCAGCCATCCAGTCAACGAAATTAAGTGAACTTTTTTTCATTCAATACAATTAATGTTCGGTTTTATCTTCAAAAGTTGCTTCCTCGGCCTGCTCTTCATCCTCATCTTCCATAGCAACTGTACTAGTCAACAATTGGGCTAACGGTACACTGGAAAAGTATCCATTTATCAATTGTTTCGTCATATTCGCCCTCCTTCATTTTCTGGTTTTTCCTGAAAATGCGCTAACCGATTTTCTGCTGCTTTCCGAAACGAATGTTCATTGGCCACGTCTTTTGATACTATAGATTGGTCTATTCTCCGGCGCGTTACTGCGTTATCGCCTGCACTCATAGCGTATTCGGAGGCAAACGACTGCATACTTGTCTTTTTTCGCATTTTCACACCTCCTTGCAATAGTTTGTCCAAAACAACTTATTTCGTCGCATAAAAACTTTACCGCATATACCGATACTTAACATATAATTTTCGTTCTTAATGCCAATTGGTAAAAAATTCCTTGCATGAAAGTAAAACTTAAAACCAATACTATCAGCGTAAAGGGTTCGTAATGGTTGAGTCAAGACTTGTGCCGGATCGCAAGGTTCGGTATAGGTCGGCCAAAGAGTATTATCGGGTCGAAAGGCTCGGTAATAGTCGGCGGGAAGATCATCATTTGTCTCCCAAGGCTGTACGGTAGCCCAACTGTTGTCGTATGGTCGAAAGGGATGAATGGTGGTCGAGCTAAGACTGCCACGGGTTCTGAATATTCGGGTCTATTGTAGTCGGGAGATTGCGGTAGGTTCAGTAGGTATCTTTGGCAGTCGAGCAAAGGTCAGTATCGGTTGTGTAATGCTTGTGCGTAGGCGAAAGTTTACGTATAGGTATGTAATGATCGGTATTGGCTGTAGCGTAGATCATTACGGGCTCTTTATTATAAGCATATACAAAAAAGCGCAAACTTTGCACATTATGCAGAGTTTGCGCTTATCGTTTCTGTATGGGGCAGATTAATTGTCCAAAATTATGTCTAACATCAAATGGGCAATGTCTCGAGCCATCCTATCGTGACGGTCTTTTTCCCGCTGTTGCCGTTCATGCCACGCACGTTCATCTTCGTTGTCCCGGCGTTGCATAGCCCAGTTAAAACGGTCATCTTCAATACGACGCATTTCTTCTTTATGGCGTCTATCTTCTTGTCGCTGACGGTCATGCCACGCCCGATCGTCTTCATTATGTCGACGCATTTTTTCCCGGTCATGACGCTCGCCTTCTCGTTGCTGCATATCTGTCCACTGCTGCTCATCCTGCTGATACTGCGGACCGCCTCCTGGACCATGCGGCGCAGCCGCTACCAAACTCGTTCCCAGCCCCAGCTGCATCATGCCTACCATAGTAAACACCAAAAGCTTTTTACTCACACTGTTCATCTTTACACTCTCCTTGCACCTTTTCTGATTATATAATAACATTTAATTATGACAAAATCTTGTCGGAAATATGTCTAAATCACCGACATTTTATATTGACTGTATTACGAGAGTCATTTAATATAGCAAGATAAGGATCTTCCGGAGGTGCTCTGATTGCCGCTTTTTAATACCAGAAATCTTATTAATGCCGCTATCTTCATCGCTTTAACCATTATCCTGACTCATATTTTTGCTATTCAAACAACATTTACCCGTATAGATTTCGGTTTTCTCGCCATAGCTGTTTTTTCCATGCGTTTTGGTCCACTGGCCGGAGGGTTGGTCGCAGCCATTGCCGATATTATCGGGTGCATAATTTTTTCTCCCGGTATGTATTTCCCCGGCTTTACCGTCAGTGCTTTTTTGACCGGCACACTATACGGTATATTTTATTACAATAAGCCCGTCACGTTTCTCCGCGCCCTACTGGCAAACCTGGCCATTATTCTTCTGGTAGGACTAGTTTTAAACACCATTTGGTTATCCATATTGTACAATAAAGCGGCTACCATAATAGTCTATGGACGTTTAATTAAATGCGCCATTATGCTGCCCTTGCAAACAGCACTGGTTTATTTGCTCCAGAAAAGGCTTTCTCCATTTACCTTAAACCCCAAATCTCTCCACCAATAAATTTTTTTTAAAAACAAAGCTTATTTAATTTATCGACAAACAAGCTTTGTTTTTTCTTTATTTATGCCGCAAAACGTTATATATTTTCGCCGACTGAGTAGCAATAAAATTGCTTGCGTACTCATGATCGGACGTATTGGTATAAAAACTGATTAGTACCGGATCATAGCCATCCTGGATAACCCCTACATCACAAAGGATGGCATCCAGTTCGCCAACCTTATGAAGGACAGGTGTCTCCATATAACGCGGAATTTCGTCATGAAAAATTGTATTCGCCAGATATGATTTAAACCTCTGGCTTTTTTCCTTTTCCAGATACTTTTCCCCATAAACTTTTTCGAAGACTTTCGCCATTTCATAAGGGGTTGTCACACTATGATACTTGTACTTTTTAAATGCCTCTTCATTATGTATGCGAGTTTGACGCAATCGGAAATCCTTGACGACCTTATCCAAGGCATCCCTATTGGTAAGCTTATCTAATAAATCATTAAACGAATCATTATCACTCACTGTAATCATTAACCTTATATCCTGCTCATACTCACTTATCTGGTCGGATCCGGCGGCAGGATACAAATACTTATACACTGCCAAAGCAACGATCACCTTACTGGTCGAAGCAGTGGGGAAAACAGCATCCTGATTAAATTGAAGGGTTTTACCAGTATTTAGATTTTTAGCAAATACACCCACACTGCCATGAAAGCCCTTTAAGTCACTCATTATTTCTTTTTCCGGTGCAGGAGCTGCAAAACCAGTAACTACTGAAAAACATATTCCGATTAAAGCAAGAATTATTCTCTTTTTCATTTCGACACCTCATCCATAATCTCTGGTACTAGTTTACCATTACCTTCATTCCAATTTCCATTGTAAATTGTTGGTCACTAAAAAACATGTTTTGTACTGGATAATATTAAACGTTGACGCTACGCATTCAATTTGCTATATTTTTCACAGGTTCAGTATACATAATACGCAAGGAGGTTACGCATTGAAAAAATTGATGTTCGGCTGTACTTTGCTTCTTCTCCTTCTAGCTTTCAGTAGTATAAGCTCCGCGGCACCAATCAACCACTTGGCTGATACCCAGACCGCAATTGGTTTTGACAACAATTTATTTTATCTTGAGCATAAGTTTGGTGATAATTTTACATTAGGTTATCAAAGTGTCGACTGGAGCGGGCATGAAGATATATATGGTCAATTCGCTTTCTCCGACAACCTGCGCGGTATCATTGGCAACCGAAACTTCAGTCCAAGTTCAGAACTATATGCCGGGTTAGCAGTAACCGGTCAGCTGGCCTCCCAATGCACAGGTTATGCTTCCTTTGTTAGCGGCAATAGCTTCTCAGAATTCCAGGCCGGTGCAAACTTCAAACTAAGTGAAAACCTTGAACTTAACGTCAACTATCATTCCTATACACCAGACTGGGGCGCGAACAAATCCGGTGCTGGCTTAGGAGCCACTTTTAAATTTTAATACGCCTGCCATACTTAAACACCCAATATCACATAACAGGGGGATAATCTGTCCTCCTGTTATTTTTCGTATGCCGATTTCTTTTTTACATTACCAATATAAAGCCTATAGGTTTCTATTCAAGTTTGACTTAATAATTAACCATCAACTCCTCCCTGCATAGAAACAATTATATCACCTTTTCGCTCCCGGATGTAATGCGATAACAGTGGAATACTAAGCTCAAGGAGGAATGGTATGTGCATACCAAGAAGCATCACTGTAAACGGCATTACAAAAAATTCGTTGCTGCTATCGCCGGTGCCCTTGCACTCTCAGCTGCGCTAGTCCCCCATCTTCCTGCTCCGGCCCCGTCCCCCATCCACACTCAAACATCACCTTCTCCGTCACCCGAAGACCTTTCACCTGAGAATCCTAATGAAACTGTCGGACCGTCACCACAAGCCGAAGAAAAACCCCCAGTTAAAGTTCTGGACATTACCGCTACCGCCTATGCGCCTGGCGCTCACGATAATGAGCAATGGGGCAACAAAACGTACACCGGGACTACAGTTCGCCCTGGTATCATCGCAGTAGATCCGCGCGTTATCCCTTTAGGTTCTAAAGTAATGATTCAATATGCTGACGGGCATAAAGAATATGCCGTCGCCGAAGATACTGGCGGGGCCATTAAAGGTCACCGGATTGATGTAGCAAAGCAGACAGTGAGTGAAGCTAACCGTTTTGGTATTAAACCAGTAAAAGTTTACGTATTTCATAACTAAATCCCGTAAAATCAGGACAAGACATCCTCTTGCATGATAAAATATACAAATGATTAACATTACAGGGCGTCAAAAAGCGTCCTGTTTCTTTGTATTTTTTCTAGCAGGAGATGGATGATATGAGTAATGTTTTGTCTTTGCCTCAATTAAACTTTCTATTTAGCTACAACCTCCCTGAACGCCAAGTTTTACTTGTTGCCGGCGGTCGGCCTCCTGCCTCCTCGTGGCTTGCAGCCGCCGCCGGGTCTTTCACTGTTTGGGGAGTGGATAGCGGAGTAGATAGTTTAAAAAACAGTGATGTTCAACCGGTTGCGGTAATCGGGGACGGCGATAGCGCCACACCAGCAGCCTGGGAATGGGCAAAATCATTGGGCATTCCCGTAGAAATTCATCCGCCTGAAAAAGATTTAACCGACCTCCAACTTGCTTTACAAAGAACCGGAGAATTATATGAGCAAGCCGCAGTTATTGTTACTGGAGTTTGGGGCGGGCGATTTGACCATACCTTCAGCAATATTTATTCCTTACTGGGCAGTAAGACGTTCGGCCTTGCCCCCTGCTGTGCTGCCGACGACAAAGAGATTTTAGTGTTACTCCACGGCCCTGACCGTGTTAATATTCAGCTTAAACACCAGCCTTCGGCAGTTTCCTTATTACCCCTGTCTGACTGTTCAGGCGTAACCATTACCGGAGTTCGCTGGCCTTTAAATAAAGTTACGCTGAGCACAGGCTTACCATACGCAATTAGCAATAGGCCGACAACGGATAAAACTCGGTTATCTGTTTCTTTAGACCACGGCTGTCTGGGTATTTACCTATGCTGGGACGACAATGAACTATCTAATTTATAAATTTTACTGGTAAACCAGAAAATAAACTGTTATAATAAACGAAAATAAAAATTCATTGTGCTAGGGGTGCCATAAGGCTGAGAGATGAACTATTTCATTAACCCTTCACCTGATCTGGATAATACCAGCGTAGGGAAGCGACATTAAAAAACACCGCACGCCCGTTCTGGGCCTGCGGTATTTTGCTTTGTTCGGCAGCTAGCCTTGAATACTAGATGAATAGGGAGATGATATTTTATGGAAAAACTAGTTTCTAATTTATCAACGCTTGGAGGGAATCCATCCAGCATTGCGGCTTTAATTGGCCTCATTGCATTTATTTTGGCATATTTCTACATAAAGAAAATTTCGTTAAACACCCGGCTAGTTGTTCATATCGGTCTGGCATTGGCTTTAACCGTTATTCTCCATACTTTTCGCCTATACCACATGCCCCAGGGAGGCAGCATTACCTTTGGCGCAATGGTACCTCTTTTACTCATTTCCTTCCGTTATGGACCGGGCGTCGGCTACCTGACCGGATTTGTTTATGGTTTTTTTGATCTGTTGCATGATCCTTATATTCTACACCCTATTCAAGTGCTTTTTGACTACCCTTTACCCTTCATGGCACTAGGTTTAGCCGGATATTTCCAAAACAAGCCACTGGTAGGCGCCATTGCCGGTGTTTTGGGTCGCTTTGTCTGCCACTTTATCTCCGGCGTTGTTTTCTTTGCCAGCTACGCGCCCGCTGGAGTTTCTCCCTACTGGTACTCGCTGATCTTTAACGCTACTTATTTAGTACCTGAACTCGTAATTTGCCTACTCATACTTAAAGTTTTACCGGCAACGCGGTTAGTTTCCTTTATGGCCGGGCAACCGAAATAATCCAGCTTTATATTTACAATGGCATAACACTTTTGCTTTTTATTCGGCCTTCCTGTGAAGGCTGAATTTTTTTATTAAAGCCAACATCCAGCATAATGAAGAAGGCGGCAGAATAACATACCCACTCGGCAAGCTCTTCGTATAATTCCTCTCTTGCACCAAACACGCCTCCGCTATAATGTTCAACCCAAGCCGCTAAAAATCCGGTAACCAACATAATGATAATTTCTACAATAGGTAGAGTTCCATATTTGATCCATCTGCGCACTTGATACACTAAGCCTGACCGAAAAAGCCCCCAAAGCGTTATAATAATAGTAATCGCAATTGCCAACGTTACATAGCGACCGTAAGACAAGTCTGATAACTGTGGCATATTCCCTTCCTGAGTAAGGTAAAACACCCTCCCCCAGCTTAATTCCCGGCCACACATTATCAACCATATTGGAATTGTCCACACAATAAGCTTTCGCATAGCCAATGTTCCCACACCGAAAAAACGCGCAGACAGAGCTATTATACTAGCGCAGAGTAAGACAAAAGCCTGTGTCAATTCAAGAGGACCATTCTCATCACCCCAAGCATTCGGCAACACCCATGCCCCGATTAACGCCGCCAGCACAACTAATACTAATACACCACTACAAAACGTCCAGCATCTTTCTCCTTTATTTCTCAACATTAAATTCCCTCCATACAATAATGGTATTTTCGACTGTCCGGTCAGTCAATAGTATAGCCATTCCACAGAATTTACCAATTCGCATGGCTATACTATTGACTGATTTCAGTCATTCAACTATTAAATAATGCTATTATATTACTTTCTTTATCAAATATTGTCAACTTACGATATAACCACTGCACGCTGCGAGGATTTATTCTTCAAGAATTTATCCGCATACATCTGTAATTACTATTGAAATTGGGGGTACCTAAGGCCCAACAAGCAAATAACATAGGCCTTAGGTTTACCACTCATCCTATTACTCTTAACAGTCATGGACCCCCTTATCATCTTATGCGATCCATGACTAATGAAAGAGCGTATAACAAAGTTTGCGGCCTCGGTGGGCATCCCGGCACATAAATATCCACCGGAATATATTCATCTACTCTTCCCTGGATGGCATAACTGGTACCATAGGTCCGACCTGAAGCGGCACAGGCCCCCACCGCCATCACCAATTTAGGACTAGGAGTAGCTTCATATGTCATAAGTAAGGCTTGCTTAAGGTTGCGAGTAACCACACCGGTCACCATAAGTAAATCAGCATGTCGCGGAGATGCAACAAAATCCAAACCATATTGCTGCAGGTCATACAACGGATTACTGAGGGCGTTTAATTCCCACTCACACGCATTACAAGAGCCGACATCCAGATGGCGAATCGCTAAAGAGCGCCCCAACGTACGCATGATTCTTTTCTTCAGACTCTGTCCTGCTTGTTCAAGTTGTCCCGATAGTTCGGCTAAATTGATGTTTCCAGTCTGGCGTAACGCCCCAGACTGACAAACCTCTACGCATCGACCGCAGAAGATACAGGCGCAATGATCAACTGACACTTCCTTCTCGATAAGCCTTAAAGCTCCAGTCGGACAAACACGAAAGCAAGCCCCACACTCCGTACATGGACCATCCGCCGCAATCTCTCCTCTGGCTCTTGGAGCCAAATGATTTTCCGTATAATTTTGAGTAACGCTGCCGGTCATCATTATTTTTCTCAGTATTTTTAACATGTTTATCCCCCTAACGATCCAAACAAGCGTAGCATAATTCAAAACTTTTATTGATAAGCGGAAAGTCAGGTATAATGTTTCCAGGTACAGCAACTGGTAAAGCCGGCCAATTGGCGTACGAGGCGGAACGGACAAAATATCGGTAGATAGTATTATCTTTTCCCGTCATGAGCCAATGAATATTACCGCCCCTCGCGGATTCACTCCAACCAATCCCGGCCTTATATGGCTCTAAAGGAGGAATTTCTACCGCCAAGTCAGTCTGTGTGAGTACAATACGTTCCAGCATTTGCCGAACGATTCGAATCGATTCAAGCGTTTCATCAACCCGAACCCAAAGTCGGGCAGCGACATCCCCGCTACGATAGAAAGGCACATTGCATGTAATCCAAGCATAACCTGAGTACGGTTTATCCCGTCGTAAATCGTAATCAACCCCAGACGCTCGGGCTGCCACGCCGACAACCCCAAGCTCTTTCGCCGCTTGGAAAGGCAAAATCCCGGTAGTATTCACTCTATCTAAAAACTGATCATTTTCTTCCAATAAGCCGACGACTTCCCTAAAATCCGACTCCGTCCGCTTAAGCGTTTTGTATATTTCTTCGATAAGCCCGCCAGATAAATCATATCGAACTCCGCCCGGAATTATCATTCCGCGTAGAAAACGATTACCGGTAACAGCGTCATTCAGACGCATAAGGTGTTCCTTAAGCCTCGCACCATGGCTTGTACCAACGGAAAACCCAAGACCGGCACATAAGTTACCAACATCCCCAATATGATTGTACAGCCGTTCCAACTCGGCGACGATAACACGGATGACGTTTGCCCGCTCCGGCACTATAGCCTTGGAAATACTTTCCACCGTCTGACAGAACGACAGCGCATGGGAAACACTGCAAGCACCGCAAATTCGTTCGGCAGAAAACAACGCCTGTTCAATCGTCTGTCCTTCCACAATTTTTTCAATACCGCGATGGGTAAAAAATAATTTTGCATCAAGACGAAAGGTGGTCTCACCGGCCTGGCTGAAACGAAAATGGCCCGGCTCGATAATTCCCGCATGAATAGGTCCTACCGGCACCTCGAATACACCTTCTCCATGCGCGTGGGCGAGTGGAAAGTCTTTATGCGCTTCCGGCACAACCGCCTCTACTGCAAAATCCTTGCGCATGGGGTATAAACCCTGAGGCCAATTCTCATGTAGCACCAGTGGCCGCAAGTCTTTGTTTTCCAAAGCGGTCAGACCAAACAGGTCATGAATTTCCCGTTCAAACCAAGCTGCCGCCGGAATAATCGGTGTCAACGACGGATACTCCGGCGCTTCCTGATCATCGACCAAGGCTTTAACCGACAACATCTCCTCTGGATTTCGCCCGTCAAACAGGCAATAGATGGCAAACTTACCATGTATTTGCCGTTCATCATTGGCAAACATGGCTAGCAGGCCATGCTTACTCTTGCTATAACATGCATTTGCCGCAGCCCGTAAATTTTTTGCGGAAACTGTATAATTTTTAATCATAATTAACCTCTTCCCATGGCAATGGTGGCAGCCTGATCTAATAGCTGCTCCAATCCCGGCGGCAAATACAGGCCGGTAATGATTATCCACATAACCGAGAGAAAACAAGCCACCAACGCTGATACCCCCAGCGCCTTAGGATGAAAATTTGAAGGAACCGCACCGAAAACCATTCGTGTAGCGTAAAACATCATTCCGGCAAATACCCCTGCTAAAAGCAAGAGCAAGCCAAACCCCAATATAGGCTGTCCGTTAGCAAACGCCGCTGAAATAATAATAAATTTACTTAAAAATATATTTAAAGGAGGCATTCCGACGATAGCCAATACGGTAACCATAAATAAAGTCCCCACCATTGGCAGAGCGGTAAACATCCCACGAATACGCTTTAGATGTTTACTGTCGTACTGCTGACTAATAATGCCGGAAAGGTAAAACAGAGCTGATTTAGCAACTGCATGATTCAGAATGTGAAGTACCGCTCCATATAAAGCAAGATGAGTGCCGATCCCTACCCCTATCGTGACAATACCCATATGCTCGACACTGGAATAGGCCAGCAGTCGTTTCATATCATGCTGAATAAGAATAAAAGGTATGGCAATTGCTACTGAAAACAATCCAAACAGTAAGAGAGCTGCATGAATAAACCCAGTTCCCATAGCGCCTTCCAGTACAACCAAATTTCTAAGAAGAACATAGAGAGCACAGCTTAAGAGCGCCCCAGACAACAACCCGCTTACAGGCGAAGGAGCCTGGCTGTGGGCATCCGGCAGCCAAGTATGCATAGGCGCCATACCCGCCTTAGTCCCATAACCGATTAAAATAAAGATAAATGCCAGTTTAACCAACATAGGATCGAGCTTTCCGCTCATGGCTTTAAGTGCCGTCCAGCTAAGCGCGTCTACTTCTGGACTGCCTGCCGCCACCTGCGTATAATACAGTAGAATAGTTCCTAAAAGAGCAAATAAAATACCTACATTACATACCATAACATACTTCCAGGCGGCTTCCAGAGCGGAACGGTTAAAATAGAAAGCCACTAATAAAGTAGAAGCCAGTGTTGTCGCTTCCACCCCGACCCACATAAAACCAAGATTTTCGACCACCAGCACTACAATCATCGTAAAAATGAACATTTGCAATAATGCATAATACCGTTTCAGTGCCTTAAACGTAATCCGACCTTCACTCAATTCCCTGTCCATATACGAGACGGAAAAAAAGGTAGCGGTCAAACTTAATATCCCCACAACTAAAAGAAGGATAGAACTCAAGGCATCGATATACAACCAGCCATACATAAACGTACCTGCTTCTTTTACTTGAACGATGAGAGTAAACAGCAAGGTGCTTGTACATACGCTAGCCGTTAGATTTATAGCCTTCACCAACCAGCTTTTCCTGACACACAAGGTAACAATTCCAGCGGCCACAGGCAAAAACAAAGCAAGATATATTAACTCCCGCATACATTCATCCCTTTAATTTTTTCAATATACTTGTATCGGTTGACTGAAAAGACTTTTTCAGTCGATAAGTAAGAATAACCAAAACACTAACTGCCACCAGAACGTCAAAGAATATTCCCAGTTCAATAATCAGCGGCAACCCATGAGTCGTCGACAACCCTATCAAATACAGCCCATTTTCCATGGTAATCAGTCCTACAATCTGCATAATAGCCTGATGGCGCGTAGTAATAAGCAAAAGACCAATTAACACCAGCGACAAAGAGACCGCAAGGGTTTCCCACCCTAGCACGGCGGGTAAGGTTCGGTCAATCAGGGCATAGGCCAGCACAATGGTAGCCGCCGCCACTAAAGACGAAGCATTAGGACCCAGGATGGGGTTAACTTCCCGCTCATGACGGAGTAGTTTTACCACCCGCAGTAACGCGTAAGGAATAATCCCTACTTTTATTACTATCGTCAGTATCGCCGCCACCAACATGTGAATAGACGCGGTACCTTCCATTACACACACCGCCGCAACAATCGCCGACTGCACCAAAAGAATATGAACGGCACTGGCCAGCCTATTGGCTCGCATTAACAGAAAGGCCGATAACAACAATAACAGTGCCAAAACTTGCAAAATTACCCCTCCTAGTCTACTCCCGCAACAATCGCCAGCAACGCTAACAAACCGGCAACCGCTAAAAATCCGGGAACTTTAAACAACCTCATTTTGTTTGCTAATGTTTCGGACAAAGCCAACCCACCAGCCGTCAATAATATTTTCCCTACAAACCAGGCAATTTGACTCGCTCCCCCACCTATAGCCGGAGTCCAGGGTAAAAACAAGGTGGAAAAAATTACTATTAAAACCAATTGCTTAATCGCTGAAGCCCAAACAATGAGACCCAACCGGCGACCAGAATACTCCAAAATCATCCCCTCATGCACCATGGTTAACTCTAGATGCGTATCAGGATTATCGACAGGGATTCGCCCTGTTTCAGCCAAAAGAATTATAAAAAAGGCTGCGGCCGCAAAAATTACCGATAAACCACCTGCTCCTCCCGCCACGCTCACCGTCATATCCATTATATTAGTAGAATGAGCTTTAAAAGCAACCGTTAGCATAGTTAAAAGAAGTGCAGGCTCTACTAAGGCAGCTATATACATCTCACGTGATCCACCCATTCCCCCGAAGGCGCTTCCCGCGTCCAACGAAGCCAGAGCAAGAGAGAACCGACTCAATACAAATAAATACAGTACCATAAATAAGTCTGCCGGCCAGACGGTTATTCCTGTAAAAAGGATTAAGGGACTTAGCCCTGCGGCACCAACAGCACAAGCAAAATAAATAAACGGAGCAACCTTAAAGATCCAAGAGGTGGTAGGAGAAATAACACTGTCTTTTGATAGCCATTTTGCTATGTCAAAATACAGCTGAAACACTCCCGGCCCCCGCCGATTTTGCAAGATGGCTTTACACTTTTTTATTAGCCCGGCGACTAGCGGTGCCATTACCGTCAGAAACAAAGCTTTTACGAATAAAACCATAATATTATCCAAAAACATCCACTCACCACCTTGTACTCCAGATCAGCACCGCCACCGTAACCGCCATAATATAGCCGATATAGAGCTGAACACTGCCTGTCTGAATTTCTTTCATAAACTGCGAAAGTCTAACAATATAACGGTTTAACGGTTGATATACCAATTCATCAACAACATGCGAAATATGCACCTCATATACGATTCTCCGTCCGGAATACGGACTAGTATTGGCATTAATCACCGTCATCGTTCTGGGTCGCAGAATTTTGCCAAAGGCCCGTCGAATAGGTCCTGAAAACCCGGTTGCGGTATATTCCATTCTGGCGTTCGGAATAATACCGCACGTCCATGTTTCACCTACATGCGTCTTACCGGCCCCTTTATATAGGTAAAAAATTATAGCCATTATTATTCCGGCAACAAAAACCAGGCCCAGCACCGGCAACGATAAACCACCTGACGCTTGAGCAGCCGTTCCTAAAATAAACCATTGTGGCGATGCAAAGCCATCTATAGCCCCTTCCGGGAAAAATGCTACAAGAACCTGATGCAATAGAACCATTATCTTAGGTGCAGTTACCCCTAAAACCAAGCATAAAAGAGCCATAAACCCCATGGGTACAAGCATCAATCCCGGTACTTCCACTGCCTTTTCAGTCAAAGCACTACGAGATTTTGCTAGAAACATTATACCATAGGCTTTGACAAAACATGCCGCAGCCAACGCTCCGGTCAGTCCAAGCAGACTGATAAGAATGGCCCCTACAAGTTTTCCTCCAATCCCACCCAACGCCATAGGCAAAGCAAACAACGATTGAAAAAGCAGCCATTCACTTACAAAACCGTTGAAAGGCGGCAATGCGGCAATAGCAGCTGAGCCAATCAAAAAGAAAACAGACGTATACGGCATAACTTTGATAAGACCACCGTGATGTTCCATATCTCGGGTATGGGTAGCATGAACAACGGCCCCTGCACCAAAAAACAACAACGCTTTAAACACGGCGTGATTGAACACATGGAAAAATGCCGCAGCCCAAGCCAATCCTGCCAGAACCGGTAAGCCGCTGCTCATAAAGACCATGCCTGCTCCGACCCCAAGCAAAATCAAACCGATATTTTCCACGCTAGAATACGCCAGCAAACTCTTAATATCATGCTCCACAACCGCATATAGCACACCCAAAACAGCTGAAATCGCGGCAAACAGCAAAATCATTCCGCCCCACCAAGCCGGTCCAATCCCAAGAAATTCCAGATAAAACCGAGCCATACCATAAATTGCCGTCTTTAGCATTACCCCGGACATTAACGCCGAAACATGGGTAGGTGCTGCCGGGTGAGCTTTCGGTAGCCAGACATGTAAAGGGATAATCCCCGCTTTCATGCCAAAACCGATAAAAGAACATAAAAAAACAATATTCCTCGTCCATTCATTGGCCCCCAATACTCGCAGCGCCGTGAACTCCATACTGCCGCTGGAATTTGCTAACAACAAAAAAGCGGTCATAATAAAAGCCGTCCCGACATGGGTCATAACTAAATATAAATACGCCGCTTTCGTACTAGCTTGACTATTTTCCTGTCCCACTAACAGAAACGAAGTAACTGACATTACTTCCCATACCACCAAAAACATAAAAACATGATTAACTGTTACAACTAACAACATAGACAAGATAAACGCCAAGTATAATTCTGCCATGAGAATAAAGCGTTGCTTAAAATATTCCTTGCCATATGCAATCGCGTACATACTGGCTGCCGCCGCCACCAATCCAATAATTCCCAGGAAATAGGCAGACAGGGTATCTACCCGCACCGAAAAAGCCATATAGGTAAGTTGAAACGGCAATTTCATCGCCTGTGCTCCGTTGACAAAAACGAAACTTGCACATAGTACAGCTGCTAGAGACCCTAGAATAGCTATTCCATGTGCAAACACATTGGCTACCTTTAATTTTTCCCCTAAAAAAGGAGTAATAAGCAACCCGGTTGCAAAAAGTAATAGCATTAATCCATAAAGTAAACTAAATTCCATTGAGTTCGCCACCTAAAAAATAAATAGTTAATAATGAAATTTCTTTATATGTTTTAAAACTCCTGCATACAAAATACATTAATTATATTTTGTATTATGTATTTTATATTTTATGTATATCCTGTTCCTAATATACGGCAACATGTCAAAAGAGACCGCTTTGTGGCAAAATTACACAAAACGGTCTCTTTTGTTTATGCTATTTTACAGTAATTGCCTCTTGAGCAGGCAGGATGCTACCCTGATATTTGTCTTCGATAAATTTCTTGACTTCCGGGGAAGTCAGCACTTTAACCAACTTCTGCACCGCCGGGTCATTAGCTTTCTCCGGCTTAACCACTAAGATATTAGCATAGGGTGAATCCTTGTCTTCTATGAAGATCGCGTCTTTCCCCGGGTTAAGTTTTGCCTCAAGTGCGTAGTTGGTATTAATAACCGCCGCGGCTACATCAGGCAACGAACGCGGTAATTGCGCCGCATCCAAAGTCTTAATCTTAAGCTCCTTAGGGTTTTCTACAATGTCCTGAACCGTCGCTTTTATACCAATTCCGTCTTTTAATTTAATTAACCCGGCTTTTTCAAGCAACGCCAGTGCTCGTCCGCCATTAGTTGGGTCATTAGGAATGGCAATGGCATCCCCTGTTTTAATTTGATCTACTTGAGTTACCTTTTTCGAATATATACCAATTGGCTCGATATGTACCTTGGCAATAGCGACCAGGTTGAGGTTATGATCTTTATTGAACGATTCCAAGTATGGCGAGTGCTGGAAGAAATTCGCGACCATCTCACCCTTATCCAGCGCTAGATTAGGTTGAACATAGTCGGTAAACTGGACTACCTCAAGAGTAACTCCTTCTTTAGCCAGCAAAGGTTTAACAAATTCCAATATTTCCGCGTGCGGAACAGGGGATGCACCTACTTTTAAAACAGTCGAACCTGCATTTTCTTGCGGCTGGGACGGACTGTTGCCGCAACCGGCAATCAAACCCACAACTAAGATTAAGACCAGCAAGACTCCAAAGTAGTGTTTTTTACCATAAACCATATAATCTCCTCCTCATTTTTTATTTTACACCGTCAGTGCTGTGGCCACTGCGGTGCGAAACCCCCAAGTCTAGTTATGGGTGACTTTGCGCGCCATAGCAGTTCCCATTGATTGCACTCCCTGAACAATAATTACAAGCACCACTATCGTAAGCAGCATAATATCAGTCCGAAACCGGTTATACCCATACTGGATGGCTAAGTCCCCCAACCCGCCACCACCAACAGTACCCGCCATTGCCGTGTATCCAATCACACTGATCGTCGTAATCGCGATGCCCAATACGAGGGAAGCTTTAGCCTCAGGCAGCAGCACTTTGGTAATAATCTGCCAAGGTGATGCTCCCATGGACATAGCCGCCTCAATGACTCCTTCAGACACTTCTTTAAGCGAAGTTTCAACAATTCGGGCCACAAAGGGAGCCGTAGAAATCACGAGGGGGAATATCGCCGCCGTTGTGCCAATAGAGGTTCCTACTAAAGAGCGAGTTATGGGAATGAGGGCAACCATAAGAATAATAAAGGGCGCTGAACGCAGTATATTAATAACGGTTCCTAACGTTTTTTCCACCCAAGGATTGGGTAGAATATGGCCGGGAGACGAAACTACCAGAAATATCCCCAACGGCAATCCTAGTACATATGCCAAAAAAGTCGCCGCAATTACCATATAAACGGTTTCTCCGACAGCCGGCAATAATAAATCAAATAATTTTCCCAGATATACCGGGTCTAAACTAAACTCCACGTTGAATCACCTCTACCTCTAACTCTCGGGATTTTAAGTACTCATGCGCGTTCTGGCGCTGTTCCGACGAGCCTTTCATTTCAAGCGTAAGACTACCAAATAATGTAGTCCGCAAATGATCAATACTTCCGTATAAAATATTAATTTCCACTTCCGAATTTCGTATCAATTCACTGATAATCGGCCGAGCGGCTTTTTCTCCGAGAAAACGAACACGAAGGATTTCCGACTGGGCCTCGTTTGCAAAGGCCTGTAGCAGTTCCTCCGGCATTTCATTGGGAAATACGCTGGCAACAAATTCCCGTGCAATTGTTGACTGAGGTTTGGTAAAAATATCTTCCACCGTAGCTGTTTCAATAATCTGAGACTGATGAAGCACAGCTACATGGGTACATATCTCTTTTATAACTTTCATTTCGTGAGTAATAATGACAATAGTCAACCCCAGTGTTTGGTTAATCTCCCGAACCAGGTTGAGTATCGAAAGCGTGGTCTGAGGATCAAGCGCAGAAGTGGCTTCATCACAAAGTAAAACATCTGGTTTCAAGGCTAACGCCCTGGCGATACCCACCCGTTGCTTTTGACCACCGCTTAGTTCAGCCGGATAAGCATTTGCCTTTTCCGCTAACCCGACCAACGGCAACAGTTCGTTAACCCGTTTGGTGATTTCCGTTTTGGATAAACCGGCAATTTCCAGCGGAAACGCAATATTGCCCGCCACGGTCCGAGACTGCAGCAAATTAAAATGCTGGAATATCATCCCTATTTTTTGCCGAGCCTGCCGCAAGGTTTGCCCTGATACCTTCGTCAAATCTTGTCCGGCGATGAGAATCCGTCCACCCGTAGGCTGTTCCAAAAGATTTAAACAGCGCACCAGCGTACTTTTTCCCGCCCCGCTTAGCCCGATAATACCATAAACCGCCCCGCGCGGAATATGGAGCGATACATTTTCCAGGGCTTTGGTCTGCCCGTGCCGCGAAGAATACACTTTTGATACATTTTCAATTTGAATCATTATGCCGCCTCTTTCAAAGAGTTGTCTACATTTACGAATACAAAAAAGGCTAAGGAAGTATCCCTTGAGGGCCTCTTCCTTAGCCTTCAGTAGCTCTGATCAGCTAACAATACTCTACTGAAGAAAAGTATAATATAACTTATTTGGGCTGTCAACCAGTCTTATAATACATTTGACAACATAACCGCTTCTTTTATCGATGTTTTGCTTTTTTCGGCATAAACCAAATTGTACACCGCAACTAAGAAAATTGCCCTTCTAACACAAAACGTTATAATAGGAGCACAAATCCACCCCAATTAAACAATCGCAAACTCTGAACTAACGGAAAAAGAGACATGTGGAACATGAATCCCACTCATAACGAAGTTTTTAGCTGCTGTACTTCTTCATGCCTGTGCAACGCTAGCTGAATAAGCTTGTCAATTAGCTGAGTATAGGGAATACCGCTGATTTCCCACAGTTTAGGATACATACTAATCGACGTAAAACCTGGAATGGTGTTAATTTCATTAACAACCAAACGTTTATCGGCTGTCATAAAAAAATCTACCCTGGCCATACCTTCACAGCACAATACTTTATAAGCCTCCACAGCTACCTGTTGAATCCTTTTTTCATCTTTTTCGTCCAGCTTTGCCGGTATATCAAGAGCTGCCCCATTCTCATCGATATATTTGGCCTGATAGGAATAAAATTCCTTTTGGGCAATAATCTCGCCTACCCTGGAGGCAATTGGCTTTTCATTGCCCAGTACCGCGCACTCCACTTCCCTTCCGGCAATATATTCTTCGATAAGTATTTTAGTATCAAACGCAAACGCCTCTGTTACAGCTTTGTAAAACTCTTGTTCCGTCTTAACTTTACTAACCCCTACCGAAGAACCAGCATTAGCAGGCTTTACAAAGAGCGGCAATCCCAGTTTCTTCACGATCTCAGAAAAGTTCAGTCCATCCCGCTCCCCGCGCCGGCAAACGAGAAAATCGGCAATTGAAATTCCAGCATCCCGCAATAAGCGTTTCGCCACATCCTTGTCCATACCGATTGCCGAACCTAACACACCGGCACCGACAAACGGTATATTAGCTAATTTCAACAGTCCTTGCACCGTACCATCTTCGCCATAGCAGCCATGCAATATAGGAAATACAACGTCGATTTGATTACTAATGCTGGAATCGGCCAAACCACGTAAAGCCTCTTTTTCCTGCCAAGGTATCAAAACTACTCCCTGCCCGGTTTTATTTAAAGTAATATGCTGCGGGTCATTCCCATTTAGCAAGAACTCGGACTTATCGTTCAAATACCAATGTCCGGTTTTATCGATTCCTATGAGTGTTACCGAATACTTTTCTTTGTCCAGAGCCTCTATCACGTTTTTCGCTGACTGCAGCGACACTTCATGCTCTGTAGATTTACCACCAAACAAAATACCCACATTAATTTTTTTCAAAAATACCATCCCCTACGAACTTAATATATTTTATATTCCCCCCTACCGGGGCTCATACCTCTATATTATTATTTTATTAAAACTAATATTAGTAGTTAAATTAATAATGCTTTCATTGACATACTAACGTCGTTAGCTTTATAGTTATATATATTAGTATTATAAGTAGGAGAGATAAACGTGGTCATTCGCGCCGGATTAAACCGCCAAACCATTGTTATTGCTGCCGCTGAGATTGCAGACAGAGACGGTTTGGAACAAGTTACGTTAGCTGCTGTAGCCAGTGTGCTGGGTGTACGCAAGCCATCATTATACAACCATATAGATGGCTTACCAAAACTACGGGGACTACTTGCTATTTGGGGTACCTTGGAACTTCAATCAGCTATTGGCGAAGCAGCCATTGGCAAGGCGCGGGAAGATGCTATTCGCGCAATAGCAATCGCTTACCGGAACTTCGCCTTAAAGCGGCCCGGTTTGTACCGGGCTATCGTATCATCGCCCGACCGCAACAATGAAGAACTGCAGGCAGCAATTAACCGCTTAATGACTGTTATCAGGAAAGTACTTGAGCCGTATGATTTAACCGAGAGTGCAGCCACCCATGCGGTGCGTGGCTTGCGCAGCATCATGCACGGCTTTGTGTCACTAGAAGCCTCCGGTTGGTTTGCCGTACCGCTGGACAGAGAAGAAAGTTACAGACTACTAATTGACACCTTTATTCGCGGTCTTGGCGTGTAAAGGTTAATAAGAAGGTTTTCTATGGAAATTTGGAAAAGAAACTTACTGGTTTGCTGGTTTGGGAGTTTCGCAACAGCAGCCGGGTTGAGCCAGATCGCCCCGGTACTCCCGTTATATATTGAACACCTCGGGATAAAAGACACTGCCAGAATTGAACAATTTTCGGGATTTGCCTTTGGCGTTACTTTTATTCTTATGGCGCTGGTTTCCCCTCTTTGGGGCCGCGCTGCTGACAAATACGGACGCAAGTCCATGCTGCTTCGTGCCAGTCTGGGTATGGCACTGGTAATTACATGTATGGGATTTGTCACCGACGTCTACCAGCTTATCGGCCTGCGGCTAATTCAAGGAGCCGTATCCGGTTATATTTCCGCGGCCATTATCCTGGTAGCAACGCAAGCGCCGGAAGAACGTTCAGGCTGGGCGCTAGGCACACTTTCTACCGGTGGTGTAGGTGGTATGCTCTTAGGACCCTTAATCGGCGGTTATCTGGCGGAAACGGTTGGGCTGCGTTTCGTATTTTTCGGCACCGGCGCGCTGCTTTTAGTGGCTTTCACCCTATCTGTTTTCTTCATTCAAGAAAATTTTACTGCGTCCCATGAAAAGTTACTTTCCTATAAAGAAATATGGAGGCTCATTCCCAATCCTGCCGTACTAATTTGTATGTTCGTTACTACTTTCATGCTGCAACTGGCCCTATTGTCAATAGAACCAATTATTACGGTATATATTGCACAAATCTCCTATAACTCCGAACATGTGGCGCTGCTCTCGGGGATGGTTTTTGCCTCCTCCGGCGTTGCAAATATACTGGCCGCTCCGCGTCTGGGACGGTTGTCCGATAAAATTGGCCCCGCTAAGGTAATGCTGGTATCCCTTATCCTTTCCGGCCTCCTATTTTTCCCTCAAGCTTACGTTACTAATGTCTGGCAATTGATGGTGCTGAGATTCATGTTCGGCGTTGGCGCCGCGGGCCTGTTACCCTCTCTGAATAGTTTGGTCAAACATAATTCCCCTGACAGTATTACCGGTAGGATTTTTGGTTACAACCAGTCTGCCCAACACCTTGGCTCCTTTGTCGGTTCCTTGTTAGGCGGCCAAATCGCCGCCTTGTGGGGCATTCACTGGGTATTCTGGGTAACCGGTTTGCTCCTCCTATTGAATGCCGCCTGGGTATATCAAACCGCCTACCGTACAGCTAACGAAGAAAAAGCCACCTGACAATGCCAGGTGGCTTTTTCTTATTCCCATTCAATTGTGCTTGGCGGCTTCGAAGTAATGTCGTACACAATCCGGTTGACGTCTTTTACTTCGTTGACAATGCGTCGCGAAATAGAATCTAAAACTTCATAAGGTAGACGCACCCAATCCGCGGTCATGCCGTCTTCACTGGAAACAATTCTGAGGCCGACCGTATAAGCGTAGGTACGTTCATCCCCCATAACTCCGACACTTTTCATGGCAGGCAAGATAGCGAAGGATTGCCATACCTTACGGTAAAGCCCGGCATTTTTGATTTCCTGATACACGATCGCATCGGCTTCTCTGAGAATATCCAATCGTTCGCGAGTAACTTCACCGATTATGCGAATAGCAAGTCCCGGACCAGGGAAAGGCTGACGCCATACAATTTCTTCCGGCAGATTTAATTCCCGTGCAAGCGCCCGTACCTCATCTTTAAACAAATCGCGCAACGGCTCAACCAGCTCGAACTGCATGTCCTCCGGCAAACCGCCTACATTGTGATGACTTTTTATAACCGCAGCTGTTTCCGTACCGCTTTCAATAACATCGGGATATAAAGTGCCCTGCACCAAGAAAGCAATATCGCCTAGTTTCTCGGATTCTACTTCAAATACACGGATAAACTCTTCCCCGATAATCTTGCGTTTCTGTTCGGGATCGGTTACACCGGCCATCCGGGCCATAAAGCGATCGGTTGCATCGGCGTACACTAAATTCATCTGGAATCCATCACGGAAGGTTTTCACTACATTTTCAGGTTCATCCTTACGCAGGAAACCATGGTTAACAAATACGCAGGTAAGCTGATCACCAACCGCCCTGTGAACCAGCACTGCCGCAACCGAAGAATCAATGCCACCGCTCAATGCACAAAGAACCTTTTTATCTCCCACTTGCTCACGAATAGCTTTGACGGCTTGATCAACAAAGGACCCCATGTCCCAATCGCCCTTACAACTGCATATATTAAATAAAAAGTTTCTTATTAATTTCATGCCTTCTGGAGTATGCACAACTTCGGGATGAAACTGAACACCGTAAATGGCTTTTTCCGCGTTTGCCATTGCGGCTACTGGAGTACTCTCGGTATGCGCCGTAACCTTAAAGCCGCCGGGAGCCGCAGAAATATAATCACCGTGACTCATCCAAACCTGAGTCTCGGAAGAAATTTCAGCAAAAATACCACCATTATTATCGACATACAACTTTGTATTGCCATATTCGCGGGTAGAAGCCCTGTTTACAGTGCCCCCCAGCGTATAAGCGGTAAACTGCATACCATAGCAAATACCTAAGATAGGAATACCTGAATCGAACACGGCCTTATCGCATTGTGGTGCATTCTCCTGATATACACTGGAAGGCCCGCCGGAAAAAACAATCCCCTTCGGTGCGAGCGCTTTTATTCTTTCCATTGTAATTGTATACGGCAGTATTTCGCAATACACGCCGCACTCCCTGATGCGTCTGGCTATGAGCTGACTATACTGCCCGCCGAAATCCAAAACCAGCACCATTTCATGATTTTTTACTATCATTACGCAACCATTCCTCCTACTAGATTCATAATAGACCAAACTATACCATAAATTGTTTCTGGTTGTAAATGGCCTTCAACCGACTACTTCTCAATATTATAAGTTTAAATATATTCTTTTCTAAAGGAAATTTTCCTTCCCATTGAGATAACAAAATTATTTATTTTTATATTTTTACAATTTATGATAATCTTTACTCTTAATTTTTCCTTTCCATTATACATTTTTTGTCATATTACTTAATTTTATGCAATATTAGTAAACAATTGTGAAGGATTTCTTATATTTTAGAAGAATTCTAAATAGTATTACTGAGAAATATTCATATAGTTTAACTTACAGGAAACGCAGCAAGGCATCCACCGTCACAACATCACTTAGCATCTCAAACTTCAGAATCAAAGGAATTTTCTTGATATTCCTTGGTCTCCCAACCGTTTATCAGCCTTTTCCAACATCCATTTCTGACAATTTATATTGTGCACTTGTAGTTATCTATAGACATTCTCTCAGCAAAAAATCAACAAGGTAGGCATCTTTATTCAAAACAGGAGGATTCAAATATGAAAAGTCTTAAGTTAAAACTTACTATTGTCATGGTACTACTCTTTGTTTTATCCCTTATTACCTTAGCAGGCTTAAACTACTGGCAGGCAAAAAACGTAATCCTAAAAAATGTAGATTCCGAATTGACAGCCCAAGCACAAGCCGGAGCCGGTAAAATAAGCGCTACTTTGTTAACCAGTCAAACGGAATTAATGACCATAGCCCGATCACCTATTTTAAACTCTGGTAATCGTACAGCTATTCAAGCCTATTTAAACTTAGAAAACCAAAATAAAAAAGAAATGTATCAAGCACTTGTCTATAGCGATAGTAACGGAAACTTCATTGATGCTTTTGGAGAAACCGGAAATCAGTCAGACGCCCCCTTCTTCAAGCAAGCCATCTCTGGAAATGCAGTAATATTAGGCCCTGTAATTGATAAGAAAAACGGCAACCCGGTTGTCTTTATGGCCATCCCGGTAAAAACAGGCGACCGCATCACCGGAATATTACTAGGCGTTGTCAATGCAACATCTCTTGCTAAAATCGTAGAAAACATTAAAGTGGGCGATACCGGGTACGCTTACGTTCTTCAAAATGACGGCACTACTATTTTTCACAAGAATAAAGAACGAGTAAACAACAATATACTCACAGATGCTACTACCACTCCTGAACTTAAAACCATTTCCGAAAAAATTATTAAAGGAGAAACTGGAGTTGGTATTTATACCTTTAACGGCACCAGTAAATACGTAGCCTACACACCTATAGAAGGCACTTCCTGGGCCATTGGTGTTAACCTTCCGGCAAACGAAGCTACCAGTGCGTTGACCGCTTTCACCTGGACAGCACTAATTACTATTATCGTAGTTCTAATACTTGTTAACATCGTAATTTACTTTATCGCCCGAAACATTACACGCCCTCTGGTTACACTCGAGAACGCCGCACAACATATCTCCGGCGGCGATCTCTCCCTGCAACGCTTAGATATCACCAGCAAAGATGAGCTGGGCCGAGTGGCAGCCGCTTTCGAAATCATGGTTGGCAATCTACGCAACTTAATACGCCAAATCACATCATCCGCCGAACAGGTAGCCGCTTCCTCCGAAGAGCTTAGCGCGAACTCAGAACAATCCGCCCAAGCTTCCCTTCAGATCGTAACATCCATTACAGATACGGCTCAAGGAGCGGACAAGCAGTCAGCGGCGGTTTCCAATGCCGTAACACTGGTAAGGCATATCTCCACAAATTCACAAGAGGAAGCCAAAAAAACCCAGGATGCAGTTGCCATACTCAAAGAGGCTGTCAACGCCGCCAATACGGGTAACCAAGCGGTAACCACTGCCATTGGGCAAATGACTCATATCCGCACAACCGTTGACAATTCAGCCCAAGTCATTACCGAACTGGGTGAACACTCAAAGGAAATCGGCCAAATTGTAGAAACCATCTCCGGTATTGCCAGCCAAACCAATCTCTTAGCCTTAAATGCCGCTATTGAAGCGGCCCGGGCGGGCGAGCAAGGCAAAGGCTTTTCCGTAGTGGCTGAAGAAGTCCGGAAATTAGCGGAACAGTCTCAGGAAGCCGCTAAACAAATTACTACCCTAATCAGCGAAATCCAAAGCAAAACAGATGAAGCTGTAGTTAGTATGAACAACGGTACGCACGAAGTACGGCGCGGGACAGAAATTGTCGATCAGGCCGGAAAAGCGTTTCAGGATGTTAACGAACACCTAAAATCGGCCACCGCCATCACACAGCAGACGGCCGATACTATGAGCAGCCAAGCTGCCCAAAGTGTTAAAGTCCTCGAAACCATCGAATTGGTTAGTACAATAAGTAGTAATATAGCCAGCCAGGCGCAAAATGTTTCGGCGGCTTCACAAGAACAGTCCGCCTCCATGGAAGAAATCACCGCATCAAGCCACCATTTGGCCGTGCTGGCAGAAGAACTCAACGTTGCTGTTCGCAAGTTCAAATTATAAATTTCTTTAAAAAGGCTGAAACCCACTGCGTGGGTTTCAGCCTTTTTTCTTAAGTTAACCCGTCTGAAAAACTAATGCCGATATAGCCCATCTTCACTGCAGCGGCTTAGGAGATCACCGACTGTGGTAATTTCATACCCTTGTTCTTTTATTTTATTGATTAGAATTGGCAACGCATCGGCTGTCTGCACCGGAGTATCCGACGCATGTAATAAAATGATAGCTCCCGGTTTAAGTCTTTTTACAACCCGCTCCACAATAACATCCCGACCTGGATTCTTCCAATCTAACGAATCAATATTCCAGATAATGGTTTTATATCCCAATTCCTCGGTCACTTTAAGTGAACGTTGGCTGTAGTGGCCATTAGGCGGCCGAATCAGCGTCGCATCCACGCCTGTTATTTCTTTTATTTGGGCATGAGCTTTCTGTATATCCATTCTTACCCAGTCATCTGACATATCCCCGTAGTTTTCATGGCGATATCCATGACTGCCGATTTCATGCCCATCCGCCACAATCTGTTTGGCAACCTCTGGGTATTTTTCTGCCCAAGGTCCCATAATAAAAAATGTTACCCGAAGGTTATTTTTCTTTAAGGTATCCAAAATCGAAGGAGTAAATGTATTACCCCAAGAATGGTCAAAAGTTAATGCTACCACCTTCTGGTTGGTACGGGTTCCGGCTATGGCTATCGGTCCTCCGGCAAGCAGGTCAGATACCTGTACATATACCGTGCCAATGGCCAATAAACCGATTATGCTATAAAAAAAATACCGCTGCCTAATCAAGCGCTTAAGATTCAAGATAATCATAAACGTCCCTCCTTCGCCACCATCAGTAGTATATATGTGTCGTCCATGCGAAATATGAACCCGAAAGCTACGTAAAACTCTTTTTTGGCTTGATCTAGTGGTTATTTTCTCAAAATCGTTGCTATTACAAGCTACATGCCCTAAACTTTGGAACGTATTTTTGTATCTCTTCAGGACAATCTAAAAAAGTAATCGAAAGGAGAGATGAATATGCCGGAAATTGAATATGTAGCCAACGGGGTTACTATAAACCCAGCCATACCTTCTCCCTTTGATGATGTTGAACTTTTCTACAATGGAATATTAACCCAAACAGGCGCTACCGATATTTACGCTCATGTTGGCTTTGGAATGGAATGGTTAGGTTCAAGTGACTACAAAATGGAAAAGACGGAGCACGGTTATAAAGCAAAAATATATATTCCCTCTAATGCCGAAAATCTCAATGTATGTTTTAAAGATGCCGCTAATAATTGGGACAATAATACAGGCTCCAATTATTCTTTCGTACTAAGCGTAGGAGACCGGAAAGATCAAACCCTGAGCAAAGTCAAAGATTGGTTTTAACTTTACTTTTTCGGAGGTGAATATATGACAGACGCCGCGCTATTCTGGGAAATAGCCATTAGAACAAGCATATCCTTTTTGCTTTTACTTCTTTTAATTCGCATTATGGGACGCAAACAAATTTCACAATTGACTTTCTTTGATTACATTACCAGCATTTCAATTGGATCAATTGCCGCAGTGGTAGCTATCGATACATCGATTCCTTTAATAGTCGGAATCTTTGCCTTAATTGTTTGGACAGTCTGCATTATGGCTGTCAATCTTCTTACATTAAAAAGCGTACCTGCCAGAAAATTCATTGACGGCACACCCATTATGGTCATCTATGACGGCAAAATTCTCGAAAAGAATCTTGGCTCACGCTTTTATAATGCCCATGACCTTCTTATGGAATTGCGGGAAAATGGCGTATTCGATCCGAACGAAGTGCAGGTGGCTATCGCCGAACCTAATGGTAAGCTGAGCATCTTGAAAAAATCTCAATATCAGCCCATAACGGTAAAAGATCTTAATTTGCCGCCCAGCACACAAGCTGCCAGTTGGTTTGCCGGTAAAGAGCTCATCGTCGACGGTAAAATTATGGAAGAAAACCTAACTGCTTTCGGCATCCAAAAAGAGTGGCTCAACGAACAGCTCAAAAACCAAGGGATTACCCAAGCTTCGGAAGTACTATTAGCGACTATTACCCCGGAAGGCACCCTATACTTAGATAAAAAGAAAGACGCTGCGCCTCTGAATGTAACGTAACCCTAATCTATCAAAGACTTCTCGCAATCAGAGAAGTCTTTTTATATGAGTAACCCAACCGAAAATGTCAATATGAAGTAAAAATATTGTGAAATGTTCAAAATCGGCTGGAAACAAGCTTCATGAAATGGTAAAATATAAATATAAGCTAATAATGCGCTGATCTGATATTTCCAAACCGATTTTTTGACGAAAAGTAGGTAAACCCGCTCTTCGTCAATTAACGGCAGGAATTAGCGTTGAAGCGTGTTAATTTAATTGAATTAAAGGAGAATCTAAAATGAGCTACAAAGTTACAAAAGCAAGTGAAGCTACCCCCTACGAAGCTCCAGGACATTACGATATGCGTCCTACCAGGCTCCATAACCCGGGAGATGTCAATGAAGGCCGGATTATTATGGGTCTGTCGCATTTCCTCCCAGGCGGCGGTGCAAAATACAATGCCATTCCTGTTGAGTTCATTTATTACATTGTGAGCGGCGAAATGACCGTCACTATCGATGGCAACACGTTTGTCCTTGGAGCCGGCGATTCCGTTCATGCTGGCCCGAACACCGGAAAAGAGATTATCAATAATGGCAAAGTTACTGCTACCATGCTGGTAACCATCTTACCGGCTGATAAATAATCCAGCTTTCTAAAAGCTATAATACAAAAAACCGAAGCCGCTTACATGTTTAAGCGGCTTCGGTTTTTTTGTATTATAGCGTAATGCAGCTTTTGGTAGTGCCTACTCTAACGTGGTTACGCCTGATTCCTTGACAAAATTTAGTATCATTAACTTTTACTGACCACTCTACAATGAAAATAGCCAATTTTTATTATGCCATTAGCATAAAATGTATCCTTTCATAAAATCAAATAGACTGACTATTGTTCACCCCCGCTAATTTTTCCTAAAACGTCCCTAATTCCATCCATTTTATACCGATAGCAATATATACTGCCTTTTTCGCAATTTGCCCTTCACTTCGCACATGAAAATGGATGGCATCCATAAACACTACGGCGTAGATACACTTTCCAATGGCCGTATCTGCCAGTCCTTAACAACCGGCAATATTTTATCGGTAACCCGGCTGATCGTACTGTCAGATACCTCTAAGCCGTAAATGTCACGAATATGCTCCTCAATATCGCTGGTCGTCGTGCCTTTTGCATACATCGATAAGATTTTTTCTTCGATATCGCCGCTGAGGGTGGTTTGGTTTTTCTTTACTAGTTATTGTATGATCTTAAAAAAAGTTTTCTACGTGAACTTCCATTATTACGGCAATTAAACACAGATCGTTTACAGTAATATCAACATGCCTTTTTTCGGGGTATGTTAACCAAGTTTTGTTGTTTCCTAGTTTTATCAACAATATATTTTCCAGACATACCTTTGGATATTCTTATTTCCCTTATTCTATCACCAACATTTATCATTACAACCCCGCCCCATTCTGTTTTAAAAGCCTGTCCATTAATTACCATTAATTTGTCTAACTTTGCAGGAAATTGATGTAATTCGCGGTATTATATTATAATAATTACATTAATGTGAGGTATTTATTTTGGATAATGTCTTTCTAATTATATTACTACTCTCATTTGCATGTTTATTAATCACTCTGACTGCAGTTTTTCTTTTTGTTGTTGGCCTTACCGTCGATACAAAGAAAGCACAACAAACATCCCAACAGCCTCAACAGGAAGTTGTTGCACAGCAGCCCGCAGAAACACAACCGCAGACACCTGCGCAAAAAGATGATTCAGACGTTTTAGGTTCTAATAAAGATTCAGCTAATGTTAGTACTTCATCAACGTCTCCCGCCCCCACAACTAAATCAGCGCCTATTAAAATAACTGGTTCCGGCCCTAATGGTGAAAGAATCAAGGGACATATCGGTAAAAACGGTACAAAAATTTATTATACACTTGGAGATCGGCTTTATGATAAAACCAAAAACGTTTCTGCCTGGTTTTTCACTGAAGAAGACGCGAAGGCAGCCGGTTATAGAGCAAGCAAAAGATAAATCTATATGTTTAAAACTGCCAATTATACGCAAAAAGGAGCCGCCCCACAAAGGGTAGCTCCTTTTTCTATTTTTTGAGAAATCATTTCACGAATATACCTGCTTACCCATTATCTTGCATATATACCGTGCCTAAACCACCGGCCTTTAGAGATGCCGCCTTGCGCATATCAGTAACGCGGTCATCTTCCCAACTGGAAAGTACCGTTACAAATACTCCGCAACTTCACGTACATTAACTGCCTAGCTAGCCATGTTTTGCATAGTAACGGCAATTTCTTCTGTAGCAGCCGCTTGGGATTCAGTCAAACCAGTTGTGACTTTTATTGCGTCCACAATACTTTTTTGATCCGTTTGAATTACCGCTAGTAATTCTTTGATTTTCTTTACCGCCTGAGCACTATTCTCCGCCATTTTTCCGTATTTCATTCGCAACGGACAACAAACCCGCGTCCTTCCTCTCCAGCCCTGGCAGCCTCTATTGCCGCATTTAATCCGAATAGATTTGAACTAACGGAAACCTCGTTTACAAAATGCAAAATTTCATCGGTTTTTAAAATTCCCTCTGACATATTCGCTAAAGTCGTTTGAACATTTTCCATATTCATCATTAATAAATTATCACTTCCAGCCAATTCCCCATTCTGACGATGATACCACCAGAAAAGTTTACCTGCACGTGACCAAGGACATAAAAAAGAGGCCGCCCATAAGTTTGATCAACTCATGGACAACCTCTAATTTTTAGGCTAATTCGGGTAGCAAAATGGTAGCATTTAATGTTTTTAAGTCCTAGACCCCTGAGCTTACTGGGCCGGTAGGCTTAATTACATCATACCGCCCATACCACCCATACCACCCATGCCGCCCATGCCGCCCATACCGCCGGCAGGCATAGCTGCTTCTTTTTCAGGTTTATCAGCAACAAGGGTTTCGGTGGTCAAAACCATAGCCGCAATGCTGGCTGCGTTCTGTAAAGCTGAACGGGTTACTTTAGCAGGGTCAACGATACCGGCAGCAATCATATCGATATACTCTTCGGTCAGTGCATTGAAGCCCATGCCTTTACCGGCTTTTTTCACGTTTTCAACAACAACGGAACCTTCCATGCCGGCATTGTAAGCAATTTGACGAACAGGTTCTTCGATAGCTCGTTTAACAATGGAGATACCTGTTTTTTCATCGGCGTTAGCTGGTACAACAGTATCCAGTACAGGCAGAACATCGATGAAAGTGGTGCCGCCGCCGGCAACAATGCCTTCTTCAACAGCCGCCCGAGTTGCGTTGAGCGCGTCTTCGATACGATGTTTCTTTTCTTTGAGTTCTACTTCGGTAGCTGCACCAACGCGGATTACTGCTACGCCGCCAGCCAATTTGGCCAAACGTTCCTGCAATTTTTCCTTGTCGAAGTCAGAAGTCGAATCTTCAATTTGAGTTCTGATTTGAGCTACACGAGCTTTAATGCTTTCAGTAGTACCGGAACCATCAACAATTGTTGTTTCTTCTTTCGATACCCGAACTTGACGAGCACGGCCAAGATCGCTGAGATCCACGCTGTCGAGCTTGCGACCAATGTCTTCAGTAATAACAGCACCATTGGTCAGAATAGCGATGTCTTCAAGCATAGCTTTACGACGGTCACCAAAGCCAGGAGCTTTTACCGCAACAGCCCGGAATGTTCCACGCAGCTTATTAACAACCAAGGTAGCCAGAGCTTCGCCTTCTACGTCTTCAGCTATAATAAGTAATTCTTTACCCTGCTGTACTACTTTTTCCAGTACAGGCAGCAAGTCGGCAATAGCACCAACTTTGCGATCAGTGATAAGGATGTATGGATCATTAAGAATAGCTTCCATTTTGTCTGTATCAGTGATCATGTATGGAGAAATGTATCCACGGTCAAATTGCATACCTTCAACCACTTCGAGATCAGTACCGGTTGATTTTGATTCTTCAACAGTGATAACACCGTCTTTCCCCACTTTATCCATTGCTTCTGCAATGAGTTTACCGATTTCTGCATCTGCGGCGGAAATCGAAGCAACCTGAGCAATAGCGTCCTTGGTTTCAACCTTTTTCGCGATTTTTTTGATTTCTTCAACTACAGCAGCAACAGATTTTTCGATGCCTTTTCTGATAATCATCGGATTAGCACCGGCTGCTACGTTGCGCATACCTTCGCGAATCATAGCCTGAGCTAACAGGGTTGCAGTAGTGGTACCGTCACCGGCAACATCATTGGTTTTTGTAGCAACTTCTTTAACCAGTTGTGCTCCCATATTTTCAAACGGATCTTCCAAATCAATGTCTCGGGCAATAGTTACACCGTCATTAGTAATAGTCGGAGCACCAAATTTTTTGTCAAGAACAACATTACGACCCTTAGGTCCTAATGTAACTTTTACAGCGTTAGCCAGAGCATTAACGCCTCTTTCCAGAGCGCGGCGTGCTTCTTCGTCAAACAAAATTTGCTTAGCCATCGTGTTGTGTCCCCCTTTTATTTATTCAACAATTGCCAGGACGTCTCTCTCGCTGAGGATGAGATAGTCTTGACCGTCGATTTTTACTTCCGTACCGGAATATTTTGAGAATATTACTTTGTCACCAGCTTTGACATCAACAGCAACGCGTTGACCATTGTCAAGAACTTTACCGGTTCCTACCGCAACTACCTTACCTTCTTGCGGTTTTTCTTTCGCAGTGTCAGGAAGTACAATGCCACTTTTAGTTACTTCTTCTCGTGCCAAGGGTTGAATAACCACCCTATCGCCTAATGGCTTAATCATGGTAAAAAAACCTCCTTTTATTTGTAAGCCTTATAATTTTTGTGTTGTTAGCACTCATCACTAGCGAGTGCTAATTCCATAATTTATATTATATAATTCAAGCTAAAAAATCAAGAGCTTTCCCGGTAATTTTAGCCTATTTTTTACGATTTTTTTTAAACTATCCTGTTTTAGCTCCTTCTTACGTTGCAAACAGAGGCTACGAATAGGCAATTGAGAAAAAACACAATCGGCAGCCTTCCTGCCAATCGTGTTTTCTACAGACCTACCATGTTTAGGGAACTTATAGATTATAGACATGTAATTACTTTTTCTTGGTCGCAGCTTCGACAACCGCTTCCGCGACTTCCCGGATGGACTTCCTTTTGGCCATACTGTATTGCTGAAGTCGCCGGTAAGCCTCATTTTCGTTTAAACCATACGCATCCATCAGTATCCCTTTAGCTCTATCCAATACTTTCCTGGTTTCAAGTGAATTTTTCACTTGGTCAAGTTCCCTTTCCAATTCAGCAAATTCCTGAAACCGAGACAGAGCAATTTCCATGGCGGGGAACAAATTCGCTTCTTTAACCGGTTTAACAAGATACGCCAATACACCCGAATCTTTTGCTTTTTCGACAATTTCCTTCTGGCTGAAAGCGGTTAACAAAAGTACGGGCGATATTTTTTCGGCAGAAATAATTTTCGACGCAGCAATACCATCCATTTCCGGCATTTTTATATCCATAATAACCAAATCAGGTTTATGTCTTCTCACAAGTTCGATAGCGCGAACCCCATCTGCGGCTTCACCTACTACGCTATGACCGGCTTCTTCCAAAAGTTCTCTAAGATCCATACGTATAATCGACTCATTATCAGCAATAACAATCCTAAGTGGTTGCATTTATTATCCTTCCTCCTTCCTACGGGGGACGGCAATACAGGCGTGAGTTCCGCCTTCGGAATATAGCCGAAATTTACCGCCAAGATCATTTTCGATAAGAGTTCTTATAATTTGCAAACCCAGGCTGCTTGATTTTTTCTGACCGAAATCAGGCGGCAGCCCAATGCCATTATCCCATATTTCAATTTCGTATTCATCGGTCATGATGGTCATATCAACCCCAATAACCCCTTCCCTGCGGCCGACAAAGCCATGTTCGATAGAATTTTGGATAAGTTCGTTAATAACTAAAGCCAAACTAATCGCCGCATCTGACGGCAATATAATAACCTGCCGGTTAAAAATAGTCTGGATGTTAAAATCCGGTTCCAGCATGTTCTGAATAACTAAATCCAAGATGTTTTTAGCCACTTCCGCTACATCAATGTACTCGGCGTCCTGTTGAGATAAGAATTCGTGAACTACAGAAATGCTGAGTATCCGGTTGACACTTTCTCTAAGCGCAGCCTTGACTTCTACGGAATCCGTTCGTCGGGACTGAAGACGGAGAAGACTAGCAATAGTTTGCAGATTATTCTTTACCCTGTGGTGTATTTCCTGGATGACCGCAGACTTGATTAACAGTTCCTTTTCTTTTTTCTTAATAGCGGTAATATCAGCTACGATAATAATCGTACATAGCGTTTGGTTCCCCTTGACGATAGGAATGGCACGTTGAGCCAGTACTATATTGCCGACCTCCAGCTCCGTTTCCTG
>Ga0316613_10000286_pt1 | contig 50283 bp, 63 predicted proteins | sample OWC_soil_day10_C_2_FD_207647 | JGI IMG/M metagenome (GOLD analysis project Ga0316613, IMG submission 207647) | Wetland soil microbial communities from Old Woman Creek delta, Ohio, United States - OWC_soil_day10_CT_b | ecosystem: Environmental > Terrestrial > Soil > Wetlands | place: USA: Ohio...
ATTGCGTGTAACTTGTAAACGTTTATAGAAAGACTAAGGGATACGAGGCTTCGCAGCCTGTATCCCTTTTATTTTCTGGTGACACACCGGGGAATCGAACCCCGAACCTACTGATTAAGAGTCAGTTATTGTGTGGATTTTAGCTATGCTGTTCGGCCCTTACAGCTCTTGGGTGCTTCGATGATATGTTGTCAAAGTCAGTTGCTGGTTTGACAACTTTTTGACAACTCTGCGACTATTCAGTAATGATAAACTTAGCTGGTTTTGACACCAAACACCTTGCTAATGATATTAGTAATAGGTTTGTTGTCACCGTCTTGTTTCAGCATCAATGCGGCCAACACAGGGTTATAGTCACCAGATACGCAGTTATTCTCTAATTCATGCTCGTAATCACACGCCCCGCAGCATTGGCAGACCGAGCATTTTCTAACTATGTTACTGTAACTCACTATAGTTGTGCCTCCTTGATAAATTTAACCAGTTTACAATTTGAATCATGCCCTACCTTGTAGGAGCTGTAGCAAGAAGGGTGCAGGTACTTATCTGTTATTTCCACTATCTTACCGCAAACTCGACAACGTATGCAGTCCGGACCTTCCCGGTCGTCTTTTACCTCAGTAAACCCTAGAGTTTTTAGTAGTTCCTTTATTTCGATCAGTTCTTGTTGAGCCACCTTAATTTCGTTCAGCATTAAATTATATTCCCGTTCTTCTCCATGATACAGGTTTACGTGTATTTCCGCGTCATACAATGCTTTCTCAATTTTCATTTAGATTCCTCCTTAAACCCCTGCGCAAATTCAATTAACTCGTTTAATGTTGGAGCAGCGATTAAATAAAACCCAGCTCTGCTTTGTTTTACCGGTTATTTCATAAGGGTTCCAACCAACAGGAAGCTCAGGGTAATCCCGGTCACGTCCATGCATCTGGGAACTGTATGATCTGTACGATCTGTTGTTGTTGTTGCTGTGATAACCGTATATCGTTTGACCTACTTTCATTTAATTGGCCTCCTTATTTTATTGTCATCTTAGGCTCCCCATATAAAGCCCGAAGACCGGCGCGGGTTATTACCCAAGTACCGCCTATCTTCTTGTAAAACCCTAATGGGAATTTACCATCTCTACAGTCTTTTTTAACTTTATCTGTAGACAAGCCGTAAAGTTGGGCTGCAACTGGAGGCGTAAATATATCGTTGAGATTGATAGTCAACCACCCCCAACTCCCTAAAGTTTTCGCGTAACGAATTCGTGAAAACGTAACGTTTTCGTTAACCCATTATCTTACATTATCTACAAATAGCCCCTTGGGATAATTTTACATGGATTATTTTTACTTATATGGGTTAAAGTTGAAAGTGAAAAAAGTGTCGAAATAACGAATTCGTTAATGTGTTTCCGTATAGCCAATATCATCAAACCCTTACAGCTTCTCGGGTTCTTCGGGGTTCTGTAGAAAAAATATATAAATCGATTTTATTTAAGCCCCTTATAGAACGTTTTCTGTTTACCAATACAGTAAGGAGTAAAGCGAAAAGAAAACCATCTTAAAAAATCAAATTATATATATATTATTATTAATATATTATTATTAATATATTATAGATATAGATATATTAATAATATAGATATAAGTATTCTATAGATATAAGTATTAAGTTAAAGAGTAGTTTGATTAAGGTTTTGAAAGTTAAAAAGCTGTAAGTATTATTTTAGGTCCGTCACGGTGTTTCGGTACACAGCTCCGGTACGTTCTGTCGCGGGGCTACCTGTTCGCCTCGTAGCAGGGCTGTATTGCCTTGAATTTTGCGTTTCGTGTAATAGGGAACCCTGCGTTTTACAGCAGGGTTTCGGCTTTTGGTTACGCGGTTAGTTGATGAATTTGCATTGAAGCCTCTAAGACCTGTAGATTGATCTGTAATTCTGGTACGTCTGGATAAGGTGCTTCTAGCGGCCACTCTGCAGCTAGAGGCTTTGGTCCGGCTTGGTAGTACCTAAATAGCTTCAATGAGATAACTTCCCCAAGTTTCGGTTTTACTCCAATCTCTTCTTGAACTGTTTGTTCCTTTAGCTGTTCTAGGTCTTCGTAGGGCATTGGTGATAACCCGCGCTGCATAGCTTCCAGCATGACGTCCAACGAAACACGGTTTTCGATGCTGTCTGCTAGAGAGTCGTATGTGTCTAATATAGTAAGTGTTGCTCGTGGCATTTGGTCTAACGGGATAATGTCGGAGGCTTTAAGGGTTAGCTGCGCTTCCATCTCATCAAATTTAGTGACGTACGCAGCCGTGAACAGTACGCCCTTCTCACCTGTTAGCTTGTTAGCAACCATGTCGCAGCCTTTTTTGGTTACTAAGTAGTAAATACGCTTCTCACCTTTACCATCTGTATAGGTGTCCTCGATGAAAAAATCCCGAGAATCAAACTTTGGTTTTTCAACCAATCCAGAATTGGATTCGTTGATTATTTTAGTGTAACCCCTAATGCTCCGCAGTAGGTGCCAATGTTCTTTCCCTATCATCTTAGCTACTTGTCTGCTATCAACCAATAGCTTACCTTGTTCTTGCACAATCGCTAAATCTTCCAATGTACCGCCCCTTTTTCAATTATTAGCACTGACAAACATCAGAAGGTATGTTAAGATGTATCTGACATATTGATCACCTCCCTTCTCCACTTTTCGTGGAACGTAAGCGCCGAATATAGCCGGCGCTTATTTTTGTTCCTGCTTTTCTACATTTGGGTTGTGGTTTAAAAACGTCAGCTCTTTCACTGGTATAATAATTCTGTTCCCTAATCTTCTAGAAGGGATTTGCCCGTCACTAATACGGTTGTAGACTGTGGCTAACGAAATACCTAATACTTTAGCCAGCTTCTTTGGATTCGTGAACATGTTATCTTCTAATACTTCCACTTAAACACTACCTTTCTAACTGGTGTTAATGTGTCTACATTATAGTTCCACGAAACGCGGAAGTCAACACCATAAATAAAAAAAATCCCCACAGCCCTTAAAGCTGCAGGGATTCGAATTACGAATTAATTTCTACGGGTTTTGCATACACACGAATTAAGGCATCCGTAGCTAAGTCAATAGCAGAACCTTGTCCGATCTTCATCCACTTTGTTGGGCGGCCAAATGTGTTGATTACTTTCTTCTGCTGCTTATCATATGTATATCCTTCATCCATTCGGAATTCGAGCGTTTTTGTATTAACTACTGTACACGCTACGTCTATAGTGTTCTTGTTGTCAACGGCTAATGTAAACGTTAGCAGATCCCCAGCCTGTGATTGCACACTGTTAATGTCTACGCTATACGCCGATCCACCTCTCGTAACAAGGTATTCCCACTGAGGATTACTTGCTGCGTGGCTCGTACTTACAGCTCCCACTATTACGAGCATAAGTATTACTGTTATTCTTTTTAACATTAACTGCACCCCCTCTTTTTTCATATATTGTTTACTTGTCCCTAGTATAATTCCACTTTTTGTGGTGGTCAATACTTGAAATAAAAAATAGAGCGACGTCTTTCGACGCCCCTCTGCAAAACCGCCTGTGCCGTTTTTCTAGTTGCTTTAATATTATACATATTTATGGGGATAGTCAATAAAAAGAAATGCCCCTACAGCTTTAAGAGCCGCAGGGGTTTTAAAATGCCTCACCCTGGTCCGCGTCAATGAGAGGCGTAGTGGATTTTGTCGTATGCATTATAACCTATTTAACAGCCAGATACAAGGCTAATCCGGCAAACAGATTACGTTGCCAGGTTAGTCTAGTTTTCTCACTCTTGACCTCTTGCTCGTACTTCTGCAAGGATTCGTTGGCAATCTTTAATAAGGCTTGCGCTGTCGTTAAGTCTGTCTTTGCTAGTGTCGATTCGTTCTTCAACTGTAGCAACTGATTCTGCAGTGTCTTTAAGTCCGCTTGATATTTCTCCAACTTTTGTCGCGCTGTCTGTAAGTCCGTTTTCGATAGTTCCAAGTCGGTTAATAACTGACTGTTGAGATTTTGCAACTGTATCAAGTTGCTGTCCAATTGCGTCAGTTCTGTCTCGCTGATCTGATACATAGCCGAACAAATACCAGGTTGTACCAGTAACAAGAAGCAAAGCAACAATATAGATAGTAATTTTGGTACGCGTATCAATACTTATCACCCCCTAGAAATGATTTACTCTATCAAGAAGTTCATGGTGCTTGGCATCATTAAAGGCATCAACATCTGCGAGGTAGCCTGATATACGCCGGAGCCTTTTAATTGGAGAACGTTCTACAGCCTTAATAACTAGTTCGTCGCCCTCTATGGAAATGGTTACTGAGGACAGAGTTTTACTCTTCATCTCCCATAAAGCTTTTTCCTCCGCTACTATTTGCTCGATTTCGGCATACGATATATCGTTGTCGGCAACTACTTTAATACCATCTATTAGCATAATCTACAGCTCCCAATTCTCGTTTTTGGTTTATATTGTTATGGTAAGTTAAAATGCGTGGCCCCCGTTCCCAGGGGCCGCGCATTACTCGGTACTGTGTTGATGACTCAGTAATATGGTGCGCATATACACACGCTGTACAGGCATTTTAAGGATGTTTGATGTTAACCAATTTCAGTTTCGACACCTTCACTTGTCAGTTTATAAATTTTACCATCAGTTTTAGCATAGATTTTTAAACTTCCGGCAGCGGGGTTAGCGGGAGTCGCAGATTGTTCAACAAATGTAGCAATAGGTGCGTCTAATTTCCCGTCTAACGCCGTAGCAATGTTGTCCAAAGCGTCTTTAGTTGTGGCACCGCTAATGCTTGAATTGTTTTTCTGATCAACATCGTGGTCACCTAAAACTTGAGTACCGGTCAGCGTGTCACTTGTCTCTGATCTGTACACATCGGATAGCGCGAACAGGCAATCACCTGTTTTTGTAATGTACATAAAATCATTATTCGTGTTTCGCATTTTCGCGTTTTTAAGTTCGAGATATGAACCGCTTGCACTTGTGGCCGTGGAATTTACAGCCAGAGTGTCAGACGTTCTCCAACATTCAAACAGCCCATTGATGTACAGTTTACCTGTTGTATGGTTTATCTGGTTATATCTTTGTGCTTCGTATATCCAAACCTTGCAGAACGTGTTCATGTTTAGTACAAATTCGCCTGCTAGTTGCCTGGTGAACTTAAGTGTCATTCCGGTATTACTTGAATCACAATCTACAATACCGCCTACATAACAGTCGTAAAACTCAGTCCATCTTTGATTTGCGCCTATAATATTTACAGCCTTGCCGCTTGCACCACAGATAAACGATGCGTTCTGGTTGTAATGTCTGCCCTGAGTCCCATTATACGTTAAAATATAATCATCAGCTAGAGCAGTCATAATGGTATCTTTAAACCTGATTCTTGTAGATGTTCCGCTAACCACATGATTACCTGTAATATTACTTTGCTGACTATCGTTTACGCCAACACCTATAACAGTTATGTTTTGAACATTATTAAATACTAAATTTTCGTTGATATAGTGGTCAAAGTAGATGATTTTATGATCGGAAATTGTGCCATACAAGTCAATTACATGCTGTACCGTCTTAAACGGATTTGCTCTTGAGCCAACACCCGTAGTATCACTACCGACTAAATCACTTACCCAGTATTCTTGATCTCTTTTAAAGTTCGTATCTGTATCTAATGCTGTTTGTAGTACCTTACCTTGTTTGGCAGACAATACCTTTGTAGCGTCATCGGTTGTTAAATTGTCCGCAATAGAACTGTTGAGTAATACGTCAGGATCTTCAGCTATTTCCGTCCACCCGCCGCGTGTTACCTCAGCAGCGTTAAATGTTGTTCCTGATGTTCCGGCAACGGTTGCATAGGCAAAGTCACCTATGCCCAATGTGCCGACACTGGCAGGAACGCGGATCATAGCATTAATCGGATAAACTGTAGCTGCTTGCCATAAAGTTATTCCCGCTGCTGCGCTGGCACTGCCTGCAAAAGATTCTATTACGCCAGCGGAGTTTTTATACTTTATTGCTGTTTCACCTGGTAACTGCACAAACGATTCGTTAGGTACTGCCGCTTGCTCAGTAGCGGTTTGTGGATGGTTAATAATGGCGAATCCTTGTCTCATAATTACACACTCCTTTTAATTATGAGTCGCGAAGGACTTCGTTATTTTGCTATTCTTTTGCTAAGTGTAATTCTACATCTCGCAATGTTCCACCAGAAACGTAATTAATAATCAGCATTTCACCGGCACCTATGTTTAAAGTAGAAGGGAAATCTAGCCTACCACCTGTTAAAGTACCACTCGATACAGTGTTCGCAGGGATTGTAATGTTTCGGCTTTGACCTGTAATCGCATTTGTAAAAGCAATTACGACTGCCGTGCTGCTGGGTTGGCCAATATCAAATGTAACATGTGTATAGTTAGTTGACGCTTTGTGGTACATTCCGTATGCTAATCCAGTACCAAAAGACAATGATCTCCGGCGATATTCATATATTGATATTGGGCCATAGGCGGATACTGCATCAATTATTCTTCGGCACCAATATGCTTCTATTGGCGTTGTTGACGGTGCCAATGTTAGTGTTTTCTTTCCCCAATCAGTTGGAATACTCCATCTTCTGTAAAAGTATGTCGGAGTAGAACTGTGAGTCGTAGACACGTCTGTAAAGTTGTTACTTTCATCCACATAATCCGTAAATTCTTTCCATGTATTGTCAGTAGCTAAGTACTCTACGCTTACCGTGTATACGGATGGTATTCCTCTGTATACGGCGTCATATACACCTGTTGTAAGTCCAGAAAATCCAAACCTAGATTCGCTTCCGACAAGTGGGAACATTGTTGCTGTATCAAATGTGGAATTTGTTAACGATTCATTAGTAATGTCCGTAAAATCATGCCAAGCATTACTGGTAGAATCAACCATCCATACATGCTTAATTTTTGGTGAAGTTGTTTTTGCTGTTAGATTTTTAGGTCTAATAACAAGATATTGCCGTTTTGTTGCTCCGAATTCGGGTGCAATTGCGGCTCTGTTTGTATTGCCTAGAAAACTTATCTCATATACTCCCGCTGCTGCCCTAAATCCATCTGTATTATCTACAAGATTTTGAACAGATACAAGAGTTTCCCCGTCAGTGCTTTCCATGACCTCTAGCCCGTCACCATCCCATACGCCAGGGGTTGTGATATGCACATATATTTTGTTGACATTTTTGTCATCATCCGAAATCCACAATTCATCATTTAATCCAAATGACGAATTGTCACCCCAGGGTAGGAATTGATCATCAACATCAGCTACAGCATCAGCAGAAATGTCAGTGTAGTATGTTCCTGTTGTCCCAGTATCCTTGCGTGTGGCGTGGATATTAGTGGATAATAGTAAATTATTGTATGAAGCTATTAATTGAGAACGATTCATACCTCCTCTTACTACACCATCGTTTAATTCACCACTATTTTCGCCTATTTCTGCAATATTTATATCTAACACAAAAAGCCCTCCTTTACTATTTTAGCTTCGGAGAGCTTCGATTAGTTATATTACTGTTGGTTTTTTAATGGTATTTTAGTTATAGTATTACACTTCTCCCCCTTTGTAGAAATACCTCTTCTTGTACATAGTATTTCTAAGTTATTTTTCTTTTCCACGGCAAGTAATTTACCGCATTTAGGGCATCGGTGCTGTTTTGGGTTATCATCCAGTTTGCACACCTCCAATTTGCTAGAATCTATTTAGCTGATAAACACACACCTTAGCAAATAGATTCTGCTGTCATGTTAGTCTAATCTTCTCTTTAAAACCAACCTAGCAAGCTTGCGGTGCCATATACAGCCAAAACAGCAACCGCTACACCTACAAATACCTGCGTCTTGGTAAAGTTGTGTTTATTGGCCTTTTCTTCGGCCCATTCGTCAACCTTAGTTGCGGCCGCTTTGATTTCTTCTTTATCCATAGTTAAATCCCCCTTCAAAATAATTAAATCGCAGATACATAATCGTAGGTATTATTGGCTCTGTTTGCGTACCCCTCAGCGTATTCTTCACAGTCAGCAGCGATAGCGTATTCATCACGGAACAAGTCGCGCAATGTTTCAAGGTTGTTAATGTCATATCCTCGTTCTGCCCTGCGCTGTAGGAACCGCATAACAACAAAGTGGCTAGTGGGGCACCATATTCCGGAATAGATTATGCATCTGTCGTCTGTTAGCCCCGCATTACGTAATGATGGTAGATATAGTTCAAGGCAGTCTTGGGCGAGTATCATGTTCTGTGCTGCTTGACCTTGTTCAGAGTCTAATAGTGCAGATAGGGAGTCTAATTCGCCTGCTGCTTCAATGTCTGAGTAAGTACGGTTGGCATAATAGCTGCCGCCGTCAATGTATCCCAGTAGAATGTCTCCTCTGCCACCATCTAGTCCCTCCCATTGTGAGCAGCCCATGCTTGGGTAGTCACCCGCTGTAGAGCAGGTTACACAACCATACGGACCCTCTACACCCGTAGCTACTAACCCTTTAGCTATTTCTAAAGCTAGTTGTTCGTCGTTCACTACTTTTGCCTCCTAAATAAAGATTTAATCATATCCCATATAAGCGTTACCGCAATCAAAGGCCGCTCCTTTAATCTACACGCTCCTTTACTTGTTCAATAGTTTCACCCTCACCAGGCACCGGGTTTTCGTTTCGGTTACAAACGCATTGCGCTACCCATGCCGGCCAGGTCATGTTGTGTATCCCAGTGCCGTTTCCTACCTGTTCATTGACGTTATTGTGGTATTCCCTGTGCAATACCAGCAGGTTCCGAACATCGTCAATATTGATGATCGGGGTAGCAGACATTTTACAGCTATACCCATACGGATCAAAGCACATTAAAAAAGCCTTAAGCCTGTCAAAATCAATGACATTCTCTAGGCTAAATTCGGCAATATGGTGTACCTGCAATTCGTCTGTTCGATTTGAAACAAAGCACTTGTAATTTCCATCTTTTTTAAGTTTATTGACACTTTTGTGAAATACTGCTGTATTCCGTTCCCTATGTTCAGGGGTTATCAGTATTTCAGTTACAGTTTTCTTTTCAATATGTTCCGGTGTCATTATCTACCTCCAGTATCATTTTTTATAATGTTGTTTATTATAGGTGCCATTCCTTGCCCCGGCAGCGTATTGAATTCGCCATCAATACCGTACTTTGTCCAAGCGGCTTTAGCCAGGGCGGCAACGCCGCCTAAGCCTGTAATTACGACGCCGACACCTGTCCAGCATGAACTTAATTCGAATTTTGTACCGTATAGGGCATTAGCCCAGTAACCAATAAGCCATGAACACAATACGAGACAAAGAAATAGGAGCATTATGATAACCATAAAAATGACGAGCGCAAGCCAATGCACTTGCGCCCATAATCCAAAACTGGTTATACCGTTTTTTAATTTACTGAACATTTTGCTACCCCCGCATAAAGAATACGGTTACGAGCCCCGTGATAGCAGCTACAGCTAAAGCTGTGACTACATTGTCCCACCGTTTACTGGGCTGTTCAAGAATCGTGTCAATTTTGGTTGCTATAACTTTTATCTGATCAGTGATATAGTCAAGCTTAGTTTCAACTCTGACCTGTCGGGTATTAAGGTCATTGTCGCTTGTTTTCAGATCTCTTATGTCTTGCTCACATATAGATACACGTTTCGACAAACTCTCAAGATCAATTGGCATTTTGTCCTCCACTTCTGCGTGACCGGTCATATTCACCACCACCTTTATGTGGCCCCATAGGTACTTCGCCTCTTCGTGGTCCGTTTGAACTGTCGCCTTTAGGTACGCCGCTTCTATGTTGCCCGATAGGCCCCTCTCCCCGACACGGTCCCATAGGTCCTTCGCCTCTTCGTGGCCCGTTTGAGTAGTTCTGTCCTTTTGGCATTAGTAACTACCTCCTTTACCTGGTTTCGTTGGTTTCATATCTTTAGGTGCTTTAGGTGCTTTAGCCATTGTTAGTTACCTCCTTTCTTTATTTCTATTGTAGAATCGCTGTTATTTGTACTAGTCTGTGTTTGATTTACCTGTGGGTAGGAGTAATCAGTTGTGAAGTAAAGAAAGCTTATAGATATAGCTGTAATACTGAAACATACAGCCATAATACCTATCACAATAACCAGTCTACGGTTGATAATATCTGTTCTTTCAAGGCTTTCCGCTACTCTTTCAAGTATCTCAATAGTCCTATCTGGCATATAAAAGTGACTTCATAATAAGTCAACTCCTTCCGGTAATCCGTATTTTGAGTACCCTAAAATAGGAGGCCCACGAGAGGGCCTCCCACTACTAATCATTAGCGTCCGTAAGGTCGTCGTAATCACTACGCCGCTTCTTGGATACCCCTTGCAGCGTTCTTTCAAGGTCTGTCTTGCCTTTTTTCTGCGCTTCTTGACGGACGCGCTTGGCGCTTATTTTCAGCTCTTGCAGCTTCTCGGAATTTTCCTTTGATGGATTTTTAATATATGCATCAATCGCACCTGTGACCTTAGCGCTGCGTTCGTTTTCCTCAGCACGAATTATGCGTTTCGTGTCACGTTCTAGCGCCTCATCAATAGGTACGAATCCCAGCCCACGAGCAAGCCGTTCGCCTGCAGTATCATATACTGTTTTAACTCGGTCACGTTTTCCGGTTACTTCACCAGCGTAGGCTTGAGCGAAGTTTCCTAAACCAGGGGAGAATGCTTTCAGCGCCGCTATTGTGTTACCCTGCCCAAGAGCTGTAGCGAACTGCGTAGTTTTACCGACAGTAGGTCCAAGTAAATCCAGCACCGTAGTAGGGATAGCGTCACCAATACCGGCACGTTTCGAAACATCGACACCAGCAATAGGTGCTAATGCACCATACAAAGGTAACTGAACTATTGCAAGTTTAGCTTTGTCTTTACCTGCCCATTCCAGCGCGGCTTTTTTCATTTTTTCCTCCGGATCAAAATCAAACAATCCTTTCAGAATACTGAATATCACGCCCACACCTGGTACGCCCCATATGCCAGATATAGCGAGAAACGGTAACCAAAAACGCATATTCTCGGCAAAACCACCGTTAGATACAATATCCCCCATTAACTCTAGCTGCTTAATTGGGTACTTCTTAAACTGAAACAGTAATTGTCTAAGCGGCCCACCTTGTCTAATAAATTCTGGAGTATCATGAACACCGTATTCAAAGTTCGTTTCCTTGTTAATTTCTGTCGCATACATTAACGCGTCTTCTCTCGTTTTACCTTCATCCACAGCTTTTTGGTAGGCACCTAACGCGGCCGCGCGCCTGAGCCACACGTCCATAGCGCGGAAAGGTTGGGTACTCAAATCAAGTCCCTGCAAAGCTGTAGACGCTGCCTTTGATACAATACCAGCGCCGCCAGGTCCTTTACCACTAGGATTTCTAGAATATCCGTTAGTTTCAATCGACAGACTAGAGTCTATCCCAGCGCGGTGCAGTATCATTTTTTCCCTTCTGTTAGGCTTTAGTCCAGCTTTCATTCCACTTAACGTGTATTTAGTACCGATTTTAGAGTGGAAATTAATCATCTGTGTAAGTTGCAACATAGCTGAACCAACATTAAACAAACCTAATGATAAGCCGGCAACCGCCCTTTGAACGTCAGACGAAAGCTGCAAGGCAACACGTTCACCATAGTAACTTGTGATATGCTTACCTATCCACGAATGAGAGATTACGTCATTCCACCATTTTTCATTATCAGTAGGTTTACCGTTAACATCTTCGATGTACCTTTTAATGAATTTCGCGGTTTCCGTCATCTTGTCTTCGTTAGCGAAATCCCCAAAGAACCGTTCAAAGCGCGACATAGCTTTTTGTTTAAACGGATCAAGGGCCACGTACCTCGATACCTGATTAAAGTAACTACCAATTACCCAATCAAGGTCAGTTTCGAACCCTGCAGCCCCCGTTCTTTTCCTGAACAGATTACCTAAATATCTATGCTTGCTGCGCATTTTTACAGTATCCCCTAAAACATCTTTAGCGTCGGCTAGGTTGATACTAAGTTCTTCAGCAATCTTCTTAGTCATTCGAGCGTAGTCCTTATCCCCCATTACAGAGGCATTTGACATGCCGTCAGGAAAAGTGTAGGTCTTGGGTTGGATTACTATTTCGGCGTCTGGATAATCCTTAGCCAACGCTTCAGCTTTCTTCAAGGCCTCGTTCGGTGTCCGGCCAGATCCTACAGTACGGTATGTTTCATTTCCGTTTTCGTCTGTTACCTTCTCCCTAATCATCCATTCATGGAAGAAATGTGGAATGTAGCCGCTCTTATGGGCTATAGGAGGCGTTTGCGACTGGTAGTGAACTTCGTAGAAGTCATCACCGCGAACATAGCCTGCTTGTTCCGGCAAGGTATAACCTGTAACAGAATCCAGTTTTTCGCTGAGAATTTGCACGTTTTCATCTTGCTTCAGAAGATCAAGCTGTGTTTTTGAAATGACTTGCGTAGTTTCAAATATGCGGGGTTGCTGCCAGGTAACAACAAATTCGTCAGCACCTTTTTGTTTCGTGTCAAGGATCTTAGCGAACTTATTCTGTTGCAGCTTTTCAAGTCCTGCCTTATTCATGGTTTTCGACTCCGTAGTAAGCTGCTGCCGAACTTCGTTAGCAATCTTCCAGGCATGATCAAAGGCTGTACGTACCATCTTATATGCTTTAATTACAGCGCCATTGGCGCCCTTTTCTTTTAGCTCGGCATCTGAATACTGCTTACCATCTAAGTCGCCGGCCAGCAGAATGTCGTACATCTTTTTGGTATTTTCTTTAGCATTTCCTTGCTTCAGCACTTTTTCCCACTTTTGCGTACGGTGTTTAAAGTGGTTCCGCAACTGCTCTTGTTTTTCCATGGCTGTTTCTGCAAGATTAAGGAACGGCTTAATAGCTGGATACCGTTTAGCAAGACGTGAAGTAGACGACATAGCGCGGTCTATTCCGTTAATCCTACCAGGTTCTTCCTTATTATTAAGCGTGATGTTTGGGTTAGGCTCTTTCTTCTTTAAGAGGTTCAAGGATACTGAGCCTCGTTCGTTACTGAGGATGTCTTTTATATTGACATTATTCTTTTTTTGTTGTAGTATACTGCTTAAAGAGTCATTCATTGGTACTATCTCGGGCAATTGGAGCCCGAAGGTCCGGGCCAATGTTTGACTCTTTTTATTATGCACATACAGCAATCTACCTTCGTCAATCTGCGCTTGGATGAATTTTACAGAATCATTCTTTCCATAGACACTTGAAATAGCATTAGCTTTATGTTTGCTGTGCCGCACATCGAGGGCTATAGACGCAATAACACTACTACCGTTTTTGTCCTTCAGCTCGGTTAAAATAACAAAGCTGTCTTCGGGACGCGTAGCAGATTTAAATACCATTATTGGGTCGTTAATTTGTTCCGGTAGTTGTTTTAGCAAATCAATGGTTAAGTCATGTTTGCCGCCTGCTACACCTTTAGGATTAACGGCTTTCGCAATTGTATTTTGACTGATTTCAATAGGTAGTTGTTTAGCGCCAAGGTTTAGTAGTATACCTGGCGTGTTACCAATAGTAACTTCTGTCCCCGGATTTAATTTTCCAGCTTTCCAGGCGTCCAAATCTTTACTAAAGCTATTTGAGAACATTCTAATACGACCATTCTCGTTATTCACAGCCTTTGTGGCCTGCTGGTACACATCGTTCATAACGCTCTTGAAGTTGTTCCATAGACCGCCTAACAGTTCCCGCATTTTACTGCCAAACGACTTAACGCTGGTGTTACCGTCCAATATAACCTGCTTACCTACTTCCACTAACTGTGGGATAGCTTCGCGGGTTTTATTAACGTAAGGCGTCAGCATTTCGCTCAGGTCTACGTCATCGAACTTACCACCTGTAGGATCAAACCCAGAATTGAGACGGGTAGCTTGACTTTCAGATGCCGGGGCTACATCAGTTACAGGTCTATCCTTAGTAAGAGCTGTAAACGCTTCTTCGAACTTCTCTCCTATTGGAAGAAAATATCTCGTATCCCAGTTTATACGCTCTTTAAAGACTCCGTTTTTAGTTAACTGGTCATCGAACTTCCAAAGGTTATCCCCTGTCAACTCAATTCTGTTTTCACCAGAAACGCGGCGTCGGCTTAACTGCCAGCCGTTGGTTAATGTTACAGTGTTGTTGTCTCGGCGTATTTTATCCTGAATTTCTCTTGGCGTGTAATTAATACTACGTTCCGTATCAAACTTGCGTAAAGTTTGGTCAACATCTTTTTCCTGAATAATGCGGCCAATGAACCGCCTGCCGTCCGAAGTCTGCACACGATACACCTTAGCGTTACCCTTAGGTAGTCTATCCCACACAGGGAGGATAGCTCCGGTGATAATGTGAAGATCCTCTTTTCTGGTTTTTGGTTCGGCAGCCACAGCCTCTTCCCATGCCTCTTGAGCTTTGTCGTCGTCAACGCCTATTTTTTTCCAATTATCACCTTTGAAGTCCGATTCGGTGACTGTGCGGAACCGGTTCGCTGACGGACTTTGCAAGAAATAGGTGTCCGTAACACGACCATAATCGTCCGTTCTGGTGATGCCACGTCTTACAGCCCAAACCTTGCCGCTTTTCTCATTTTTATAGATACCCATAAAATTATTCAGTGAACGCATTTTATTCCAGGTAAAAGGTTTGTTATCCTGCGTAGCTTCCAGGTTAATGTATTTCGTTTCTGCCCCACTTCTGGGATCGATGTACACGGTTTTTTCTTCTTTAACATCAACAGATAGAGCTTTATAATTTTCCATCCCAGAGTCAAGCGTTCCGTTAGCTATTTGCTGATCAATGATGCCGTCTAGACTTTCACTGAACCGGTCAAACACTTTATTCTGATCATCAGACTCTAATGCAAGTAACCGGTTTAAGAACTTCGGAACATCACGTAACGTATTTTGATCTAAGGACTCCCGTTTTTGGTTGTTGTCGGGAAGTAAACTTGATAACCCCATCTTAGTCAAAGTCTCGGTAGCCGGAAGTTCTTTATACTGGCCTTTCAGCATATCCGTATAGAACTTCTGCAAAGCATCACGTGCATAGTCTGACTCCAGGTTGTCTTTAGCTGTAAACAGTCCTTGATTAGCAGCATCACGTTGGCCTTTGGTTAAGGCTCCGAGCTGGTCTAATCTTCGGGCGATAGTAGAGATAAAGCGCTTCTGACCTTTTAGATTCGTAGTAACCAGTGTGTAATGAGGTTGTGAAACTTCCCCAGACCGGTGAGTACGGCCAAACCCTTGTACAGCATTATCAGCTCTCCATCCTGGTTGAATGAGATAATGAATACGGCGTCTTTGATTTTTCATGTCAGCACCAGCATGGAAACTTTGGCCGGTGCCACCAGCATCAGAGAATACCAGGATATTCTTCTTATCACTCAGGAAAGCTTTTACGTCAGCAGCATTATGAGAAGGTGAGCGTCTTTCAATTCTACCTTCAATACGCCCAGAATCTTCATTTTTCTCTTTAACTACTCGACGTTGTCTGCCTGTTACTTCAGCAACATTCTTAGTACCAAAGGTGTTTATAATGATTTCTAACGGGCCGTCAGGAACCTTCATAGCACCTAACTTAGACATCAGGTTGTTCTTCATAGCGGTAGCTTCTGCGTTCTCTACATGGTTCCCTTTGCTGTCAACTACAGGTCTTGAGCGTTTGTTACCATCTTCGTCCTTGTAATCTTCAAACTGCTGTGTTGGGAACGACTTATCTAAGAACTGCAGCAGAATGTCTTTAGGGGTAAGATCAAGGTCTTCGATAGGTTGATCTTCGTCCATTTCAGCTATCTTACGATTTTGGGTAGCCTCATTAGTGTTGACAAGCTGCATGACAACAGCGTTACCAGCTTTGATCTGTTTTCTTACATCTTCTACTACTGCCGGCATTTGCATCGAAGTTAGTATCTGATTAAAGAAGCGCTGCTGTGATCCCCAAAACTGCCCTAAAGCATTTTTCTTCGCATTTGGATTCTTTACTTTTCCTGCGGCATCTACAGCTCCGGTAGCTTCCAGGGCTTTGTTGATGTTTTGAAGAACTGTCTGCCAGCCCCGCGCCATGGTATCATATATTTCTTTCTGGTCAGCATTAAGTTCATGGGTAATCGTTCCATAGGTTACGCCGTCATAGCTCAGGTTACGCGCAATGTATACGCCCATAGCTTTCATGTCCCGCGCAACTAATTCCATAGCTGCAAGTCCTGCTTCATCTATTTGGGATATAAAGTCGTTAACGTCGGCAAAAGCTGTACCTTCACCCCAAAGACCGAGGCGGGAAGCATATGCCAGGTTTCCGACTTCGGTTGCACCAGTAGCTGAAACATACGTGATTCGTGCATTAGGGAAACGCTTTTGAAGTTCGATACCAGATAAGCCTACAGCAGAGGCTTTTTTGACCCCGCGTTTACCTTTAGTGGCTACGCTGTTAGCCATTTTATGGGCTTCGTCAAAGGCTATAACACCGTCGAAGTCTTTTCCCAGCCATTCGGTTATTTGATCTAACCGGGAATTCTTACCCTTCTTAGTGGTAACTTCACCACTGTTGCCCACCTCTAAGTTAGACGATAAGGTACCATAAGGGACAAACATAATGCCGTCTGCCTGTTTTACGGAATCGTCTAGTTTATACTTGCTCAACTTGAATAGTTGGTCTTTCTTACCGCCTAACGCTTCCCAATCTCTTACAGCGTCAGAATACAGCGGATCATTTTTCGTTACCCATACAGCCTTTTTCTTGCCATTTCGCAGACTGTCAAGAATAACACCGGCAATCTCCCTGCCCTTACCAAGACCTGTACCGTCCCCCACAAAGTAACCCTTCCGAGTACCATCCGGAAGGGTTTGTTCGAATGACTGACCTGCGTACACGATAGCTTCTAGCTGTGCGATAGACAGGGTCCCGTCAGTTATTAAGTTCTTCGGTAGATTAGGTGAATACGTAGGGGAAGGTGGTTCAACAGCGGCCATAGCCGCACTCTGCACTAAAGCTGTAGGATGTTTTTTTGCTCCCGGTACTTTCAGCTTTTGGGGGTAGTACGCATCAAATGTCGAGTCGCTTAATTCGGAATCTTTAGCTTTGGTATCAGCTTGTTCAACCTTTATGCGTCCATCTGTATCTGAAGCTGATTCGCTAGGTACGCTGCTGCGTCCTCCGGTGTTTCCTGCGCTTTCAGGTTGTTCAGTACCGCTTGTGTCTGGTTGTCTCCGTCCTCTGTTACTAGGAGGAACTTCATTGCTTTCTGTGGTTTTATCATCGACGTTAGTTTTTCGGTAACTTCCAGCAGGCCGCTCACTTCCTGATTTACCTCCACCGCTCCGTTCTTTATCCCCCACTCTATCAGTTGATACAGATACAGCCCCGCTGTCGGGTCCGGATTCTCCCCTGCTTTCTTTAGGAAGCTCTTTGCTACTTGATTTATCGGGTGCTTGTTCACCGCGTCTATCTCCTGTTGACGCACGATCATTTCTAACCGCCTCCAATATTGGCAGCGCTTCTCCTGCGCTGTCTACATTACCTGTAATAGTAGGTTGTTCAGTCTTACCTGTTTTATCTATAACAAGAATCTGAACATCAAAACCAGTCCCGTATTTCGTGTAATCTTTACCATCAATACCTATATTAGCACGAACATTGTACTCTGACTTTATTTTCTTCCACCATGATTGAAAAGATTTTGCATCGTCAGACATTCCCCGGCCAACAATAGCCACTAAGCGGCCCCCAGGCTGTAAACGCTTTAAAGCTTGTTCAATATGCTGTGTAGCGTTTACGGTTTTACGTTCGCCCTGCACCCTGCCTGCTGTAGATGAAAACGGTGGGTTCATGATTACAACCGTAGGCTTAACATCAGCCGGAAGAATGTTATTAATTTGTTCGGCGTTTTCAGTAAACACCCGGTCAAAAGGGAGTTCCTTTATGATAGAAGCACGTCTTTCGCTTAACTCATTAGCAATAACTTCAGCGCCGGCCGCTTTGGCAAAGCTTGCAATGCCACCGATTCCAGCACTAGGTTCAAACGCGGTGTCATTTTTATTTACGCCGGATACCCATGATGCAACATACGCAATATGTGGAGGGGTTGAAAACTGTTGGAATTCATCCATTTCCGCGGTGCGTTTCGTTTGCGTAGGAATTATAGATAGTATATGTTCTTTAAGGTAATCTACAGCTTTTGAGGCTTCTTCTGCTGTCGCTGCTTTGGCTGGATTGACCTGTTCACTTTCGAGAATGAAACGATTGACACCTAATTCAAGTGCATCGTATGCGTCTTTCGACGTATATTTGTTTTCAGCTTGGGTTCCACCAAAGGCTTCGTCAGCCTGGGAGAACAGCTCGTCAGACGTGAATTTCTTTCCGTCTTTCAAGCGCGATAGTACCCAGTCACCAACAGCGCTTACTGCTTTTGGGTATTCCTTAGCTACTGGTTTTTCTTCTTCTGGTTTTTCTTCTTGTTTCGATTCTACAACATCTTTTACAGAATTGCTAGAAGATTCTTTCTTAACGACTGGTTTTTCTTTTGCTTTTGGTTCTTCTACTTTTTCAACTCGTTTTTGTTCTGCGGCTTTTGGTTCTTTCCTAGTTTCTTCAATAACCGGTTCTTTGGTACTTTGTTCAGCTTCCGAAGGGTAGAAGGTTATTGACGAATACCGTTGCTCACCCGTAGGGGTGGAAACGCGCACAGCTTTTTCCTGATTGCGCGCAAAACCAAGTTCAACACCAGGGATATTAGCTTTCTGGATTTCCGATATCAGATTAACAAATTCAGCATTAGGCATCTTCATGCGCTGCTGCAGAGTTTTTAACCCGATAGCACGACTATGTGTCTGGCCGTTAAATAATTCTTTAGCCACACCCTCATAAGCTGTACGCATATTGTCCAGGTTCGGAGCCTCTTGACTTGGTTCCTGCGTCGGTTGTGCCACAGCTACAGCCTCTTCTTGGGGTGCTTGGGGTGCTTGGGGTGCTTGGGGTGCTTGCTGCTTAGGATTATCAAGTAACACAGCTTTACGGCCAATGTTAAATGTTGTACCGTTAGGCGTTTTAACATTTAGCATACCGGGATCACTTGCGTCAACAACCTCTAAAGGAGCACCGTTTGTTGGGTGGTAGACCGTAGTGCCTACTTCTATACTTCTGTTTGGTTGGAATTCCGGAGAACTTATTTCCGGTTGTTCAACATTCGTGTCAGAACCCAAACTAAAGGCTGTAGGTTGTATTTTTCTACCGGTGAACCCCTTTGGTTGGGTTGCAGTAGACGGCTGTGCCTGTACCGTGCTATTAAGCTGTTCTTCGGCATTGTCAAATCTTCTTGCAGCTAAAGCATTCACACGATCTGTAAGCTGCTGCCCTTGTTCTCTCCTTGCAGCTACGTCAGCCGCTTGCTGTTCCAGCGCTTGTGTGGTGACGTTATCCTCGGCTATCTGCAGCATTTCGTCATCTAACACACCCTCTTTAGCGGCGGGTGGAAGGACATTACGATTTACAAGTTCGTTGACTACTGTGTTTAAATGATCTTCTTTACCTTGCTGCATAAAAGACTTAGCAGCTTTTAACAGCGTTTGAGTAGGCATTTTAGTAGCCTGAAATCTGAGAGCACCAACAGTTGATGCGTCCTCTTCGAGTGCTGCACGATCTGCCGCCTGTGCCGCCTCTAATGTTTGATTAGGTTCAGCAGGAGCCGTCCGCGCTGCTTGTGGTTCACTTTGATCTGTAATATCTAAAATATCCTGAGCTTCAGCCGTCTGAGCTACGGGGGTTTGTCTCATTATTATACCATCTTGTGCCTGGGGCTGTTCCGTGGCCGCTGTAGGTTGTTTAGTACTAATTAAGTCATCAAGCACGCCATACTGTTGAGCTATTTCCACCAGACCAGGAACTCCACGCTTAAGCTGCTTATCAAGGAACGCAGTTTCTTCCGGATTATCGGATACCTCAGAACGTTGTGTAGCCAGTTGCTTTAATGCGGCTACTTGTTCCTGTGTAGCATTAGCATTAAAAGCCTGTATTTGTTCAGCGGATATCCCTGGAAGGGTATTGCCCCGGACACTACCGCCAGCAGTGCTGGGATTCCCCAGAGCTGCAAGAACGCTGTTTCGATAGTCAAGGGTACTCATATTACCATCAGACAATTTGGCAAGCTGGTCATCTGATAAGTTAACCCTACCAGGGCCAGCATGCCAAGCTATGGCAACCTTGCCCCAATCACCTCCAAATTCATCGTAGTACTCTTTGAACTTATTACTAGCTACGATTTCCTGGTTTTCAGGGGTGAGGGGAGCATCAGGAGATAAGCCGGCATTTTCAGCCCACGTAGGCCAATTGCTTTGCATGATTTGATATTTACCAAGCGCACGGTCCCCGTCAATTTCCGGGCCTACAGCATCATAGTTACCACCTGACTCGATGTCAGTTATAGCCGATTTAAACGTGTCAATCTGGCTTCCGAAATCGCTTTTCGTGGGTGCGTTATCTCTAGAAGATATGAAGTGACCGCCTGCACCATAAAGGGCGCCAGTACCGGCGCCCGCCGCGAAGTTTGCTTTCAGTTCATCGTCAAAATTTAAAGGGTTCCACTGTGGTTGGTTATCAGATAAAGCACCGAGAGAACCGCGTTTAAGGTTTTCTTGTGCTACTTCTTCACTGCCCTCCATTACGCTGTTTGACAGCAACCCAGCGAATAACGCTGCCTTAGGGTATTTGTCTATTCCTTGGTTCGCCATTTTAGGTAGAAGCTGCCGTAGGTAAGGATTCCCGAAAGTGACAGCAAATTCAGCAGCGTTTGAAGCTCCTAACAAACCCATGTTCTTCCAGAAGGTGCTTGAGCCAATGTTCTTGGCATCTTGTTCGGACGCGCCTTTTTTTACAGCTTGTTCATACGCGTCCCCGGCTTCTGTCATGGCTTCAAATGTTGAAGGTGGTATTGTACCACCGGCGAGGCCAGCAGCGCCGACAGCGTAGTCAGCAGCACGACCACCTACTCCAAGCGCAGACAATGCCTTAGTAGCCGCACCTGCAGCTAGTTTACCTCCGCCGATACCTAAGGGCAACGTAGCGAGGGTAAACGGTGTTGATTGTATAATAGATGAACCTATACCGTACTGATTAACTTTGCCGTCAGTATCTTGAGCGTCAATAATTTTTTGAGATTCCCGTTCTCCTACGCCTTTTAAATAGTCGCCAGTAGTATCCGCCCCGGCCCACTTTAACCCAGAGCCTACACCTTCAACAAATTGGGTTGTACCTAGACCGAAGTCAGCACCTAAATTTTTCCCTGTCTGTGTAGCCGCTCTTGGTCCGAAAACGCCAGCAGGACCAAAGCTGGCCAGCTTAGTTAATAAACCGTCCTTTGGTGTTACTTCAGGGGGTGGCACAGCGGCGGCGTTTGCCTTATCTAAAGCTCCGGTTAATGACTGTTGCCTAACATCACCTATCATGCCTGTTATGTCAAAGGATGAATCACCGCCACCAGTTTCCGGACTTGGGGTTGTTCCACCACTTCTTACGTCTTTAAGTAAATCATCAATATAATCCAAGTACTACCCACCCCCGATTAATAGCTACCTATTTTATAGCCTTTCGCACTCAAGCCTGAGTCAATATCCCTTTTCGCCAATTCACGGCGCCTATCTGGGTTAGGCTCGTCATCAACATAGGCTGCTTCACGCTTAGTAATTAAACTTTGGTACTCGTCCGGAGTTATCAAATTATTAAGCGTGTTATATGCGGATTTGTAAGTTTCTATCATTTTTTGACCGTCTGCCGTCTTAGCTAAATCGGTCATAGTGCCGTCCTTTATGGCTGTTTGCACTACGTTTATAGCCGATTTTTGCATATCATTCAACTTCCCTGTACCCTTACTCTTTTCAGCCTCAAGTTTTAAGTCATACATGCCCTTTTTATCTATACCTAACAACGTGGTATAGTTGCCCATTTGTTCAAGAAGTACTCTGGTAGCATTATCCTTGTCAGTTTTAGTTAATGTTGTATCAGATGCTAATATATCTTTCGGATCAAGGCTCTTAGGAGCTAATGATGAACCCTTAATCCCGGTTTTCTTATCGATTAACGTTGACCCTATACTTCCACCATAATCTGTATCGTGGATAGAATAGTCAGGCTGACCCGCTTTATAGTATTCCGGAGCGTTCTTACCACCCATAAGTAAGTCATAAGCAATCAAAGCTGTATTTCGGGTATCGGGATCCTTCGACGTATTCAAGGTATTAATCACAGAAGCAAGGGCCTGTTTCTTGGCTCCCTCTTCTTCAACAGCTTTTTGTCTTTGCGCAGCACTATCATAATACTGTAAACCCTGCGCGATAGCTTGCGGACTGTATCCTTTACTTTTAAGCTGATTTGCTATCGCTAATCTTCTGTCTTCGGGATCTGTACTATCTAGCCCTAAAGCCTTTGTTCGTTGGTCAATCTGCGCTTGACGTGTGCCTATGTCTCTACTAATATTAGCTAAGTTATCACTGGAAGCAGCGTTACCCGTATTCTGTGCACTAGCTGAAGCTGTAGCTGGCCTGTTATTCTGAGCATTGAACGCATTTACAGTGTTCTGAAAGTCTGCAGCAGACAGGTCAGATCCAACGTTAATTCCGTATCGTTGTGCGTCAGAAGATATACTATTACGCAATGCATTAGCTTTATCAGCTATTGCCGCTTGATACCCAGTATTACCCTCACTTAATTCATACTCCTTTTTCAAGTTAGCTAGATCAGTAAGTTTTGTACTTAGGTTACTCCTGGCCTGTCCCTGTGCGTCTGCTCCGTACTGTTGGTCTATTGCATTTGCGTATTTATCACTATTTGCAATTTCCGAGGTTGCTTTCTGTTCTGCGGTTCCAGGACCGCCTAAATCTCGCCCCTCCTTTCGAAAGGCCGCAAGATCATTCTGAACATTAAGGCTGTCTTCCTGCTCTTTTTTCTTTGCGTATCCTCTTGAATAGGTACTGTCAATACCGTTGTCATACTGCATTTTCCCTATTGCGCCAGTAATACCACCTATTAAGCTGAGAGGTACATTTAATATATCACCTAAAATATTTGCCATATACCTATCACTCCTTATTTACCGGTTAAAAGGGAGGCTATCCCTGTGTCTGATGACTCGGTTGATGATGACGACGTTGTTGGGTTCTTAACAAGGCTAAAATAACTTAGCATATCAGTAATATCATCATCGTCCACACCTAACTGCCGCAGGTATTCGGTGTACTGTTTATCAAGAGCGGTTTGATTCGTTGTTTGCTCCGTTGTACCTTCATCATATAAAGTAGAATTAAGGTCTGCTAAGGTATTTGCAGCGTTTAGCTGATTTGTACGCTCGTTAGTATAAGCTGTACTATAAATACTGTTAGCGAGATCAGACAGTGTATCTGTTGCTGAATCTGCTTGATTCTGCAGACTCTCCATCCGCGCAGATGAATTATACAAACCTCGTGTATTGAATTGACTGTTTACGTTGTCGTTGGCTGTTCCTAAACTTTTACTAACATCATCTGCAGCAGCCTGGTACGTTGCTTCTAGATACTTGTTAGTTGAAGGGTCTAGGTAGTCACCACTTGCTGTGTCAGATATTACGGAGTCGTTAATTAAATTACTCAAATTACTTGTTGCTGTGGTTTGGGTATCTGTAAGTCCTGCACTTAAATCTCCTGTATATGCGCTAGCATCTGTGTCTAGGTTACTTTTTAAGAGATCATAAAACTCACTTAACTGATCTGCATAATCACCGGAATATGGTTCCGTTGACGAACTGGACGTTTTCGTGGTGCTCCCAAACAAACTACTCATTATATCACTCCTTACAAATTTTTCTGAAACAATCTTGGTCCTGGTCTATAGTCCTTAAATTTTCGTGCAAAGGCTTTTTCACGGTAAGTTACGAAATTACTTGTTTTACAGCCTTTTGTCTTAGCAAATAACTCTACTGCATACTGAAACGGCTTAAAACTGACGCCTGGACGAACATAGGCAAACAGGGTATAACACTCGTCTTGCACGATACTGAAACAAATAAACCCGTCCTCGTTTACGATGGACAGGTTATCGGCCAATGCTTGCTTGACTTGGTCTGCCGTGTATCGTGATTTAGAGCGGTTGATGAAGTCGGTTATCATGTCATCTATCATTTTGTTCTCCTACTAAAATTCAATAATTGTTAACGTTGATGGTGTTCGCATGTCACCACCACTAGTACTCCGATCATTAATGTACAGTGGGGTTACTGTTCCAGCCCACCCCGAAGTGCAACGAACATCGTAAGTTACTGCTGTAGTCGTTACAGGTGCGTCTACATAGTTTATAACGTGTTGTAGCATGTACGTAGTATTATCAGCCGCACCGCCAATGTAAGTTGTCGCCTGCGATCCCGGCTCGTTACTGTTTCCGGTATGTGTTAAAACTGGTGAGCCGTTTCGGTATATTAAGGAGCTGGATACCCAAGTCATTGAACCGTTAATAACGGCCATAATTAAAAATTTACTACTTGCACTCTTAGGCGTAATAGTAATAGAAAGCCCCGTAACTGCCACGGGTGTTAAGGACGATATGGTTTGTCTAGTGGCCGGCGTTGTCGCGAAATGTGGAGCGAATACCCCCCCAATGTCAGCAGGAGTTAATACGTCGCTTCCTCCCGTAGCATGGGACGAAGAATGATCTAAAGCAAAATCCAGTATTTGATTAATCTTCGTATAAGCATCATAAAGAGCATTCCTGATCGTCTTTTCGGTCTGCGACGCTAATATGGGAACTTGAGATAGTCTTTTTATTTCTTCAGCCATTAGATTGCCCCCCGCTCGTCGTAATAAATTGAATAACCGGTTATTCTAAATGGTTGATCTTGCTTTAATGTAGCAAATTCAAACATCATATAACGGTCTGTTACATCAATATCAACCCACGGTGGGGATGTCTTATCTAAGCTCATGTTTACTTGTTGCGCCCACACAATTTCCTCATCGACATTCGCGGCAGTGCCAACACGAACTTGTAGGTTATACGGCCCTTCTCTTGATACCATAAATTGAATACGCTTTGCACGTTTTAACTTAAACGGATCATCAAAATCAAACAGCTTAGTTTGGATAAAACAATCTAAATCCGCACCATCTTTTGAGTGATTATCTAGCACATAGATATTACCCTGTGTATCACCACAAAGGTTGATTGGTGCATTAGCTAATTTTGTACTACTATTCCAAGCGGAATCATCAGTATCCCAGGCGTCCTCGTCATTATCCCAAATCTGTTCATCTATTAGATTGTAATAACCAAACGCCGTCATAGGCATATCTCTAATTGACCAAGCTTTAGTATCAGTGTTGTATGTTAAAGCCTTATCTGGATACTCGTCAGGGCTACTAGTACTGACAAAAATAAACCACACCTCGGGTATCTCTTCAATAAAAAAACCCGTAGTCAGGTGTGATTTAGATGGATCTAGTATATCAAAAAATGATTTACTGATGTTGTCACCGGCAATCTTAGGATCGATCAAGTCAAAAGAATAAATATTGTCCGGCCCTATAAAAATATGTTCATCCCCTAAATCCACAATTGCCCTAGGTGCGAGTAACCCTGTACCGATAATAGCAGGGCGTTTGTCCCAAATAAGGGAACCACCAACATAGGATAAAACTTGAATACTTCTTTCCTTATACGCCACCACGTAATTACCGAGGGGCATCAACCTTTGTCCCCAGTCAACACCGTCTGTTAAATCACCCCAAAAGGCTTCTCCGCTGCCGTCGTCATTCATCTTCCACTTTTCAATATTGTTAATCTGTGAAGTACGTAACCTCTGCGGACAAGATACGCCGTTTTCAGTGGTATTGAGTAACATGAGGAAGTTTGACGCAAACAGCATTGACTTTGCTCGAACGCTAGTTACACCGCCAAGAACTTCGGTCATACCCGCAAGATCAGCAATAGTGTCGGTAATACCGTCCCAATATTTAATCGGGTTAACGCCGTTAGTGATTACAATTAAGTCCTGCGCGTTTTCGGTGAATACAGGATTATCGATAGAACCGGTTAATAGATTGTCCCCTGTGATATCAATAAAAGTGTTGGTGATAGGATTGAGATAGTATACCCTCCTAGTTGTAACAAGCATCAAGAATTGGTCGCCATTGAACTTATAATAATTGTCAATAGCCATTAATTCCCCGTCTAACTGATTAACACCAACCTCTGTCCACGTTACTGTACCATCTACTACGGTACCACTGGCTGTGGTAGTCCACGTTGGCGTGGCAGCACTGGTAGTCCCAGCTGCAGTACATCGATATACATGCCGATTACTTACTGCAGGTTCCACATAATCACCAACAACGTAACTAGTCGAGGCTAACCGAGTAGCCGGATGTGTAAAATGCTTTTCCCAGCCTTTTACTTTCTCAACGTAGCCGGCGCCAAAACTAATGTTATTACCATCAGACCAAGCTGTATCCTTTATAAGGTTCTTAGGTAAATACTTGTTTAAACCTTCCGCAGGTGCGACAACGTTTTTCGTTTTCATATCATCACCTACAGCTTATAAAGATAGCATAATGAGTAGTATGGTGGTCTGTTTTCGTGTGCTGCGTTGCCACCAGCAGAAGCTGTTGTCACGGATACTGTACCTATAACGTTATTAGTACCAGTAGCTATATAACTTGTACCCGCACCCGCTGATGTATTACAGGCTGTGCTTGACCAAGCGTGCGTATGAGCTGGCATCTCATCCCAAGACAGCGTATGTGTAGCTTCGCCACCAGTAACCCCTACACCATAACCAGAACCAGCACCAACTATAAACCTATCCATTAGATTAGGCGGCGTATATGTCCCGCCTTCCGGATGTGTTCTAGCCACGCCATTAGCTAGTACCCAACCAGTTTCTATGTCTGTAACAGCACCTGACCACATTTTAATGTCGCCTCTCCTACCACCCGCTATACGCGCCCATGCTGTCCCACTGTAACGTTCAATAACCGCTAAATCAGTATTATACCCTGTCAATCCTGCAGTAAGAGTTGTAGGTCTACCTGCAACAGACCAATAACCTATACCTGATTTGTGTTTCCAAGTTGTACTGGCTAAATCATAATATTCCTCATAGCCTAACGTAGTATTGTAACCAGTTACCCGGTCAACAAGTTCATCACCCGTCGGCCTTAAGGCTGTTGTCCAAATCGCTGTACGTAAAGCTGTCTTTGTACTAGCCGGATAATTAGTTATTTCTGTTAAGTTATCTATCGTCTGCTGCTTTATCTCTCGTATCTGATCATCACCGAACTTCTTTTTATCCGTTCCGGCAGGCTTTGTCGCATCGATAACTGAGAACGCCATTAGTAAACACCACCCTTGTTGTAGTCATAATCATAAGTTGTATATGGCTTAACAAAATTATTTATCCCATACGCCTCTTGCCTATTTAACTGATTAATATACTGCTCAAGCAACACAGTACCCTTTTGACGCCAATAGTTACCTTTATCAGTCTCGTCAAAATAATCGAAGTACTCAGCCGCCGCTACATAAATCCACACTTCTGGTATCTCTGTTGTCGTGATATCAGTACTTGTAACAGTATCAGTTAGTTCATCCGGCCACACTTCAGCCAAAATATTAAATGTTCCACCAACTATTGGTAAAATGTATAGATTTAACCCCTGCTCATAATAATGTGCAGGCTTCCCGTCCCTATAAAAATCAGGGTAGTATTCTCTCGCCGTAGCGTAATTTTCAAGTTTAATCAAAGGTATTTTTTCGGAACCTTTATCATGTTCAACAAGCTTCACAGCTTTTACTTTGAGCGCTGTAAGGTCAACAGCACCATCAACAACTGCCACATTAGTTAAGAATTTTTGAAATTTAAATATCTCTTTATCCCGTATAATGGCTTTACGGAAAGTGTTCATGAAAAACAGTAATAAACTTCTGTCTACGTCTTGCCTAGCCAGAATCTTTTCAGCTTTACCTAGCATATCGCTTGTGTTTATAGAACTCACCACCTTACAAAAATTGAGGCAGGTTTTTACACCTGCCCCTTTTTCACTGACTACCGACGACGCTTATCTTGTACCATGCGTGTCACCACCTTTACAGTGTCTTTCAGCTCTTACCTGTACATTAACCTATTAGTCTACTTTAGCACCAGTTTTGATTGTAATCATACCGAAGTCCTCACCGTTGAAGGTGGACTTCTCAATACCGTAAATCATGCTGGTAGCAAAACCAACCTGGTTGTAGTAATCAATAGTCGGATCTTCCGCCCATTCAGTTTCTTGTGCAACAGCGAACGCGCCGGCTTGTGCACCGAGGAATAAATTATGCGCAACGTTAGCGCTTGCGGCGCCTGTGCCGGAAATCTTAACATTCTCATGTTCGTGAATAATAACATTGTCCCAGATACCGATAGCCCCACTGAATAACGGATTGTCGGAACCACGAACGTTAGCATTCAATTGAGCATTTTTCCAATCAGTGTCGTCGCGAAGATCACGGCCGGCTAACGGAGATATAACCATTACGTACATTTTTTTACCCTCAACGTTAACAGGGCGGATGTTAGAACGTGCACCCAAATAACGACTGCAGGTCATAGCAACAGCCGATGCTGCTGTCGAAAATTTAGCATGAGCTGTAGCATGGGTAGCGTCAATTACCTCAGTAATGAGGCGCTCTTGTCCACTGATGGTGATTTTATCACCAACCATTAACTCAGTAGTAAATGCAGTAGACGCGCCAACAATCGCGTAGCTGTCAGCAGTTACAGTTACAGTGCCTGTAATTGTTTTAGCTACCGGAACGCCAGCCATTTGCGCTTTACGTTTTGCCTTAGAAATTAAAGCAGTTGTCAGTTTATCGCCGTCGGTAAGGGAGCTTTCAGCCGTTGCTGTACCGCCATACAATACACGATTCGTGGAAGGTGAAGCCGCTAACGAAGTAAAGAAGTCTGTGTCAAGATATTCCTGCAGCCAGGTTGCCAGCCCTTCCTTTCCGGCGGTTCTTAAATCGATTTGCGTTTTTTGTTCTTCCATCTTGCCTTTAATTCTAACACCATTACGGATTTGGTCCACAGTTACCGCAAAATCGAAGAAAGCTAGAGGTTCTTCGTTACCCTCTAAGAGGTTATCACCGGTTACACCGGAGCCAATTAATCTTGCCATAAGTGGGATAATAATCCTATCGCCGGCCTGCTTACTAAGTTCAACCTTTTTAGTGATGATAGAGTCTGCACCGGTGCCGATAAATTTGTTCCAGTAGAGAGTTTTCTCTACACTTTTCCACAGATCTTTCGCCCACGCCTTTTGAACTAAATTAGTGGGAATTCCTGTTAATGCCATTTATAATCATCCTCCATTTTTTAGTACCTCTAATTCTTCGTCTGTGATACTCCCGTCCTCCAGCTTCCTCGCAAGCTCGGCTACTGTGGTGGTAGTAGAACTACCGCCGCCGTTTAAACTTGCGCTGCGCGGTAATGATTTAGCTTGTTCCAGCTTCTTTTCCACTTTAGTCGCAGCACTGGCCGGCTTTTTAGCCGGTGGTTCGGGGTTGGTGTTACTTTCTCCAGCCTTTACTTTTTCTTGCTGGCGGTCATAAAGAAGCTCTGAAGATTCATAAAAGAATTTCAGAGCAGATATGTCTTCATATGTCGCTTTACCCGCCTGCAAGCGTTGAACGCTGGAGAATAGAGATTTTTTCATTTCTGTAGGTTGGGTTTTAAGCCTTTCGTCAGCGAATGCAAGTATATCTTGGAAGTTTTCTTTCGAATTCAGATCATCTAGAAAACCCTTACTTGTCGCCATTCTTTCATCTTGTTCCCGTTTTTGATTAGCCGCAACCTGCTGGATACTTCTATCCAAATCGTTGATTATTGAATTGAGCCGCACGGTGTCTTTTGCCCGCATATTTATTTTCATGTCAGACAAAACGTCTTGATCATCATCGTTAAACGGATCATAGTCACGACCAAATTGCTCAGTAAACGCCGCACGGGCTTTGGCCGAAAGGTCAGAAGCTGTAGGTGCGTAACCAAATCGCTGTTTAAAGATTTTCTCAGACTCTGCATACAGCCTATCAACGTAAGGGATACCATCATCCTTAGTTTGTGGAACTGCTGTGGGTTGTGGCGCGGATTGAGCTGGTACCTCCACTTGAAGCGGGGCCTTTGCCTTAGCTTCGAGCTTAGCTTTTAGTTCTTCAATAACCTTATCACGTGCAGAAAGCTCTACATCTTTAGCTTTCCGTTTATCACGCTCCGCTTTAAGGGCGGCATACGGTACAGTTTTCTTTGTACCCTCGGGATGTTCTTCAACTTCTTCCAGGTCTTCCATTTCTTCCAGATCTTCGGAATCGGCTGGAGTATCACTGGGTTTGTCTTCTACATCGCCTTCTTTACTTTCGTCAGGAGCAACTACAGCTTCTTGGCCCTCTTCCGGTGTTTTAACGGGTTCCGGTTCTCCCGATTTTTCAGGCGCGTATTCAGCCATAATCTCCCTGACAGTCTCTTCACTAATACCCTGCAATTCCTCTGGTGTAGGAATTTTATCGACTTCGTTAGCCATGAATAACCTCCTGTTTAACGTCCTGTGGACGATGCGCTCGTGTATCGCCCAAGCGAAGCGAATTGTTACTATATAAATGAAAAAACAGTCTACGTAATTGTAGCCTGTTTAATCAAATAAACCCATGCCGTGCAAAAGTGTAACCGATTCCCTCATACAATTTAAAGTATTAATGGTATCGGTATTCATTGTTCCACCTTTTTCGATGTTCTCGGCTCGTGCCTTTACAGCTTTTATGTACTGAATAAGCACTTCTTTTGCAAGAGTTTTTTCCTCTGCCACGGTTACCGCCACTGTGGTATCTGCCGCTGTTTCTACAACTGCATCAGTTGAAACTTCATCTTTTGTTGTCTTGGCCATACTATCCCTCTTTTCTTAATTTTTACATACTAGCAGCGCGCATTTGATCTATGGTCATTACTCCACGATCTACAGGCAATGAGTTACCTAAATTGTACTGCATGTTCTGCGACATACCTGGTTGCGGCATTTGTGCCAACAACGCTTGAGCCGTTTCAGCTGGTATTAGCCCGCGCTGTACAGCCTGCTGCAGTACTTCCGGATTCATTTTACCTTGCTGCACCAATTGCCTAATCATATCAGCCGGATTACCACCTTGCTGACCACCTTGCTGACCACCTTGCTGACCACCTTGCTGACCACCTTGCTGCTGTGCCAAGGCATTAGGATTAAGCTGTATACCAGCCTTAGCCGCCAACTGCACCTGACCCAAAGGCGGTAAGTCTTTAAAACTGATAGACTGTGAAATTTTATCCGGCTGCTTCGGCTGCTGCTTAATTTGTGCCTGCGCTGCCAACATCTGCTGTTGCTTTTGCTTTTCTTCATTGATACGTTGAATAATTTGATCCTTATTCTGCCAATCGCTTGCTTCAACCAACATATCCACCGGAATGGGAACTTGCAGTTTCATAGCTTCTAACATAGCGTAGAACTGAGAAATCCTTGCTGTAGCCGCTGCCGCGGTATCACTTACAACAATATCGAATTCCCCAATAGTTAAATCGTTTGCCGTCTGCTGTATCCACCCTTGCAGAGGATCGTAGCTAGGCGGCTGCTGTTGATTAACCGTAATGAAGTCAGTCTGTCCTGATTCTCCCATTACCCGGAAGGTCATTTCATCAGTGTAAAACTGCTGCATAATTCCTTTTCGTCTCGGCTTGCCCCAAAGACGAATAAGCACAGCTTTTTTACCAACCCGGAAATTATCGAATAGTAGCGCAAGGTGCGTTACAGCCTGCTTTTGCCGTAATTCGATAGCCCTGCCACTTGTATTGTTTGACAGGCTGCTGCTACCTAACAAAGCCTCATTGATACCTGATACATCTTTAATATCAGCTACATTAGACTGTTCGTCCTGAATAATTGACGCTGGCATGTTAGGCGCGTCTATACGACTAGGAGCCTGCCTACCATTCATATATTCCAGCATAACACCAGGAGTACTAGCAGACTGTTTCCAAATAGATTTTTGCGCGCTATCAAGCGTACCCTGTTCAAAAATCCAACCAGAGTTAGCTTGCGTACTCAAAATGTGCATCTTCTGTGAACGTCGTTTGTTAACCTCCCGCTGCAAATCCTTTATATCCCGTACAATACCCGCGGGTGTATCTCCATACTCGCCTATGTAGTAGCCCGGAATCTGTACAAAAGGAAACTCACCATGTTCATAAGGTGAGTCCATAGATTCTAACAATGTATCTTGTAGAAATACAGCTACTTTGATTCGACATACATTACGTTCAATCAGTTTTACAACTGACTCAGCTTGCGCAATGTCAAATTTATCTACAGGGACAATCGAACCAGACTGCAGTAAGAACGCATCTTCATGTATATACTGCTTGTAGTAGCATTCTACCAATCGAACCTTTTTCGTGTCGCGCATGTACCACAATGGTTCCAGCGCAATATAATCAGTACTTTCGGTAGTATCATAGCGCTTTGTACAACTTTCAATAGCATCAGCATTCTCCGGATAGACTAACTTTAGTTTGTCCTTTGGATACCACCTCGCCCGAATAACATACTCAGCATCAGACAAATCTATCTCCTTAGACTCGGGATCAACGTACATATTAAAAGGAGATTCCCTCGTAATTCGCGCGTTACCCTCCAATGTCTCACTATCCATATGATAGTCAACAGAGAACCAGCCCCGGCCGCAAATTATAACATCCTCAAAAACGCGCGACTCAACATCAGCGAATTCAGAAACATCGAAAACAAACTTCGTCATTTCCTTTCGTATCTTACATAAACCAATGTCCTTCGATGTTCGAGGTAAGAAGTCAGGTTCAAAACGATTCTGCCGCTGATAACCGGACATCAAGTTAATTAAAGGCTTGATTCTATTTACAGTTATAACAGGCTTACCCTGCGCGTGCATTGAAAGCACGTCAGCATCAGACCACTGTTTTCCTCTATAGAATTCATAATCCTCTATCGCTTCGTCACGCCAAACCTTGTTACGATCTACAGCGTTTTTAAACCACTGCCGAAGCGTGCCAAGATCAACTTCTTCCATGGTATCCGGCGCCCGAGCCTCAGGTTTAGCCACCGCCAATACTTCTATGTCCAACTTCATCACCCCGCCATCCAGCTTGTACCATCATCTGGTTTCTTAGTTCTATATCTATCAGTTTTTTTCTGCGTCGGTTTTTCGTGTGTCGGAGACCAGGGACGAGACATTAAAAGATACCTAAGAGCGTCAGCTAAATGATCCTCTTCATCACTATTAACATCTTCCAGCCGGTGCTTATCGTGAGACAGCAAAGGCAGCGTCCGTATTAAATGCTCACACGTATCGAATATCTTCAGCTTCGGTCCACTCTTATCACCCTTAAGCCGATTTCGTATTTGTTGCCAGCCCTGCAAACGATCATTTACAGCTTTTGAGAAGTACACACCCTCGCTGCAAAAGTCCTCGTAAATAGAAGGGCCGCTACTGCCTGTCTTAATCCATAGTGCAGGGTCAGCAATCGATAAGCTGACTGTCTCTGTCTCAAGCTCTTTCGCCCTTCGCGCAACGTCTGTGGCTATTTCTTTAGTACCAACGTTAGGCTCACCATCCTTACAGCCGTACAATTCTCTGTAAATGTACATACAGCCGTCATAATCCAGGGCGCCCCACACAAATGCATAAGGTTTAGCGCTACCCCAGTCATGCGCTTTGAACTTCAACCAGCTTTCTGGAATATCAAACGGCTCAACCACATGAACACTATCGCGGAACTCAGAAAAAAACTGTCCGGCCATTGCATTCCAGTCACCTTCTAAGTGAGCTTTCCGCAAATGTTCGGGCAGTGCTTCCAGTACGCTAATGTACTCAGGGTTATTGTCCATGAGCAGTTTGTTATCGTAAACAGTAGCTGGGATAAAGCTGTAGTCATTTGGATTCTCTTTCCCTTGATACTGTTTGTCTATAAACAACCTCTTGAAATAAGCGTGAGATACGCCACCAGGATTCATTGTATAATAAATCCGCGGCTTGAAGTCAGACCTCGTACTACGATTACAAGTATTTATAAATTCGATCCAAGACTGTTTAAACTGCGTAGCCTCTTCGTATATAATGACGTCTGTTTCCAGCCCTTGAAAGCTGTCAAGGTCGCCGTCGCAATCACAGTAGCCCATACGAATTCTGCTGCCGTTAGGGAAGATAAATGTCTTAGTCTGCGAAGAATACTTAGCGAGGCCATTAAGCACCCCAATTAAAGGCAAGATATGATTCTCGTAAAGTGTCGTTAAATTACGTCTAAGAAACAAAATCTTTAAATTCGAATAAGTCAGAGCCAGGAGTATGGCCTTTGTTCTAGCGGCCCACGACTTCCCGCCTTAACCTCCCCGAGCACCACCATAGGCAACATACCTTCCGGTTGATTGGAAAAACATTACTTGTTTAGGATTCGGCCTAACATCAAGTTCTATAGTTGGCATCGAGTAAAACCACCCCCTTTCTCACTACTAATACCACTTAAATAAATGTGAGTATGCTTCATATCGAAAACCAGGATAGCTGCATGCGACAGAAGACGCTTTAGGTTTTCCAGAAGTTTCCCGAACGTTTACAGCTCTTCTTGATTCTTCTTTCGCTTGCGAAGGAAGAAATTCTATTGGCTGTTTTGACAAGCCTGTAACATACTCCTTGAACACCGTCATAAGGCCCCCTCTTTAACAGGTTCACTAAACACGTTTGCGAGGCCCTTGCTGCAACCTACGTTATCAGCACTGAGCCGAATTTTAGGCTTAATCCCTTTGCACGATCTATTTAGATGTTTCAGGTAGCCCAATTGATCGTGCGTAAAGTTACTCGAACCGTCTACCAGTACTAAATCAAATTCGAGGCCACCAAGACTAAAGGCATCTTCCATGGTTCTTATAACCCTAAAGCGCATCTTGGCACCCGATGGAAATATAACTAAATTTTGAGCAGGGACAAACTGTAGGGTATTGACAGGAAACATACGCGCTAACTGTTCGCAAGCGTACATAACACCACCCGTACTGACATACAGCCCACTGAAATCCGCTATGTCCTTGTACTTTTCAATTTCAGACAGCAAGGCGTAAGTCTTACCGCTGCGCCTGCCACCGGTTACTACAGCTATGCGATCTTCTAACGTGTGGAATTCTTTCTGTTTCGCCGTTAAGCCGGCGCCTGTTGCGAATACATGTTTTCGGGGAGCTGCAGCTCTTGATTCTTTATGGGATTCCGGTTTACGCTCCATCAGATCCTGTATTGTGCAAGCCGTTGCACACTCGCGGTCTTGCATACTTATACAGATTGCTGTACATGTTTCAACACCTCTATATGCACAACCTATAGTGTCGCATCGGACTACAGCCAAATTGACCAACTCCCTTTTTTCTAAAAAATTTTTTCGGGGTGCCTTTATTTACAGCTCTTAAAATTTCCAGGGGTACCTTTTGTTTTCCGCTTTTCGTGGAAGTCTACAGCTCTTAGAATTTGCTGTAGGCCACTTTTTAAGGCCGTGGTGCGATTTTTAGGTGGTGCGGAATATGATTGGAAGGGACACAGGTTCAAAATTAGTGTAGCCGGTTTATTTTTTGAGGTTCGGAATAATTACTTCGAGGTTCGTAATTGGAAACGATTTCCAGGAAGTTCAAAATTCGAAAATTGTATGTCGTGGAATATAGAGGGGGAGACGGACGCGGCGCGAAGGGGCCATACGGGGGGTGGGGGCCGGTACGCACCGCGTCCGCCCGTACCGGCCAGATACCACCGCCACCCGTTACTTAACCAACCCCATACACCAGCCAGCCTACGACAGTCGAACCGAGTACCAACACCACCTAACCCAACCAATTAAACTGCGCTACGTAAGGCATACGAGCCTCGTCACGCGTTTTTCAGGTAGTGGCTGGCACATTCGGACAGGCAGCACCACTCTAAACTCGCCAGAACGAATGCTTAGTTCGGTTAACGGATTTCGGATTCAGTCTCAGTCTGATTAGGTATTCGTGCTTCGTAATCTTGGTCAAGTACTTCTCACCTCGTTCTGCTTACCAATGACAAACCAATGTCAATTTCCATTTTATTCAAATCTATGTCCTATAAGATCTATTATGGTATATAACGAACCCAGAAATTACGCGGGTTTTCAGGTTTTCACGCTTTTTAGTAGACAATAACGAGAGCCTAGTTTACTATAACAACGTTTTTCGTATGTTTTTAGGCTGGCCAGCGTCTACAGCTTTTAAGGCGCGATCAAGGCCAGAAATAAGAAAAACGAGCACATTAGCCCGTTTTTTCTTATTTATACTGAAATAACGACGCCATATAAAGCCCGTGGTGAGGTTTTCAGGACAGCCCCTGTATGTTAGTACCATGGAATAAACGGTCGCTGAAATTGATTATTTACCCCAGGATTCTAGGTCGCCCTGCAGCTTTACTACAATTGCGGAGCCTTCTTCATCCCCACAAATAGGTTGAGCTGCCTTACCATAGACACGCTCGATCAGGATTTCGGACGCCTTGATTCGGTCAGACGGTTTGCTTTTCGGATCTTTCGCTATATCAATAACCACCTGAAACATTTCAGGAGCTATTCGTTTAAGCATTTCTTTTAACTCGACGGGCATCTTCGGCCTGCCTGATGGGTTTCCGGATTGGCCGGGCTTCCACGCTCTTGCCATAAGATCCTCACGCATACCTTTTTTAGCAGGCTTGGTGTTATCCTGCTTGTTAGCACCCTCATCTTTAGCCACCATCAACACCACCTTTCTGCACAAAATAAAGAGTACTGCTCCGTTTGGAACAGTACTTGATACTACTATAATATCACATAAAAACATCTAAAACGGACACAAAGCGGACAATTTTATCAAATATAACCCAATTCAATAGCAATAGCGGTGATTATAGCCTTTTTCCAGCGTCTAAGAGTCCTGGCCTCTATGCACAGGTCATTGGTAATTCCTTCGTCTGTGAGCTTCTTGTCCCAATACTTGAGTTTGATCAACCTCTGCTTGTCTTGGCTGCAGCTATTGTATACGCCCTGAATAGCCTCTACCAGGGATTCCAACCTCTTCAGCCGTCTATCAGTCATCAGTCGGGTTGCCTTTGCAGCAGTAGGGTTACTCAGCCCTGTACCTCTTATACCAGAATCATCAAACACCGGAGCATCGTTTATAATGTCGCGCCTTAGCTGCTCGACTTCTTTAAGCGTGGCCTTGAACCCTCTTAGCTCGGCCTCGATGTAGCAGAACATTTCCCGGCTCATCCGGGTATCAACAGCTTTGGCGACCATCTTAGGGTGATCAACGTCCAGGCCGTCGCACATAGAAGCGCACCAAGCACTATGCAGGAAGTTCTTCGCGTCACAAAATACCGGATTATGCCCGCTTGTACAGGTATTATAGAATTCACAAGTAGGTAGACAGTTCTTCGGTGCCTTCGTGTAGTCATTATAAGCCTGCTTGAGTACCGTAGCCAACAGCCGTTTAGCGCCAACATCATCTATAGCCATTTATCTCACAACTCCTATTTTGCTTTTCGTGTAACTACAGTCTAGCACAATGCTGGGTAGGAAGTCTACAGCTTTAGAGAGCCTAACCCGTATATGAAAAGATTTATTTTGAAACGCCTTCTTAAACATTTTAGTAAAAAGAAATTATCTCTCTTAATACTATTATTGATTCTTAATACTGTTATTCTAAATTATATTATTATTACTATTATTATTACTACTGTTATTAGTACTAAAAAAATATATAAGTTGTTTTTAAAATAGCGGGTTTACTTTTGGTTTTTAGTCTGTTACTAGCTGTAAACAAATAATGCTCTATATGGGTTCTAAAAAAAAGCCTTTTATATATATATTTCTGCCCCACAAGCTACAAACCCAGTAAATCCGCCTATCGAAGCCTCATACACCTGCCAAACGGCAAATAGCTATTGCCTTATGCCTTTAGGTGCTTGTTACCAGACTTATACCCCTTGCCGTTTAGCGGAGGTAAAACAGGCTAAAAAAGCTGTAAATCCCCCAACTATATCCATATATTACCTATTCTAACTATTCACAATAATATAAATTATGTACACAAATCTTGCGTGTCCTTCCCATGTGTACTTTTTGAAGGTCGGTGTCCATTTCGCTCCCGAAAAACTGCCGCCAGACGACAAGCGAAACCCGTCAAACGGCAAAATAGAGCCTGAAAAGTCCTGTCAAACGGCCAGCGAAATCTGCCGTGTAACTTTTTTATTTTGATATGCGTCAAATTACTCGCAGGAAGTTTCTTACCTTTTCCAGTAAATATATGTGTGTAAGGAGTTGATAATAATATGAACATATCCGATTTTTCATCTAAAGCACGCCGAAAACCTCGAAGCAAGCGGCCCCCTAGGTGGTCTGATACTGGGGAGAAGAACCCTGCACTAATGGAGGCTATCCCGGTTTCCGACGCTTCTGCTGAATGGGACGTGACACGAAGTGCCATAAATGCGGCCTGTAGTGCGGGCAACTTCCCTCCAAAGGAGTTTATTAAAGTCAAGAACGGCTATTTGGTTACGCGTACCGGTATGACAATGGCATACGGAAAGCCTTTAAAGGAAGATGGTGACTAGCCTTGTACATAGCACACATAAAACGCTCAATTGATTATTCCACTGACGAGTACGCCTACGTACTTAAATTTCAGCAAGACAATAAGTTCCCTGACTTCTCTCGTGCTGCCGCTTACAGTTCAGCTAGGTACTCAGCGGCAAGTGAGGCGTGCGACGAGGTTTTTAATAGCTGTGAACGTGCTACTAAAAATTGCCAATCGTGTATCTGTTTACCTCACATAGAGGGGTTAGACATATTAACTAAAGAGGCTAGACATAGCGCTGCTTATGCTGTACTGTCTATAACAGAGGCTGGGAAGATGTATGGTAAATCCCGGTCAGCAATTTTACGTGACATTAATACTGGGTTTCTGCCTCCTGCTGCTTGCCGCACTTTCGATGGTGATAATTGGATTATAACTAAAAAGGCACTGCGTGACGCATATGGTAAACCACAATGCTAACCCCCACCCTCATCCGCCTCGAATACAAAGGTCAGCACTACATCATCCCAGACACGTGGACAGATCATAATATCTTGGGTTACTGCTGGAATGAGGGTAATTGGAGTTGTGACTGTAACCGGAGCAGCTTCATTAAACAGTATTGTGATCCTTCTTTTCCTGTACTGCCCTGCGGGGACAACATTAAATTAGTAGAGATTGAAGAATAAACAAAAAGAACCACGACAACCATATGTCGTGGTTCTTTTCTACTAATCGTGGAATTCTAGATTCACGTTGCCTTTGCTCTTTTAGTGAAAGGCTTACAACTCTGCTCTAGCCCTTGCATACGCCTTATTAGTTCGACTGTCTAACGCTGGGATGTCGTAAGTCATGTAGGTATCAACGCTGTGGTCGTCTCTATATACTCGCTTGCATTCCCGAATACCGTTACAGTGGCAGGTGTCAAGCACGTAGCCTTTAATAACGCTGTAGGTGTCCAGCGAAACACAATGCTCGTATTCTTTGTCGTACCACACTACGCAACGGTTATTGGAAGAACCTTCTTCCTTAACTTCTGTTCCTCGGAAGGTTTTCAGCCACGCCTTATAGTCTTCTTCCTTTTTAAATGCCATGTTTTTGCCAAACCACTGGTAGCCGTCTTCATCCGGTTTTCCATGGTTATAGATGTACTGCTTATTATAGAATTCAGTCGAGTAATCTTGTTCGTTGACGTTGCACTCCCATAGATTGACTTTAGCTGTGAAGTTTACTCCCTCGTAGGGGCCTGCTCCGCGGGAACCCCACGTCCAGAACTTTGTTTCGGTTTTGCCTCTAAGCTTAAAATGGGACTTGTCAATATCGTTCCACGCACCTCCGGCTGTGCTTATGCTGTGGTTGCCATAGTGAGCATATCCTCCTGATTGACAAAGGGTCACAGTTTCTTTCGTGGAACCATAGTTGGGGTTAACGTTGGCTCTGGGGCTGAATTCGCCGTACTTATTGGTGTACCTTACTATATCCCCATAAGTAGGCGCTGCGGCGTTCCTGTCGCCCTCAATGTCGGTTATGCAGCGGTTTATCTTAGCTACTGTTGATTCATCAATATGGTCATTGGTTGGGTTGATTTCCTTTAGTGAAGCTAGTGTGTACATTTTAGCTCCTCCTCATCTTTTCTAGAAACGCTTCTAGCTGTAATTTCTCTTCCGGCGTGATTCGCTTCGTGAACTGCGAAGTACGGTTTGTTGTTCTTATCCCCGGTTTGCGGCCCTGATTTCTACCGGGACCGCCTCTGCCTGTTGGTTTATTCATGCTTCTTTCTCGTTTTTCATTCTATTCTCTAGTTCTTTAAAGCTGTAAGCGGTTCCCTTAACGCATAAATAATCACTATGGAGTGTATCTTTATCCCTTCTGTTTAGTGCCGCGTTCGTGGCTGTGGAACACCACCCGATAAAATTTAGTGTGTACCGGCAGTTCGGATTATTGTTTTCATCTGTTAGGTAAGCTATAAACGCATTTCGTTTTTCTTCTGTATCTAGCTTACTCATGATTTCCTTTGCTTGTGATATTATACTACTTATTAGTTCAGCTTTTGTCACTCTGCTTCCCTTCTGTACATCTATTATTGACTTTAGATATGGTTTGTTGATATCGCGAAGTCCCTAATAACATTATAAACTGTGTCGTAACCGTTCATTTCAGGTATAAATAGGTTTCCGATGTGTTCTGCGGTATCCATCGCGGCTTGGGTATCACCATTCCTATTAATGACTAAGAGAGCCCCAAAGATAACATTTTCGATTATCTGGCGTTCTACTTTAGTAGTCGCTCTACGTTCATCATAACTAGTACCACCAGTGTAGGTTCTAATTACTATTGTTTTACTATGTTCCTGTGCATATTCCTTCAGTTGTTGTTCAGTCATTTTATTTCCTCCCTCGTTTTTGTCTATACCCGTATCTTACCATGTATATTGATATAACGCAAGCAGTATTTTAAAAATCTTTTACGAATCGTGAAATAAGTATGCCGTACCTCGCGGCTAAGAGGCATTTAAAAGCTGTAAATAACGCTTTCCTTCTATAAATGCACACGAAACACAAAATAATTTTAAACGAATCGTGAAATTAATGCTTGACAATTACACGCTAGGTATAATAAGATAGGAACAAGAAAGCAAGGAACACGAAATACGGGGGCGGTAAAGATTATGATATTGAATGCATGTGCTAGAAGTAATAAAATGGTGGACGAAAACGTCTGTAAGAGCTGCGAAAACAAAGGTTGTCGGCACGCTGGGGAGCCTACCACTAAGGAAAGGCTGGACATATACACTTATGGTACAGCCAAGTACTGGGACGGGGAAAAGGATAACGCTATCTAGTGCAGAGTAACTAAGATTAATAACAGGAGGCGGTAAGGGTGATAACATTAACAAACGGTGATCAAGTAAGACTAGCTGCTTGGGAACACGCCAGTGTACCTGTAACAACAGTTAGGGGGTATGCAGCAGAATACAAGGAGAACCCGGAAACAACCTATCAAAGAGCTGTAGAACGTGGCCACAATACAGCGTGGACAACTTTCACAGGTCATATGCTTTACGGAAACGCTGAAGAGGGACGCAGGGCGCTGGCTGAACGGCGGGCAAAGTATGATAAGGCAGTTGTAGTGGAGGATGGTGAGCAGGTAGAAATTGAGGGTGAAATCTTTACGGTGAAAGTTCTTCCGAGGAACGAGAAGGCACCCTATAATAGTGATCCGATTCATTTCGTGAAGTACATAGTGGTACCGCCTGCCACTGAGGAGGTAAAGTAATATGAAGTATTTTGAGGTACTCTACAAAAATTGTTTTGGTGATCAAAAGCAGGCTTTAGTTGCGACTCCCCACAATTCTCCTGAAATACCAACTTCGGATTTCAATTTTAATTGGAACGGCAATCGACTTATTGGGTATCACAAAACTGATCAGCGTTGTTTTGCAGAGAACATTTATCATAAATATTAAGCGCAGAGTGACAGGGATTAACTTCCCTGGTAATGCTGGCAGGCAGACCGTTACAACCACGGATAGCCGAGCATATATGAAAGGGTGATTATTAATGGGAAATAAATCGTTTATTGGGATAAACATGAATCAATTCCACCGTAATCAGGTATCGGCAGGTACAAAGGTTGGTATGAAGTTCGTCGTGGCGTGTAATGCTTTTCATGCACAGAGGTATCTTGAAGCGGAGTACCCAAACATTGCTTGGTCGGTTATACCTAAAGCGATACTGGATAAAGGCTTATTTCCAAAACAATAGGGGGCGGTAAAGGTGAAATATTACGTAATAAGTAGATTTTATGATAACGGCCACGTTACTGGGTCCTTAGTTCATGGGAAGGATTACGCTGGCCAGCAAGACGAGTCTACCTGTGAGTATGACCAGTATGTCAATTGTTTTAATAGCTTAGGTGAGGCTGTGTTGAAGGTAAGCATGATTAGGAATAGATTTGCAGCTTAATAAATAAAGTGGGGGGCGGTAATAGTGGCAAAGTGTAAGTGTGGTAACGACATGTTTTATGCCCATCAGCTAGTGCGTGTTGACGTGGTTGTGGACGAGATGGGAAATTTTGTAGAAAACCTTAACAGTACAATGGAAGCAAGCGTGTATGATGCAGAGCGTCCGTATGGTGGCTTTCGGTGTACGGAGTGCGGAACTGAATATGAGAACATACCTAGTGCAGAGTGACAGGGCTATAACCGCCCTGGTAGTGCGGGAGCCGAAAGGATGGGGTCACAACCCCGCTGTAAAAGGAGATGTATACATGTACAGAATCCCGAAATACGCTGTCCAGCTTGTTCGTGAGAAATCCGTTAGCTCAGAGGTAAAATCAATTAATCAACCCATTGACGTATACAACTTAATGCATCCGCTAGTCGAAATGCTGCCTGTCGAGCACTTTCAAATAGTTATGCTGGACTCGAAAAACAAGGTAATAGGCGTGTCAATGGTAACAACAGGCATTCTAAACGCATCAGTCATCCATCCCAGGGAGGTATTTCAACGCGCTATACTTGCTAACTGCGCCGCAATTATCCTCACACATAATCATCCAAGTGGAGATCCCGCTCCCAGTCAAGATGATATTAGCACCACTAAAAAGCTTGTAGAGTGTGGTAAGGTTATGGAAATCCCTGTGCTTGATCACATTGTTACAGGTGACGGTTGTTACGCAAGCATGAAAGCGGAGAATATTATATAAGGAGTGTGCATAAATATGAAAGGCTTTCGTTTCGTTTTTGGTAACGACAAACCGGATAACACTATGGTTGGTTTCACAATTCGTGAAGAGTCGGAGGAAAAAGCTGTAGGGACCGCGCAAACAATAGTCGAGGCTTTAGACGTACTAGGCATTGAGTTAGGGGAATTTACTGTCCACACGCCGGATAAAGGTGATATAAAGTTAGAAGATGTTGTTGTCTATTTACCAGCACCATATGGCTACAAAGTAACCTCTAAGCTTATTGAGGACGAATGGGAATAATAATTTTTATACGTTTCGTGAAACTTTTTCTTGACAATTACACGAATCGTATATATACTAGGGTTATCCAGTAAATAAAAGGGAGGTAACAACGTGTTAGTGTTTACGAATAAGGTCGAGTTTTTACTCGCACTGCATATCAATTCAAGGAAACTTAAAGCTTGTAAGCTTCATAAGGGTGTTTACAGTATCAAGTTTTTATAGGTCAAGTTACACTAAAGGAGGAATATCAATGGCAAAAAGACTAACTGCTGGAGAACGGCAGCGTAGATCCGAATTAGCGAAAAAGGCATTCTTCGGATTGAATAAACCTTTAGCAGATTATGTAGCAGCAGTAAACTATTGTAGCGATGGTTTAAAAATTTGGAAACCTAAAGCTTTAACGCTGCAAACGTACATAACAACCGTGTCCAGAATGTCGGTAGAAGAGTTACAGGAGGTGCTAGTCGGTACCGAGTACTGTCCGCTAGGGAGAGTGGCGTGAAACCCGTCAGGGGCGTTACATAGCAATTATCATTGCTACGCAGACGCCTTTCCGCTTAAGGACATAACAGTAAAGGGGATGGATTTATGAGTTATGAAATCTTTTATAAGAGAGCATTTATTAAAGTTGGGGATGACGCTTACATTCCAGTTGTTCAACACGGCAGCAATAACTGTTCCGAGTTTAACCATCTTGGGCGTGAAGTTTCTGAAAAGCATTGGGACTGCTTGAACTACCCTAACAAGGGTAAGTTCATATTCACGGCTGAGGAACTTAAGGCATGGGCAAAGGTGTATGATGCATATGGTGAACATCACAAGTCGCGGCATACGTGCTTTAAAGAGGGGGAAATGGCGCGCTGGCTAGTTAATGGCATGAAGTCGGCGTTATCTCTTGAAGTGTACATACAGTGCGGTAATATGCTATGTGTTACAAACTGGAGTAATTGGGATGATCAGCAGCACTACTACCCCTGCACCACGGAGGGCTTGCTAAATGTTATAGATAGCCATAAGGGTGTTAACGAGCTTAGTTTCCATTTCTCAGGTAAAGATCTTTATCTCCGAAAAAGGCAGAAAGCCTTAGATAAGTTACACAGGGCAGAGAAGGTAAGTCATTTTTATATTTTAAGTAATCCAGAAGTAGGTAACTTCTACGGTCTTAAACCTGGTGGCTATCTATATACATCTGAAAACGTTTACCATAAGAAATTTAAAACAGAGAAGGCCGCTGCGGCTTACCTAAAGAGGTACGCCGACAGGCTTGCAGGTTTCAGTGTTCAGGAAATCCAAAAAGAAGCCTATTTATAAGGGGTGGATACAATGGAAAAGACGTGCCATACTTGCGATTACTGCACAACTGCTGACCATGTAGAACCTTGTTTTAGTTGTAGTGTTAATGATCAAGGACAGATGCATACAAATTGGAAGCCCCATTCGCTTATAGTGGAACCAAAAGTAGAGGAACCTGTTATAAAGCTATGTCGCAATTGCCTGCATAAGGATATACCAGGCTGTGCTGAACCCTGTTTTGAGTGTTCGTTTGATGGTAGTCAATATCACAGAAAGTGGGAACCTGTAAAAGCTAACACACCTATAGCCTGCCCTTTCTGCTTGAATGACAGGATTAAAGAAGCGCGTTCCGCGTTTGTTGAAATTGGTGAGTACACTGGCGGTCATTACGAAGTTGAACTTTGGGTAACAGAGTACCGGTGTGGAAAGTGTCAAAAAACGTTCTTCGCATAAAAATACAAAAGGAGTGCATAACTATGAAATTTGAAATAGATGTTAAGAAATTAAAGGGACTTCTGAAAGCTGTCGGTCATGCAATACCTAAGTCTTATTCTATGCCTATTCTGAACTGCGTGGCCCTTTCCGTGGTAGGCGGGAAACTTACCGCTATTACTACCAACATGGAGCTTACTATCAAGCATACAGCAGACGTCATATTAGGTAGTGATGGTGAATGTGTAGTAGACTATAAACTGATTACCACAGCCCTAAAAGCCGTAAAGGAAGGAATAGTAGCCGTAGACGCGTCCAGAGTAGAAGGTATGCGGCTGGCCTTTGGCGACAGTAGTATGCTGCTAAGTGTTAACCTCTTCGCTGACTTCCCTATAAGTGTAGCAGAATACGTCCCGGTACAGATATTCACCATAGACAACCTTCCAAGGGTACTTAAAACAGTAATTCCATTTGCGCAGGCTAGTGCGGAGCGGCCTACACTAGAAGATGTTAAGTTCAAACTTATACCGGGACAAAGAGCAGACATAGCTGCTACAAACAGCTACCACCTACTTCTTGCTAAAACTTCACATAACGCCCCAGCTCCCCTAGAGTTTCACGTATCAGCGAGGTACTTAAAAGCTGTAAGTGGTAATATGGTTATTATAGCCAAGAAGCACGTAATTTTTAATGACGGTATGACGCAGACTATTTGCAGGCTCAATGATCTTCCTTATCCTAATCTTGAAAAGGCTATCCCTCAAGAAACTAGTACACAGTTTACTTTCAACAAACAGGAACTTCTGAATTTGCTGTCCGTGGCACAGGCTGGGATAAAAGCCGAGAGGTTACAGCAGGAAGCGCGGGGAATACGAAAACCTAAAGGCGGCTACGAAGATCCTTACATAAGGCTGTATACGGATGGTGAGTATCTTCATGTAGGCAACGTAGGTAAGATCCCGTGTACCGTAGATGGTAATCCGGTGAACGCTGGCTACAGCATAGAGTACTTAACCGCCGGTTTAAACCAGTTCAATGCCTGTGACATGATAACGATTAGGTATAACACACACTTATCACCTTGTTTAATTAACTCTGATGATCTACTATACGTACTTACACCCGTCCGATTGACACCCGAAGAAAGATGTGAATAGCAAAAACCCCGGAGATTAGCTCTCCGGGGTTTTTGCTATATATTAGGCTTTATTTGTTTTCTCTTCATAACTACGATAGTCGTCAGCGTCATCGGCGGCGTAGTCAATACCAACGTATATCTCAGTATTAGGCTTTTTTCGTTCTGCTTCCAGTTCTGCTAATAGTTCTGCGGGATCTCGCCCAGCGTCCGGTCCCTCCCCATAGTCTATAGCGCACCGTTTTGAATTAGGTATTAGATACATACATCCGTCACCAGATATAGAGCAATTATAACGTCCTTCATCAGGTTCATACTTCGCGCATTTACAGCTCATAGAGTTTTCCCTCCTTCCTTGTACTCAACAACCACAGGCACGTTCCATACCTCTACTAATACATGTTCACGGAATTCCTTGCCGTTATCTGAACTAAGGCAGCGGTAGCCTATCTGCGTGGAGTCGGGATACTCCACGCTACAATCAACAATACTTTTAATCACCAAACCGTTAACGTAGTCCCCCAGGCTGTAAGTGTTGGCTCCTTGTCCGGCAATGATTGTGATATTACTTATTTCTCTCATAATTATAACCCCTTTACAAACAATTTTTAACGCGTTCCCATAAGGTTATTTTTTCTGTTTTCTTTAATATTTGATATATAGCCACTGTGTTAATTTGTGACGCCGGTAAAGGATCAACTACGTACCAATCGTCACCTAAAAAATGCCTAATTAGTATGTCAATACCTTCTTGTGCATCTGTTGGTTTCGGGAATAAATTATCTCCGTCGTCTTTGCTTTCAGCAAATTCTTTTGATGTTACGGCCATAATTAGTCACTCCTTTGACTATAAATTTACAGTCTATTTTTCCTGCTTCGGCCTAGGTCATAGCCTATCCAGCAGGCTGTAGCGCAGGATAGTAGCCAGCCAATAGAAATCATTATACCATTTAAAAGCCCATCAGTGTACGTCATAGTGTCCCTCCTTTAGATACCTTCACCCGATTTGATAACGTCCTGTAGCGTACGCAGAGCAGTCAACACCTTAAAGTTATGGTTACCTAGGTCCTGTTGTCGATTAGCTGCAGCATTTTTAAGCGGATGTACATAGCTGCTTTGTTCTCTCACCATTCTTAGTGCTTGTTCAAAATCAGCATCAGTTAACTTTAAAACGCTTTTACACACCCTGTTTATTCCTGTTATTCCGTTTCTTTCTTTAGTCATTTTCCTTGGCCCCCTTCTGATTAAGATAATCCTTCGATATCCATTTACCATTAATAATCTTGCCGATGCTCAATCCGTCGCATAATGGGCAAACCTGCACGTGTACCGTGCCACCCCTATCATTTCCTTCTTGGTCGCTGTTTGTACCTACGATAACTTTTGGCTCTGCAAAAACACTCTTGCACCATCGGCAATACCAGTCCCCCATTACTCCGCACCTCCCCGATACTTTGCTAAGGCATCCCTAGCTATTTTCCCGTTGTCTGTAATCATTGATGGAACACTTCTAAACTGATCTTTATCCGCATAATACTCCAGCGCATCAACCAACCCCCGCACCCGCTCCCCGGCCTCTGTTGGCGTGATGGAGAGGGCCTTGTGCTGATATTCCATAATAATCTTGACTTTATTGCTGTCAGATTCGGGAGACACACATAGCATTCCAATACGTTTTAACGCCCCCCGCACCACATCATAAGCGGCTTGCAGGTCAGTATATACCTTCTGGCAACCGATAATAGTTTCTTTTTGGTCATTAATACATTTTTCCAGCAGCTTGGTATCCCTGTTTAACTTGGCTTGCAGGTTGTCGCGGTCTTGTGCAATAAGTTTTTTGTTTACTCCCTCAGATAGTAACAATGTCTTAGTTGCGCTTAGTTCTTCTTCTAGTTCGGAAATTTCTTTCTCTGCCGCCTCCAAATTTGCGCGAAGGTCGGCTAATTGTTGTTTAAGTTTTGTAATGCATTTTTCACCATCTATTGCGTATGTGGCAACATCTTTTACAGTATCCCCGCAATGGCAATGTAGTGTCCCATTATCCATTAAAACCCACATGTGTCTATGTTTACTCACCCGCGCCACCGTCCTTCATCTCTTTTAAATGTCGTTCATAGCATTTCCTTGCTGTGTTGTCACGAAAAGGTATACCTTGCATAAATCGCTTGCACTGATTATTCCAGTCATTACTTGCTACATTTCTTACTTTCTTTTCAAACTCGGTTAATTTGGCCATTTACTCCCCACCCTTCCCCGCACGAAGTCTGTCAATTTCTGCTGCGATAAGAGCACCGGCTTTGGTAAGTTCGCGAATGCGGTTATCCGGTGTTGGCTTCCACCATGTTAGCCCCCACGGCCAAAATTTATTTATTACGTCACTTTTAACCTTACTAATCGCACCACTAATCCATGACCTTTTATTATCTGGTATGGCATAACACGCTGCCGCCAATGCCAATTCGCCATTTTCATGCTGTTTGTCGTGTTCTGATGTCCATCCCTCTTTCTCAATCTGTCGTTGGCGTTCATCGGCAATTAGCTTTACTCCTTCACTTTTCGCATCAGCCGCTAGGGATTCGATTAAGGCGGCGATTTTATCCATATCAATAAATTTTAACTCGCTGTTATCCCCAGTCCATGCTTGCCGCAGTAAGTTTATCGCCTGTTCAGGCGTTAGTTTAGCGTCCATTATCGGCCTCCTTATCCATCGTAACATTCACAAGGAACATCTGCTTCGTACCATGTTTCGCAAAACATACTTCCCTGTGAATCCTGATATTTAACGTAATTAGCCCATAAATAACTTCTACCTAATCCCTTAACTGTTAGCAGTTCAGCATTACTTTCTATAGCTAAGGCTCGTTCTAATAGGTCTGGATATTCCTTACTCAATGCCATGATTTCATGTTTCTTCATGCTCGGACAGAAAAAGCACGATGATTTTCCTGGTTGTGGCAATCCAGCTTTTTTTATTACTTCAATACAACCATTACGATCAATATCCCATTCAATCAACGGGAACCGATATTTATATTTTTTATCTCGATTTTTACCGATTGCTCTGTTTGTTTCTCCAGCATCATACCCTACAAGTTTTACAACGTCTTTGCCTTTTTTCCATGCGTTTTTTGCTAGATCCCAGTTGTTCACGTATTTGTCTTGTGGCTGGATTTTAAATCTCTGAGAGCATGTTTTCCATCCATATGCCAAAGCTGGTAATGCATTACGCCGCAAACAATCTTGTTCTAGAGTAACATTAGGAGCTTTGACCCAAACAATTGCAGGGTATCCATGAGCAACGAGCCAAGCACTAAACATTTTTACATACTCATATGTCTCAGGACGTTCCCCACCAGTATCAGCAAATAGTATTAAATCAACTTTTACCTTGCGATTAACACACTCTATCAATTCGGCAGTACTATTAGTCCCACCACCATAAGAAGCTATTGTTATTCCCATCATTCACCCTCCTTCGGACATCTTAGCCGCATCATAGGCGGACTATCTTCTGCTATCCCGCACTCCCTGTTTTCTTTGTCATAATCGCCGCATACTTCGCAATGTTTTTCAATAAGCCGTTCGCGCAAGTATTCGCATATCTCGTCCCACATTTCGTAATCGTTGCCCATATCTGCCGAGTACTCGTTATATAAATTGTTGCAATTATGACAAACATATTGAGATACTAAATCGCCGTCATATTTACCTGATTGATAAATGCAGCTACTACCTTTTGGTATTTTAATTGAGCAGCA